>Ga0326728_10003430_pt1 | contig 49318 bp, 33 predicted proteins | sample MB3enrmetagenome_FD_207602 | JGI IMG/M metagenome (GOLD analysis project Ga0326728, IMG submission 207602) | Lab enriched peat soil microbial communities from McLean, Ithaca, NY, United States - MB31MN | ecosystem: Environmental > Terrestrial > Soil > Wetlands > Peat | place: USA: New York... | reverse complement strand
CCCTCATGCAGTTGCGCTTCACTTCGCTCACTGTGACCAGCTCACGACGGGACTTCCACCCGTAAGAGTGCGCCCATGCTGGGCGCACGCCTAAAAAAAGGAGGCGGGCCTGTCCGGCCCGCCTCCCTTGCACATCGCGCGTTACTTGGCTACGGTTTCAACCACCTTGACGCTGACCTGGGCATCGACCTTGGGGGCCTTGACCTTGGGCGCGGAAACGGCGGCCGGGCTCTCGGTGCGCTCGGAGAGCTCGACGAACGGACGGCCGTAGTAGCTGTCGAGCAGGATGGCGCGGAACTCGGCAATCAGCGGATAGCGCGGGTTGGCGCCAGTGCACTGATCGTCGAAGCCGTCCACGGCCACCTGGTCGAGTTTGGCCAGGAAGTCGGCTTCGCTGACCCCAGCATCGCGAATGGTCGCCGGAATCTCCAGTTGTTTCTTCAAACCGTCGACCCAGGCGATCAGGTTGGCCACCTTTTCGTCCTTGTCCGCTCCGCCCAAACCGAGGTAGTCGGCGATCTCCGCATAGCGGCACCTGGCCTTGGGCCGGTCGTACTGCGAGAAGGCCGTCTGCTTGGTGGGGTTGTCATTGGCGTTGTAGCGGATCACGTTGGAGATCAGCAGCGCGTTGGCCAGGCCGTGGGGCAGGTGGAAGGCCGCGCCCAACTTGTGGGCCATGGAGTGGCAGGCGCCCAGGAACGCGTTGGCGAAGGCGATGCCGGCGATGGTGGCGGCGTAGTGAACCTTCTCCCGCGCCTTGGGATCCTTGGCGCCGTTAGCGTAAGCCGAGGGCAGATACTCCTTGAGCATCTTCAGGGCCTGCAGCGCCTGGCCGTCGCTGAACTCGTTGGCCATGATCGACACATAGGCTTCCAAGGCGTGCACCACGGCGTCCACGCCGCCGAAGGAGGTGAGCGATTTGGGCAGGTTCATCACCAGGTTGGGATCGATGATAGCCACATTAGGGGTCAGTTCGTAGTCGGCGATGGGATACTTCTTGCCCGTGGCGTCGTCGGTGACCACGGCGAAGGGCGTCACCTCGGAGCCGGTGCCGGAAGTGGTGGGAATGGCTACCAGCTTGGCCTTGATGCCCATCTTGGGGAACTTGTAGATGCGCTTGCGAATGTCCATGAAGCGCAGGGCCAGATCCTCGAAGTCCACCTCGGGATGCTCGTACATCACCCAGGCGATCTTGGCCGCATCCATCGGCGACCCGCCGCCCAAGGCCACGATCAGATCCGGCTGAAAGCCGTTGGCCACATCGACGCATTTGCGCACCGTGGTCAGATTGGGGTCTGCCAACACCTGCGAGAACACATCCACTTCCATGCCCTGCTTCTTCAGCACGGCGATCAGATCGTCGGCATAACCGCCACGGAAGAGGAAGTCGTCGGTCACGATCAGGGCCCGCTTCTTGCCCACGAACTCCTTCATCGCCTCGGGGATGCAGCCGCGGCGGAAGTAGATCGAACCGGGCAATTTGTGCCACAGCATGTTCTCGGCACGCTTGGCCACGATCTTCTTGTTGAGCAGATGTTTCGGACCCACATTCTCGGACACGGAATTCCCTCCCCAACTCCCGCACCCCAGCGTCAAGCTGGGCGACAGGCTGAAGTTGTACAGATCGCCAATGCCGCCATGCGACGAGGGCGTGTTGATAAGAATGCGTGCCGTCTTCATGCGCTCGCCGAAGTACTCCACACGCTCCTTCTGCTGATCCTGATCGGTGTAGAGCACCGAGGTGTGGCCGATGCCGCCCAGGGCAACCAGTTTGGAAGCCACATCCACCGCATCCTTGAAGTCCTTGGCGCGATAGAGAGCGAGAATCGTGGACAGCTTTTCATGGGCGAAGGGCTCAGCGGTGGTGACATCCGAGACCTCGCCGATCAGCACCTTGGTGCTGGCCGGGACGGCAATTCCCGCCAGTTCCGCGATCTTGGGCGCGGACTGGCCGACGATTTTGGCGTTCACCGCGCCGTTGACCAGGATGATGGCGCGCACCGCGTCGGTCTCCTGGGCATTGAGGATGTAGCCGCCATGGCGATGGAAGCTGTCGCGAATCGAGGTGTAGATGGCATCCACGGCGATGACCGCCTGTTCGGAGGCGCATATGACGCCGTTATCGAAGGTCTTGGACATCAAAATTGAAGCGATGGCACGCTTCTGGTCGGCGGTTTCGTCGATCACCACCGGGGTATTGCCGGCGCCCACGCCAATGGCCGGAGTACCCGAGGAGTAGGCCGCATGGACCATCCCCGGCCCGCCCGTGGCCAGAATCAGCTTCACCGCCGGATGGCGCATCAACTGGTTGGAAAGCTCGACGGTAGGCTCGTCGATCCAGCCGATAATGTCCGCCGGAGCGCCGGCGGCCACCGCCGCCTCCAGCACAAGCCGCGCTGCAATGCAGGTGCTCTTGCGGGCCCGCGGGTGGGGACTGATGATGATGCCGTTGCGGGTCTTGAGGCTGATGAGGGTCTTGAAGATGGCGGTAGATGTGGGATTGGTGGTAGGAATAATGCCGCAGATCAAGCCAACCGGCTCGGCGATGGTGATAGTCCCAGCCTCGTCGTCCTCGCTAAGAATTCCACAGGTCTTTTCGTCCTTGTACTTGTTGTAGATGTACTCCGAGGCAAAGTGGTTCTTGATCACCTTGTCTTCCACCACGCCCATCCCGGTCTCTTGAACGGCGTACTCCGCCAGCGGAATGCGGGCGTCGGCCGCAACCAGGGCGGCGCTGCGGAAGATGTGATCCACCTGCTTCTGCGAGTAGCCGGCGAACTTCTGCTGCGCGGCTTTGACCCGTTCAACCAGCGCATCCAGTTCTTCGGCTGTGGTGACCCGGTTCTGCAACTCCGGATGTGCTGCTAAAAACTCATCGAGAATTCTCATGCTCTCCTCTTCCTTCGTCTCTGGCCTGCACGGTGAATGTGCGCGGGCTTCGGGTGGAGGTTGCGGTGGAGGCAGCCGTCTCTGCCCCGCCTGTGGAAACGATCTCCGCGGCTAATCCCAGCCCGGCGACCATATCGATAATTCTTTATCGAATACCACAATCTGATTTTACGGGGAGTTGGGGGTGCGGACCGTGACCGCGGTCACAAGGGAAGGGGCTAAGTTAAACGTTTTATCCGAGCGAATTCACCGTTTGGATGGTTCCCTGCGGACCATTCTGGCGGCCACGGAAGGCGAAAACTGGGCGACGCGGACAGCTCCGGCAGCCTCCAGAGTTGAATTTACCGACGCAGAATCCGGATGCCATTGCAGGCAGCTTCCATTTGCCGCTAAACTTGGCAGGGACGTCGTTGCAACTGCTCCGGCGCCGCCAAGCGGAAGTGGTGAAATGGCAAACACACTGGCCTTAGGAGCCAGCGCCGCAAGGCTTGCGGGTTCAAGTCCCGCCTTCCGCACCAGACTTCCACGCCCCGGCATCACCGCTTTTCCCCGGCGGGACGCTGGCCGGGTTATGCTGGAGGAACCATGACTCCTTCTCCACAGCAGCCTCAACTGAATCTTGTCCAGACCCCCGACTACCGCGAGAGCTATGCCAACAGCGTGCAAGTGCGCGTCAGCGTATGGGATTTCCAACTGACCTTCGGCCTGGCCAGCAGCGACACTCCCGACCAGGTCAGCATCCGCAACCACCAGGCCACCTTCCTCAGCCCGCAACAGGCCAAAGCGCTATGGAACATCCTGGGACAAAACCTGGCTCAGTACGAACAGGCCTTCGGCGAGATCAATCTGGAGCCGCAGGTTCCCGTCTTTCCCCAGGGCCCCATCAATTAGGGCGTTTTCCGAATTGGCGAAGGCCAAATTTCCTTACTGTTCCGCCCTTGCCGCCGAAAAGCGCGAACAGGATGGGGCACGGAAACCGACAGTAAAAGCGAAAGCGCTGGAGGGCGGATAACAGGCCCGCAACCCCTCGAACCGGCGCAGGAGCGATGGTTTGCCCAAGATTCCGATGAAGCGGCGGAGCGTGCCGCTGCCTCCGGCGGCAACGGGCGCGGCGGTCTTCGCCGGCCTCTTCGCCGCGCTGCTGCTGAGCCACTGGAGCCTGCTGCGCCTGCCCTATTACTGGGACGAGGCCGGCTATTACATTCCTGCCGCCTGGGACTTCTTCCGCACCGGCTCGTTGATTCCTTTCTCGACGTTGACCAACGCCCACCCGCCTCTTCCCAGCGTCTACCTGGCGCTGGCTTGGAAGCTCTTCGGCTTTTCTCCGCTGACCACCCGAGTGAGTACGCTGGCCGTGGCGGCGCTGGGATTGACCGCGGTGGCACGTCTGGCGTTGCAACTGACCGGCAGCCGGGTGGCGGCTGCCTGGACCCTCCTGCTGACCGCACTCTATCCCGTCTGGTTTGCGCAGAGTTCCCTGGCCCACGCCGACATCTTCGCCGCCGCCTGCACGCTGTGGGGACTGGTCTACGCCTTGCCGATAAACGGCAAAAGGCCCTGGGCCGCGGCGCTCTGCTTTGCCGCCGCCGCCCTAGCCAAGGAAACCTCCATCGCCGTGCCGCTGGCGCTGGCGGCGATAGCGGTAGTAGAAGGCTTCCTCGGATGCACTCCGGCGCAGAATGAGAGCGAGAGATGTTACGCATCACAGCGCCCCTACGGGGCGCGCGATTCTTATGCTCCCCATCCCAGGACTGCGCTGCGCTTGTCCTGGGCTATTATCCCCGCCTCCCTACGGGAGGCAGCGCAAACCGTCCGTCGCTGGATGCTGCGCGCTACCGCGCATCGGGCCGGGTGCCGGTGGTGCCCCACCCTCGCCGCGTCGTTGTATTTCCACAACACGGACAAAGAGCAGTTCGCGGGGATCCCGGTTTTGCGGCTAGGGTGGGGTTCTGGCAGGAGTCCTCATTCAGATAACGAAACCGCAGATCCTTCGACTTTGTTGGCTGAAAAAGACGCGTCCAACTCCGCTCAGGATGACAGCATAAGGAGTTGGAGAACGGACCTTCCCCGTGCTCTGCGCGAAGCCGCCTGGCTGGCCAGTTGCGTTCTTCCGCTGGCCGCCTGGTACCTGTGGCATAAGTACAAGACCGGGTTTCTCTTCGGCAATCCCGAGTTTCTACGCTACAATGCCCAGGCCAATCTGGAACTGGCCCGGATTCTGGCCGCCTTAGGCCACCGCCTGCTGCACCTGACCGCGCACATGAATCTTTTTGTTCCGGTACTGCTGGCGCTGGCGGCGCTGCTGCTGCCGATCCGGGCGGGTGGCGAAACAATCTGGGTCTCCCACCAACTCCGCAAACTGTGCGGAATGGATGGGGCACGGAAGCGTCCTGGCCCAGTCGAATCCAGCGCAGCAGAGCCCTGTGCGGGGCTGGCGCCGGTGGTGGTGCGCCGCATCCTCTTTCTGCTGCTGGCCAACGCATTCTTTTTCAGCGTACTGGGTGGAGCGCTCCTGACTCGTTACCTGCTGCCCATGTTTCCTCTGGTGCTGTTGCTGGCGGTCAACACGCTGCGCCAGCGCACCCCCTATTGGCAGGGGTTGGCGGCACTTTCGGCGATGGCCTTCCTGGCCGGCCTTTTCATCAATCCTCCCTATGGCTTTGCCCCGGAAGACAACCTGGCCTACGCGCACCTAGTGCGATTGCAACAGGCCGGGATCGCCGAGTTGAATGCCCGTTATCCTAGCGCCTCCGTGCTCTCCAGTTGGCCGCTGAGCGACGCCCTGACCCGGCCGGAGCTGGGTTATTTGCAGCAGCCCTACGAGGTCTATCCAATAGACGATTTCTCTGCGGCGCAGATCGCCCGCGCTGCCCAGGAGCCGGAGAAATACACCGCCGCGCTGGTCTTTTCCACCAAGATCGACGCGCGCTCGCCGCTCTTCACCCTGGGCGGCAAAAGCCGGGCGATGGACGAGCGCTACTTTGGTCTGCACCAGGATCTGCACCCCGCCGGGATCGCCCGCGCCCTGGGGGGAACAGTGGTCTGGGAAAAACAAGATCAGGGCCAATGGATCGCGCTGATCCGCTTCAACCGTGCTCTCGAAGCGCGCTTGCGCTCCGCAGAGTGTTTTTCAACGATCCTGTAAGGTGGACGCAGTGCTGTCCCTCCCAGGTCTCCGACCGTGTGATTTTGATTCCTGCGATGGCGTGTCCGGCATCCCACCCTAGGCGTAAAGACGAGAACGCGCCGAGGGTGGGGCACCCAATCCTGGTACATCTTCTAGCGTTCAAATAGCTATCCGCAAGTGACTCTTTCTTCAGAGTTTTTTGCGTAGAAACTCGAAGACGATGTAGCCAACCAGCGCCGAGAGCAGCGCGATGGAGAGGTTGGCGGCAGTGAAGATGTCATGCAGGGCAAAGAGCAGGCTTTTCCCCTTCCCCGCCGTGGCGTTGTATTCGCCCATCAGCAGATTCGAATAGAAGAGGAAGACGATAAACGCAATCTCGACGATCGCCCGCCAGAGCGGGGCAAGACGGCGGCGGTGCTTGGAACCCTGTTGCATACAGGCAGGATAAGCGCTCCGGCATAAGAACAGTGTGAGAATCGGCGGGAGGCGCGCCGCCGTTCGTTCCGCTTCCACCCCTGTTCCTCCCAGACCCGGAGGATGGAGGTCGCAGCGCTGCTTTCCCTGCCCCGGCGAGGCCAAGCAGCCTATAATCAGCCTGTCGTGGCTACCTATCCTTCATTCCGTCTTTCTCGTCTTGCGCAGGCTCTGGCCTGCATGGCTTTTACGCTTGCTGTGAGCTTACCGGCAATCAGCCAATCGGTCTCTCCCGCACTTTCTTCCGGAACGGGCGAGCCGAAGGCGGATGGCCCCACCGCGGGTGGCGCCGGCGACCGGATTCTGCTGGTGCTGCCCTTCGACAACCGTAGCGGCCAGCCTAGCCTGGAATGGATTCGCGAGGCCGCGGCGGAGATTTTGCAGAGCCGCTTCAGTTCTGCCGGTTTCGCCCCCATGAGCCGCGCCGACCGCCTTTACGCGCTCGATCACCTGGGCCTGCCGCAGGGCTTTCAGCCTTCCCGCGCCAGTTCGCTCAAGCTCGCCCAGACGCTGGACGCCGACTCCATCGTGGTGGGCAACTTTCAGACCAGCGGCACGGAGTTGATCGTCGAGGCGCAAATAGTCGATGTGCCCCGCCTGCGCATGAGCGGCATCGTCAGCACCCGCGGCCCCATAGGCAAGATGGTGGACATTCTGGACTCCCTGGCCTGGTCTCTTACCCGCCAGCTGGATCCCCATTTCAACGTCTCCGAAGAAACCTTTGTGGCCGCCGGCCGGGGATTGCGCCTGGACGCCTTCGAGCAATACATCCGCGGCATCACCGAGCCCGACCAGCAGGAGCGCCTGCGCCACCTACAGCAGGCGGTGAAGCTCAGCCCCGACTACGGTCCCGCCTGGATGGCCCTGGGGCGCGAGGATTACAACGGGCAGAAGTACGACGAGGCCGCCAGCGCCTTTGCCAAGGTAGGGCGCAACGATCCCGACGCGCTCGAAGCGGGCTTCTATCGCGGCATCTCTCTGCTGTTTTCCGGCGACTATCCGCGCGCCGAGGCGGCCTTTGGCGAGGTGGCGCGGGTGCTGCCCCTGGCCGAGGTGCTCAATAATCAGGGCGTGGCGCAGAGTCGCAAGGGTCAGGATGGCAGCGCTCTCTTCCGCAAGGCGGTTGCCGCCGATCCCAACCGCGGCGACTACCATTTCAATCTTGCCGTCAGTCTCAAGCGCCATGGCAACACCGCCGAAGCGATGACCGAGTTGGCGCAATGCCTGCGCCTGCGTCCCAACGACGCCGAGGCCCTCGATTTGCAAGAAGTGTGGAATCCGGACGCGGGGAAGAAGCCCGCTCCCTATGGGGCTCCAGTGGCTCGGTCCGAGCCGCTGGAGCGCATCGTGCGCAGCTTTGACGCCGCCGCCTTCCGCCAGGCGGCACAGATGATGAACCAGATGGAGGCCGCGCGGCTGGCCGAGCTCACACCCCACGAACAAGCGCTGCGCCTGGCCGAACAGGGTGCTCAAGCCTTGCAAAACGGACTACTGCTAGAGGCCGACCGGCTTTATCAAGCCGCAGCGGCCGACGACAACCAGGTCGCCGTGGTTCATACCGGACTGGCCGAGGTACGGGAGCAAGCCGGAGACGCCGAGTCCGCGCGCAAGGAAGCCCGCCTCTCGCTGGAACTTTTGCCCTCGGCGCAAGCGTATCTGGTAATGGGCCGTCTCGATTTGGCCGCTGGACACCTCGACCGGGCCCGTTCCGAGGCCGCCGAGGCTCTCAAGATCGACCCAAAAAGCCAGGCGGGGATTGAATTGCGCCAAAACATCGAGACAAAAGGCAGTGCCAGGCAATAGTTCGGGCCGCTGTCCCGGAAGGAGCGAGCAATGCTGCAGCGCGTGGTTGGAATCGCGGTTGGATGGGGAATCCTTTTCACTGCCGGTCTGGCCTCGGTCGCCCCGGCGCAGCAGCTCCCGCTCTCAGCCCAGCCCTTTGTCGACAAGCTGGTGCTGGCCGAAACCATCCAGCCGGTCTCGGCAGGAGAACTGCAACGGGCGCTGGCCCGGGCAAACAGCGACGGCGCCGCTGCCCTGCTCATCGAACTGGACACGCCGGGCGGAATCCTCGACTCCACCCGCACTATGGTCGGTGCCATTCTTGAATCGCGGGTTCCGGTCATCGTCTACGTGGCTCCGGCGGGGGCGCGCGCCGGTTCGGCCGGTTTCTTCCTTCTGGAGGCGGCGGATGTGGCCGCCATGGCCCCCGGCACCAACGCCGGTGCCGCCCATCCGGTGCTGGAGTTCGGTGGCCAGCCCGACGCCACCATGACCCAGAAGATCGAGAACGACGCCGAGGCTTTTCTACGCTCCTATGTCACTACCCGCAACCGCAATCCCGAGGCTGCCGAGGCTGCGGTGAAATCGTCCCACTCCTACACCGCCCAGGAGGCGCTCGATCAGCACCTGATCGAACTCGTCTCCAGCAACGAAGCGCAGTTGCTGACCGCCCTCGATGGACGCGAAATCACCCGCAAGGACGGCAACAAGCAGACCCTGCATCTGGCCGGTGCGCGCATCGAGGTGCTGCGCACCACCTTGAAAGACGAATTGCTGAGCTGGCTGGTCAATCCCAACATCGCCCTGCTGCTGCTGGTGTGCGGTGCACTGCTCATCTACCTGGAGTTCAATACGCCGGGAACTATCGTCCCCGGCGCGCTGGGAACTCTGATGGTACTGCTGGCCATCTTTGGCCTTAATCTGCTGCCCATCCGCTACACCGCGGTGCTGCTGCTGGTGGCGGCACTAGCGCTGATTCTGCTAGAAGCCAAATTCGGCGGTCACGGCGCGCTGGCCATCGCTGGCATCGTCTGTCTGACCTTCGGCACCCTGACCTTGGTGGCCGCGCCGGTACCGGAGATGGGCATCAGCCCCTGGATCGCTTTTGCCGTCAGCGCAGCTTTTGGAACGATTACCGCACTTCTGGTGCGTCTGGCAGTGCGCGCCCGGAGCATGAAAACCCGCCTGGGCGCCGACGCCATGATTGGCCTCCCGGCCACGGCGATGGAACCGATTCTGCCCCTTGGGCAGTCGCCCGAGGGCCACGTTCTGGTCGAGGGCGAGATCTGGCGCGCAGTCAGTTCGGAGCCGGTCGGCAAAGGCGCCGCCCTGCGCATCAGCGGCCATGAGCAATATCTGCTGCATGTCGAGCCGGCCGAGGCGCCGAGAACGCCCGAAGCGAAGTCCTAACCGTTCTGGAGTACAATCCCTGCGAGGAATAAATCCATGTCCGATTCGATGATTCCCGTGCTTGTCTTTGTGGCCATCGTGGTTCTCTACCTGCTCAACTCGATCAAGATCTTGCGCGAGTACGAGCGTGGAGTGATCTTTCGCCTGGGCCGCGCCCTGCCCACCCCCAAGGGACCGGGCATCATTCTGGTCTTTCGCCCCTTCGACCAGATGATCCGCATCTCGCTGCGCCAGGAGGTACTGGAAGTTCCGCCGCAGGACGTGATTACCCGCGACAACGTCTCCATCAAGGTCAACGCCGTGGTGACGCTCTACGTGGTCAATCCCAACGATGCGGCCATCAAGGTCTCCAATTACGTCTATCAGACCTCGCAATTCGCGCAGACCACGCTACGCTCGGTGCTGGGCGAGGTCGAGTTGGACGAACTGCTCAGCCATCGCGACAAGCTCAACCTGCGCATCCAGTCGATCATCGACCAGCGTACCGAGCCCTTCGGCGTCAAAGTGATTTCGGTCGAGGTCAAACAGGTGGATCTGCACGAGCAGATGCAGCGCGCCATGGCCAAGCAGGCCGAGGCGGAGCGTGAGAAGCGTTCCAAGATCATCCACGCCGAAGGCGAGTTCAACGCTGCGCAGAAGCTGGTGGATGCCGCCCATCTGCTGGCCACCGAACCCATCACCCTGCAACTGCGCTATCTGCAGACGCTCACCGAAATCGGCGTGGAGAAGAACACCACCATCGTCTTCCCCCTACCGGTGCAGTTGATGTCGCTGATGGATAAACTGGTCGCTCCGGTCCATCCCCCGGAACCGAAATAGCACACAAAGAAGCAGTGAGCCGGCGTTCCCTGGAACATTGGAACGCCGGTTCGTTCGTTTAGAGCGTTTTCAGAAACGCTGTTGAGCGGAATTTCATTGTTATCCCACACTTTCCGCAGAAAAGCGCGGAAAGGATGGGGCACCCCATTCTGGTGCCTCTTCAAGCGCTCAGAGAGCTAACACCAACCATGAACTCCGTTGCGGAAGCGCCAAGGACTATCGATGCAGCCCGCCTTTGACGATGAGGATTTCGAGCCGGTGCAAAGCCGGCGGGATACGGAACTGACCCTGGGGCCCTGGGTTTTGTTGGGGCTGGTCTTCGCGCTGGTGTTACTTTGCGGGCTCAGCTTCGGATTGGGCTATCGCCTGGGCCGAGGCTCAACCACCGCGACTGTCCCCCCCCAACCAGGGGCAAACCCAGCGGCTCAGGCGCCTGCGCCGAGTGGACGTCCCAAGCCCCCAGCTACGCCTGCCGGCGCTTCGGCGGCGGCGTACAATCCGCCCAGCCAATCTCCCGGCGCAGATGAGAGCACGCCTCCGCTGCATGAACAGGCGGCCGATAGCGGCTATGTGCCCCGGCCCGCGGCTGCGCTCTCGGTTCCGAGCGCGGCTGCGGCTCATCCAGCCTTGCCCGTCCAGCCTGCCCTGCCCCTTCGGCCACCAGCCAACTCCGCGGCGCCGGTAGTGCAGATTGCCGCAGTCTCCCATCCGGAAGACGCCGAGGTGCTGGTCAATGCCCTGCGCAAGCGCGGCTACGCCGTAACCGTCAGCCAGGATGCCGCCGACAGCCTGCTGCACGTCCGCGTGGGCCCCTTCGGCAGCCGCGCGGAAGCCCTTCAATGGCGTCAGAAACTGCTCAACGATGGCTATAACGCCATTGTCCAGCCGTAGACGGTGCGGTTTACGGAAAGGCGATTTCGACTTCTTCGATGGTCTCGTGGTCGGTGGGAGCAAACTTCCACTTGCTCACCGCTTCCTTGGCCGCTTCGGCCAACATGCCGTTGCCCATCACCGTACTCACGGTTTTCACGTGGCCGGTGGGGTCGACGGTGGCGTTGAGCAGAACCGAACCGGTGATCTTCAGGCGCTTGGCCATCTCCGGGTAGGTAGCTTTGGCGCGCGAAACAATCTGGCGCTCCTCCGCCCGCGCCTGTAGCGGCAGCAGCAGCAGGACAGCCAGCGTGAGCACAAGCGCTCCGATTTTCTTTGCCTTATTACGATGTACTACCGGGGCCGCGGATGTGCGGAATGAGTTTCTCATGATGACTCCAGATGAAAGAGATGGATTGCTTGCTGAAACGTTTATCGGCGCTGGTTATGAAGACTCCGTAAACAAATTGAAGATTTCTAATAAATCGGGCCCGGCAATCTTGCCAGGCCCGCATCAGGGCGCGTATTCTTGCAAATCGGCTGAAAATGGTTCTATTTGAGAAGGAAACTCTTTCTTTTCTAAGGCTTCTCTGGCCAGTTGTAACTAGCTAGCAATTCCCCGCCGGTTCCCACCAGCAGAATCGCAGCGTGGCCGCTGGCCAGGTTGCCCGAGAAGGTCTTGCCACTGCGCCGGTCGGTGAAGCTGACTGCGGTGCGGTTGGATTCCGAGGTGAGCACGTAAAGCGTCGCCTTGGGGTAGAGCGTGGGACAGATGAGCAGGCCGGGATCGTCCAGGGTGGTGGTGTAAATCGGCTCCACGTGGGCGACTTGCAGAGCGTAGCGGTAGACCGCTCCCACCGCTGCCAGATTCGAGTTCAGCTCCAGGGGCAGAGCGGAGAAGAGAATTCTCCCCTTTCCCAATGGTTTCTCGATCCAATCCTGACTGCCGGCCAGCATGGCGCGGTCAAGCACCGTAGTCTTCATCCCCGGGTAGGTGAGCAACGCCTCGCCGGCCGGGGATCGGAAGCGGATCTCGCGCTCGTGCAGCGGAACCGTCTGGTAGGGTAGGCCGGCCTCCTCGGCGCGGGACGTGGCGTGCAGATGCTGGTCGCCAGCAAAGGGACCGCTGGCCAGCAGAATGGCGCCGCCGCGCACCTTCTCTTCAATAGCCTTCCAGGCCTCGTCGGTCAATCCATACGCCGCGGGCAACAGAATCAGCTTGGGGTTGCCCAGCCGTTCGATCTGGTGCTCGCCCACCGCATAGGCTGCGCTGCGGGCGTAGCCGTAGAGGGCGCGAACCGCGCTTTGCTGGGCATCGAGTGCCATCGAATTGCCTACCGAAAGCTGCAAGGACTGCGGCAGTACCAGAGCCACATCCGGCGCCATCAGCGACGTGGCGAAGGGGGCGGCCTGACGGGCAAAGCCGCCCAGAGCGCGCATCTGGTTCTCCCAGACCTTGCTGGAGCCGTCGCTCCTCAACATGCCGAAGTCGACCTCGCGGTCCCAATCCCACTGCACTGCCCCGCTGGAACCGGCGGCAAAGCCCAGCGCCCACTTGCGTTCGGTAATCCCCAGGCCGGTGAACTCGTCGTAGCGCCAGGACCCGTCGGGGTTCCAGGTTGGCTGGTAGCCGGTCTCGCCGGTAATATTGGGGGTACCCGGGCGCTTGGCGGCGATCGAATCCCACAGCAGCGCATCGTCTTGCCAATAGGTGTGGTTGGTGGTGAAGGCCACGCCCGCGCCCCCGTAGAACTGGTTGAGCACCCGGTCGGTGACGCCACCCTCGTCCTGGCCTACATCAATCGACTGTGTGCTACCGACGCCGCGGATGGTGGCGACCATGGCCTTTACCCAGTCCACAAACATCTGCTGGGCAAAGAGGTTGTAGTCCACGGCGCGCACCAGATTGGGATTGCCGGAGCGCTCGTAGCGCAGTTCGCCGAGCGTCGGCAGGGGAATGGCGTCGAAGCTGCCCAAGCTCTCCGGCGTCACCCGCCAGGCCTCGGCCAGCGCATCCAGGCTGGGGTACTGCTTGCCCAGCCACTTGCGCCAGGCGGCGATCTCGGTCGGATCGGCGTTGGGCACGTTGCCGTGGAAGATCTGGGTGGGATTGAAGACGCTGGGCTCGTTGATCAGATCCCAGCTCAGCCAGGGCAGATCCTGGAAGCGCGACACCACCGAGCGGATGTAGGCCTTTTGTGCATCGAGCGCCAGACTGTCGAGATAGGGATTGGGCTGACCGGCGCCACTGTCCCTGCCGCCTGGCCCGTTGCCGGAGTGCGGCGAGAAGGCGAAGAAAGTGAAGTTGACCACCATGTGGTGGCGATGGGCGCAAGCCAGAAAGCCCTCCACATTGCGTAGAAAGCGCTCGTTGACACCTCCGTTGGACTCGATGAAGCGGCCGTTGGGCATCCACACCCCGGTGCGCACAAAGCTGACCCCGTGCGCCTCCATGGCGGCGAAGTCCCGCTCCCAGACGGCGGCGTTGCGCGGGCCGCTGAAGTCCCAGCCGTTGCTCTCGGTGCTGAAATAGTTGCTGCCCACGGGAAAGTAGGGCTGGCCGTCAAGGGTGAGGAAGTCGCCGTGCACGCCCAGCGCCGGCCCTTCGGCCAGCTTCGAACGCTCCTCGACCCAGAAGCCGTTGCGGGCGAACTCATGTTCCTGGCCGCCGCTGGAGAGCACTCCGGTGACGGTATAGAAGCCCGGCGCCAGCGGCTGATGAAAGGTCGAGTCCAGGTTTTCGCTTCCCGCGCCGCTGGCGTGCAGCGTAGCGCTGGCCTGAACTTCTTTTTCCGAGGCCAGTTGCAGCTTGATCTCCACTGTTCCGTTGCCCGCAGAGGCGCTGCTGTTCTGCGCAGCATCGCCAGCCTTGGCCGCGGGAGTCGCTGCGGCGGCTGGCGCATGCTTCTGGGGTGTGTGCAGATGGACGGTAATCAGCGGAGCCTCGCCGGGACGCAGGGCGGCGTGCAGCGTCTCGATGGAAAAGCTCTGAATTCCCTGGCGGGCGTAGCTTGCGGCTTGCCCAATCAGCGAGCGGCCATCGGCGGAGTCCCAGTAACCGACCTCGGGCTCGAAGTCCAGAGCGACCATGCGCGCGCTCCAATGATTGGCCACTATGACCGGGGCAGCCACCAGCAGGCCCGTCGCATCCGTCATGTAGCCCAGCCCATCCAGACGGCCCTCGACGGCAAAGAAGCGGCGGGCGCGAATCCGCACCGGGGTCAGCCAACTCATGCCGTCTTTCCACTGGAAGCGCGCCCCTGAGGCCACGGGAACCTCGTAAGTGTGGCGCAGGTCGAGGACGCGGGCGTAGGTGTCTTGCGGCGCCGCGGCAGCGTACTTTCCCTGCGCCAACCGCACCGGCACACGCAGCGGCTGGCCACCGATCACTAGCAGGTTGCCGCCGCTGTTGAGATAGCGCTCGATGCTCTTCCAGGCGGAGGCGGGCAGGGCCGAGCCGTAGGGCAGCACCAGCAGATCGGCGTCGGCCAGCGTGGCCGGGGTGTTGAGCGCGGACTCGTCGGCGTAGACGGGCACATCTGTGCTTAGCGCCTGATCCAGGGTAGCGCGGCTCAGGGGCTGGCTGGAAACGGTGGGAAAGCCCTCCTGCCAAAAGACAACCGTTTTGGCCTGAAGCGGCGCGGCAAGAAGGAGGACGGCGAAGAAAATCCAGATGGATCGGCGCATGGGAATCTCCAAAGCAACGAAAAAGCAGCAATCGCAACGAAACCGGCAGAGCTATGCGGGCCGCATTCTGCGCGCCGCGCTGGGGACTACGGTAGCGTTATCAGGCCGCTCTTGACAAGTCTTCTCCCGCAATCTCAGGGAGGCCGACGGTATGCCCAGACTTTATACTGGTCACTGCGAAGATGGACGCGCGGCAGTGGGGGGAACAACGCCGCGAAGGAGCAGGATTTTGGAGCAGAAACTGGATTTGGCGGAGATTGGCATTATCGGCGGCAGCGGGCTCTATTCCATGCCCGGATTCACCAACATTCACGAAGTCAAGGTGGAGACGCCCTTTGGCGATCCCTCCGAGGTCTTTGTACTGGGCGAATTGGCGGGCCGCAGGGTGGCCTTTCTGGCCCGTCATGGGCGCGGCCACCGCATTCTGCCCTCGGAGTTGAACTTCCGCGCCAACATATACGCATTCAAGAAGCTCGGCGTGGAGCGAATTGTCTCCGTCTCCGCCGTCGGTTCGCTGCGGGAAGAGCATAAGCCCACCGATTTCGTGATGCCCGATCAGTTCATCGACCGCACCTTCGACCGCTCGGCAACCTTCTTCGGCGAGGGGATCGTGGGCCATGTGGCCTTTGCCGATCCGGTCTGTGCCACGGTAGCCAAAGCCGCTTACGAAGGCTGCGCGGAAGCGGGCGTGGTGGGCAAGTTGGGCGGAACCTATATCTGCATGGAGGGTCCGCAGTTCTCCACCAAAGCGGAGTCGAACCTCTATCGCAGTTGGGGCGCGGACGTGATCGGCATGACCAACCTGCAAGAGGCCAAGCTGGCCCGCGAGGCGGAGATCTGCTACGCCACGGTGGCCATGATTACCGACTACGATTGCTGGCGCGAGGGCCACGACGCGGTGACTATCGAAGAGATCGTCGCCGTGCTGCACAAAAACGCCGAGAACGCCGCTCGCGTGGTCAAAGCCGCGGTGAAGGCGATTCCCGCCGCGCGCTCCTGCGCCTGCGTCTCGGCCGCGAAATACGCCGTGCTGACCGCTCCCGACGCCATTCCCGCCGCCGCCAAAGAGAAGCTGGGGCTGCTGTTTGGCAAGTACTTTGGTTGGTAGGCGCCTGCGGTGCGGCAAACCAACAGCAACGGGACAGAGCTACAGTGGGGCAGAGGCCCTCGGTTTGAACGCGCGCGTTTGTCCTTCCGAGCGTAGCGGAATGGAAGGATCTGCGTTTTCTTTTCAACATTACTGAATGATCGATCGACTCTGCACCAGCGGAGCAGAAAGAGAAGAACCATGGCGATTACCGTAGTGGGCAGTGTGGCATTTGATTCCATCGAGACGCCGGCGGGCAAGCGGGAACGCTGCCTGGGCGGCGCAGCAACGTACTTCTCGCTGGCCGCGAGCTTCTTTACCGACGTGCGCGTGATCGCCGTGGTGGGCGAGGACTTCGGGGCCGCCGAAGAGGCCGTCCTAACTGCCAAGGGGATTGATACCCGCGGTCTGGAACGCGCGTCCGGCAAGAGCTTCTTCTGGGCCGGCTCCTATATGGAGAACCTCAACGAGGCCAAGACCCACATCACCGACCTCAACGTCTTCGCCAGCTTCGAGCCCAAGATCCCCGCAGCCTATGGCGACAGCAAGTTTCTTTTTTTGGCCAACATCGATCCAGTCTTGCAGCGGCGCGTGCGCGAAGCCATGCCGGATGTCAAGCTGGTAGCCGGCGACACCATGAACTACTGGATCAAGGACCATCGCCCGGCGCTGCTGGAAGTGCTCAAGGGGCTGGATATTCTGCTCATCAACGACACTGAGGCGCGCATGTTGGCCGCCGAAAACAACCTCGTCAAGGCCTCCCGCACCATCCAGGCTTTGGGCCCGCAGACGCTGGTGGTCAAGCATGGCGAGTATGGGGCGACGCTTTTCCAGGGCAATACCAAAAGCGAGAACGACACGAAGTGTTTCAAGGTGCCGGCGCTGCCTCTGGACGAGGTCGTCGATCCAACCGGCGCGGGCGACAGCTTTGCCGGCGGTTTCTTCGGCTATCTGGCTTCGCAAAAAGAGCAGACCCCCGCCGCCTATCGCCGCGCCATGTTTTATGGCAGCGTGATGGGCTCCTTTGCCGTGCAACGCTTCGGCACCGAGCGCCTGCAGCAGCTCACCCGCGCCGAGATCGACGCCCGTTTCGACCAGTTCCGCACCTTGACCCATCTCGACTAAGCAAGGCAGAGATTTGACGCAGCAGAACAAACCCGTGGTTTTCATCGCGGCCGGCGAGCAACTCGCGGTGCTGCTGCTGTGCCTGACCGCGGCACTTGGGGCGGTGGTGTGGAGTTGGCGATCCGGCGCGATGCTCAACTATGGCGACGCGGTGGCCCATCTGCACATCGCCCGCCGCGTCTTCGATGCGCGCCTGCCGCGTTTCTCCATGCTGGGTTCGGTATGGCTGCCGCTGCCCCATCTGCTCATGCTGCCCTTTGTGCAGGCCTACGGCTGGTGGGGCAGCGGGGCTGCTGCTTTACCTTCATCGGTACTCTCTTATCTGGCCGGCTGCGTGGGTCTCTATCGGCTGGCGCGGCGCTGGCTCCAGCCCCAGCCCGCGGCGCTGGCGCTGGCCTTCTTCGCCCTCAATCCCAACCTGCTCTATCTGCAAACCACGGCCATGACCGAGCCGCTCTTTCTCTGCGAGATGATCTGGCTGGCGGAGTGGATGGTGGAGTGGCGGGAGAGCCTGGATTCCAACCCCAGGCGTGCGCAGCGCTTGCATTGCCTGATCGCGCTGCTGCTGGTGGCCGCCGTTTTCACCCGCTACGACGGCTGGATCATGGCCGCCATTGCCTGGACTGGAATCGGCCTGGCGCTGCTCCGGCGCGGCCGGCTGCGGTCGTGGAGCTTCTGGCTTGCCAGCGCCCTAGTGATTGCTGCCCCCCTCGCATGGTTCGTTTATAACGCGGTCTGTTTTGGCGACTTCCTGGAGTTTGCCCGCGGACCCTACTCGGCCAAAGCCATCGAGATCCGCACCGCCTCCCACGGCGCCGGGCCGCCCCATCCCGGTTGGCATAACTGCCGGGTCTCGCTGCTCTTCTTCATGAAGGCCGCGGAGATGGACGCGGTAGCCGCCGCCTGGGGCAATGTTTTATTGGCTCTCAGCGCTCTTGGAACGATTTGGGCGTGGCTCGCCAAGCGCAAACAGGCGTTTTTGTGGGCGCTGCTGTTATGGCTGCCCATGCCGTTCTACGCCTATTCGGTGGCCTACAGTTCGGTACCTATCTTTCTGCCCTGCTGGTGGCCGCACTCCTGGTACAACACCCGCTACGGCATGGAGTTGCTACCCGCGCTGGCCCTGGGACTGGGTTTTGGCCTGCATGTGCTGCTGGCCGCGGTGCGTGAGTTCAAGCCGACCTGGGGCAGCTTCGCTGCGTATTTTCTTTTTGCGGTGCTGGGACTCAATGCACTGCAAATGGTACGCGAGCATCCCCTGACCTACATGGAAGGAGTCAAGAATCTCCAAGCCCGCCGGCCGTTCGAACAGGAGATTCCTGCCGCGCTGCGCGCCGAATTGGCCCGGCGGCCGGGTGCGACCATTCTGATGAACACCTCGGTCTATCCCAATCTGGTGGCCTTCACCGGTATTCCCTTGCGGCAGACCGTCAACGAGAGCGATCTGTGGATCTTCCATGAAGCGTTGCAAGCTCCCGCCACGCACGCGCAACTCATTCTGGCATTCGATGGTGACGTGGTGGATCAGGCGGTGAAGGCGCACCCTGAGGGGTTGGTTGCGGTTCGCTCCTTCACCGCGTCCGGTCAGGCTCCGGGGACGCTGTATCGCTCCCTCGAACTGCCCTGACGGCGAGCATCAACTCGACCTGACGGTGGTAGGATCGTCGAAGGAACCCCATGAGCACTGCATTGCCACAACTCGCGCAACCCCTCAATTTCGATCTGTTGCAGCAGATGGTAGTGGTTAACGGCGCCGTGGGCCGCTTGCTGGTGGCCTGCCTGCTGGGCGGGGTAGTGGGGCTGGAGCGGGAGCTGAACCGCAAGGCCGCCGGGGTGCGCACCAATCTGCTCATCTGCATGGGCTCCGCGTTTTTTACGCTGCTCTCGGCGGTGCTGGCCGGCGACGCCAACCCGGACAAGGGCCGGGTGGCCTCTAACATCGTGCAAGGCATCGGTTTTCTCGGCGCCGGATTGATTCTGCACAACCGCAGCCGGGTCAGCGGGTTGACCAGCGCGGCCTGCGTCTTCGTGGTGGCTTCGATTGGCATGGCCTGCGGCGCTGGCCTCTATGCGGCAGCCGTGGTGGCGGCGCTGATTGTGATTGTGGCGCTGCGCTTGATTGGATTCCTGGAACGGCGCGCCAATCTGAAGACGTTTCCGTTGATCTATGAAGCACGCGGCGGCGATCAGACGCAGATGCTGGAGTCGATTCTGGACGCCATGGACAAGGCCGGCGAGCGCCTGGCCGGCTTGGAGCGCGACGCCATCGGCGAATTGCAGCGCGTCAGCTTCGCTATCACCGCAACCCAAAAGCAGCATGAGCGGCTGCGCGGAAAGCTGCTCGCCGAGCCTGCCATTCAGGCGCTGCATACCTTCCGCGATCCGGAGGAAGATTGATCCCCTACACTAAAGCACACGCCTGCGGCAACGATTTCCTGATCGTCACCGAAGAGGCCGCCCAGGGCCAGGATTGGGCCCAGATGGCCCAGCGCCTCTGCCAGCGCCATACCGGCGTGGGCGCCGACGGCATCGAGTTCTTTGCCTGGACCGGCCCCAAATCCGGGCGCATTCGCCTGCACAACGCCGACGGCTCGATCGCCGAGATCAGCGGCAACGGCACCCGTTGCGTGGCTGCCTGGATGGCGGAGTCTATCTGCGCCGAAGCGGGCGACGACCTGAGCATCGCCACCGACGCCGGCCTGCGCGTCTGCCACATCAACTCCGTCAGCGCCGAGGGCGAGTTCGTGGTGCAGGTGACCACCGGCATGGGCATTCCGACCTTTGCGCCGCTCACCGTGACCATGCCGGCCGGGGTGCAAGTCAAGGGAGTGGATGTCTTCACCGGCAATCCGCACTTTGTCATCGTGGTCGACAATCCCGAGTTCAAAGTCGATGGCCAGAGCTGGCAGAGCGTGGGCCAGCAGATTTGCCTGCATCCCGACTTTCCCTATCAGACCAACGTCGAGTTTGTGCACATTGTCAGCCCCGGGGAGATCGCGATCCGCATCTTCGAGCGCGGCGTCGGCCCCACTACCTCTTCCGGAACCGGCACTTCGGCCACCGCCACGGCGGTGCTGGCGCTGCACGGGTGCACCTCGCCGCTCAAGGTTGTCGCCCCCGGCGGGGCGCAAAGCGTGGTCTGGGAAGGCCCCGGCAGCGAGTTGAAACTCACCGGCCCGGCCGCATTGATCGCCCGCGGCGAGGCCTGGTAGCCATGGCCGCATTTTTCAAGCGCAAGCCGGCGGAGAGCGAAAGTTTCCATCTGACCTTGGCTCCGGTGGCCTATGGAGCAGGTATGAGCATCGTGGCCCCGGCCGCTTCGGCCAACCTCGAAGTGGCGCAGCGGGGACTGGAGCGGCTGCGCAGCCTGGGCTATCAACCCCGTTACGGCAAGTATGCCTTCCAGAAAGGGCCGCTGTACTTTGCCGGAACCACCGCCCAGCGGTTGAGCGATCTGCACGCCGCCTTTGCCGATCCGCAATCCAGTGTGGTGGCCAGCCTGCGCGGCGGCTATGGCTCCAACTACCTGCTGGAAGGGCTGGATCTGGATCTGATCCGCTCCCATCCCAAGCCCTTCTTCGGCTACAGCGATCTGACCGGCCTGCAACTGTATCTGCTCGACCAAATTGGACTGCCCGCCTTTCACGGTCCCATGGTGGCGGCCGATTTCGCCCTGGAAAAGGGCGTGCATAAGCCTAGCTTCGAGGCCGCCATCGCCGGCAAGAGCTACACGGTGGGTGTGGCCGAGGGACTGCGCATCCTCAAGGCCGGTCCCAACGCGCAGATCGCCCGCGGCGTCTTGTATGGCGGCTGCCTGAGCATTCTGGTCTCTCTGCTGGGCACCCCCTGGGAACCGCAAACCGAAGGCAAGCTGCTCTTTCTGGAAGATGTGGGCGTCAAACCCTTCCAGGTGGACCGCATGTTGTGGCAACTGCGCCAGGCGGGCAAGTTGGAGGGAATCACCGGCATCGTCTTCGGCGAGATGCAGGATTGCCTCTCCCGCGGTGCGCCCGCCGACCTGCTGGAGGAAGTCATCCGCGGCGCCTGCGAAGGCCTGGAGATTCCCATCGCCATCGGCCTGCGCAGCGGCCATGTTTCCCAGCACAACGTCACCCTGGTTCTGGGCTTGGAGGCGGAGTTGAATCTGGCCCGTGAGCCGGTGTTGCGCTTGAACCTGGGGGCCGCGGCGAAATAATGGGAATTGGAAACAGGGCAGATAAGACTGAAAACAAGGGAACAAGGGATCGGAACTTGGGGAACAGCGAAGAGCCTCGACACATTCATCTCTGCGGCATCGGGGGTACGGCCATGGCTGCGCTGGCCGGGTTGCTACAGTTGCGGGGACACCGCATTACCGGCTCCGACCAGGCCGTCTATCCACCCATGAGCGACTTGCTGGCACGGTTGGGGATTCCGGTACTGGAGCCCTACGCCGCATCCAATCTGGACTCCGCGCCCGACCTGGTGGTTATTGGCAATGCCCTCAGCCGGGGCAACGCGGAGATCGAGCGCGTCCTCGACGAGCGCCTTCCCTTCACCTCCATGGCTGCGCTGTTGCGCCAGGAGTTTCTGCAGGGCCGCGAGTCGCTGGTGGTGGCAGGAACCCACGGCAAGACCACCACCACCAGCCTGCTGGCCTGGATCTACCAGACCTCCAGCCAGGAGAATCCCGCCTTCGAGCCCTCCTTCCTGATCGGCGGGGTGGCGGAGAACTTCGGCGCCAGCTTCCAGTTGCGCCCCACCCCCAGCTTCATCCTGGAAGGGGACGAGTACGACACCGCCTTCTTCGACAAGGGACCGAAGTTCCTGCACTATTTTCCCGATGCGCTCATCCTGACCCACGTGGAGTTCGACCACGCCGACATCTATGCTGACCTGGAAGCGGTAAAAACCGCCTTCAAGCGGCTGGTCAATCTGGTTCCCCGCCGCGGACGCATCGTGGCCTACGACGGCAGCCGGGAGGTCAGCGAATGCGTTAGCCGCGCCCTGTGCCGCGTCGAGCGCTACGGTTTCAGCGAAGCCGCCGACTGGCAGATCCGCAACCTGCACTACCAAGAGGGGCAGACCTGCTGGGAGGTGTGGCACGGCGGCGCGCTGTGGGCGGAACTGGCCATGAAGCTGGCTGGCGAGCACAACGTCCTTAACGCCACCGCCGCCGCCGCCCTGGCCGCCGGCCAGGGTGTGAGTCAAGAGGCCATCCGCACCGCGATAGCAACCTTCCGCAGTGTCAAGCGCCGCCTGGAGGTGCGCGCCGTGGTCGGCGGCGTTACCGTCATCGACGACTTTGCCCACCACCCCACCGCCATCCGCGAAACGCTGCGGGCGCTCCGCGCCGTCTATCCCCAATCGCGTCTGTGGGCAGTGTTGGAACCGCGCTCCAACACCCTGCGCCGCAAGGTGCTGTCCGCCGAGTTGGTGGAAAGCCTGGGCCTGGCCGATAAGGTGATTTTGGCCGGCGTCTACCAACAGCAGCGCATCCCGGAAGACGAGCGTCTGCACCCGGAAGAGGTGGTGGCCGCGATCAATTCCACGAAAGACGGGGCCGCAGGAACGCCGGCCGAGCTTTGCCCCGATGTGGAAGCGATCCTGCACAGCATGGTGCCGCGCCTGCAGGCCGGCGATGTGGTGGCCATCCTATCCAACGGCGGCTTTGACGGCATCTACGAGAAGCTCCCCGCGCGTCTGCGGGAACGCTTCCAATAACCCCGGCGAGAGAATTCCATGTTTGCTGCTCTGGTTTTACTGCTGACGATTGTTGTTCTTGCCATTCCCACGGCGGTGATCTTCATTCCGCTGACCGTGCTTACCGGCCGGGTGGGACCACTGTACGCGGTCTCGAATTCCATTGTGCGTACCGCCTTCCGCCTGGCGGGCATCCGTGTGCGGGTGGAAGGGCTGGAGAACATTCCTCCCGGCCAGGCGTGCATCTTCATGGCCAACCACGTCTCGAATCTGGATCCGCCGGCGCTGATACCGCAGATTCCCACCCGCAGCGCGGCCTTCAGCAAGCGCTCCATCATGAAGATCCCCGCCCTGGGCTACGGCATGAAGCTGGCGGACTTCATCCCCGTCGACCGCGACGGCCGTCTAGAGAGCGCCCAGGAGAGCATTGGCGCCGCCGCCCGCGTCCTGGCCAAGGGGGTGCACATCACCACCTTCGTCGAAGGCACACGCTCCAAAGACGGGCGCATGTTGCCCTTCAAGAAAGGCCCCTTCTATCTGGCCAAGGAGACCGGCGCCCCCTGCATCCCCGTCTCCATCTACGGCACCGAGACCATGATGGCCAAGCACAGCCTGCGCCTGCATCCCGGCACCGCGCACATCGTCTTCCACCCGGCTATCCATCCCGCCGACTACGCCCGCCGCGAAGACCTGCTCAAGGCCGTCCGGGCCAGCATCGCCAGCGGCCTGCCGGAGTGGATGCGGAGCTGAAAAGCGAGAATCAACGCCCCAAAAAATGCAAAAACCGGCCTAAAAATGCAGCCTTCTGTTTACTGGCAGGTATCTATGTAATTTTTACAAACTATTCATCATGAATCACTTTTCCTGCTTATGGGCCTCGCCTGAGCCGGCTTTGAGGGGGAGGGGGGTGGGGGGGTAAGGGGTAGGTACGGACCGGCCACATGCCTGACATGTTGCCCTGTGCGGACCCTAAAAAGATGAGCGCGGTGCAGCTTCCGTGCCGGAGACCTTGGCGTTGCTCGATTTCAACCCTCCCGCTGAGATCAGTTTGCGCCAGAAGCAGAAAATCTTCGGCAAACCGCCCGGAATCAACCTGGAGTGGTGAGTCGGCAATCGATTCAACCTTAAAACGGCAGTTTGCCCGCGGGCCTGAATGCCGAAAACCCGATTAAGTATATATTCACCAACGATTTGATACTAGAAATGTTATTTGGCAAAGCAGAGTTCTGAACCCGAGGGGAACTGCCGAATCCAGGTTCATTCGATTGACTTTATGCGGGGTTAAAACCCCGCCTCCCTCCGACGCGGGGAGGCTAACCGGAAACAGAACTTCAACCCGACCGTTTACACAAATTGCTGGACACACCCGACGCGGGATTTTCCGCAACCTGTGAAGTCGTGCCCTGTAACAAAACCACTCTTGCTTCCAGTTGCTGTTTCCTACTGCAATTCCGGGTTCCCTGGATCTCCCACCGCATGAAATGGCATTTCAATTCAAACTTCCCCGGTCTCAAAATCGAGACCGGGGGCACCCTCCGTGGTACAGACTATGCGGTCAAAGACCTCGTTCCCTTCTTCCCGTTTCCCTTCTTGCCTTCCTTCCACCTATTCGGTGACGCGCAGACTGGTTTCGGCGGTGGCCAGGGAGCTACCGCCCACCCAGATGGTGTAGGTGGTGGGCTCGACAGTGCGCTTGATTTCGGCGTTGTAGAAGTTCAGTTCGTCGAAGCCGAGGGGGAATTCGAGATGCTTCGATTCGCCGGGGGCCAGGGCGATGCGGGCAAAGCCCTTCAGTTCCCGGATCGGCTGCTCGACGCTGGCCGCGGTATTGCGCAGATAGAGCTGGACGACCTCGGTTCCGGCGACACTTCCGGTGTTCTTAACATCCACGCCGACGGTGGCGACGGGTTTGCGGCTGGCCAGAAGCTCGCCGACGGAAATTTCGGCGCGGCTGAGGGTGGGCTGGCCATAGCTGAAGCGGGTATAGCTCAGCCCCCAGCCGAAGGGAAAGAGAGCCGTATTCTCCTCGTCCAGATAGCGGGACATGAACTTCTCATCGGGGTTGCGGGGCAGGTGGGAGAGATCGCCGTGGGCGGGGCGGCCGGTGGGCAGTTGCGCGTAGTAGAGCGGCTCCTGGCCGACGGCGCGGGGAAAGCTGGCGGGCAGCTTGCCGCTAGGGTTGACGTCGCCCAAGAGCACGTCGGCGATGGCTGGGCCGGCCTCGATGCCGGGGCTCCAGGCTTCCAGGATGGCGGGGACGTGGCTGGCGGCCCACTTCAGTTCCAGCGGGCGGCCGGCCAGGACGACGAGGATGACGGGCTTGCCGGTGGCGGCGACGGCCTCAAGGAGCTTCTGCTGGGCGCCGGTAAAGCCCAGGTGGGTGCGGCTGGAGGCTTCGCCTTCCATCCAGTTGGTGGGCTCGCCCAAAGCCATGATGACCACATCGGCCTGTTTGGCGGTCTCGACGGCCGCGGCGATGGTGCGGGTGTCGTCGGGGGCCGGGCGATGGGTGTCGGCGGCCACCGGGCCGTTGAAGCTGACGCGTTGCAGCACGTTGGCGTCCTGGCCGCTGAGCAGTTCGCAGCCAGGCGCATAGAGCAGGCGGTCGCCCAGACGGTCGGCCAGGGCAGTTTTGAGCGTGACTACATATTTGGGATCGCCGGTAACCGCCCAGGCGCCCAGCACGTCGAGGCGGTTGTCGGCCATGGGACCGATGAGCGCGACTTTTTTAGCTTTGGCGGTCAAGGGCAGCAGGGTTCCCAGGCCCTCGATGGGCTCGTTTTTGAGCAGGACGAAGGTCTCTTCAGCGATCTTGCGGGCCACGGCGCGGCGCTGGGGAGTGGCGTCGTAGGCCGGGCCCTCGACGGTGTAGGGGTGCTCGAAGAGGCCCAGGGCGAACTTGACGCGGAGAATGCGGCGGACAGCTTCATCGACCACGCTCTCGGGAATCTGGCCGGCGGCGACCTGCGCGGCCAGCACGGTGCCGTAGAGGCCGCCCTCCATATCCATATCCACGCCGGCCAGGAGGGCCTTGCGGGCGACGGTGGCGCCGTCAGCGCCGATGGAGTGGTTGAGCAATTCCTTGACCGCGCCCCAATCGGAGACGACGAAGCCGTCAAAACCCCACTCCTTGCGCAGAATCTGGGTCAGGGTGAAGGGGTTGGCGCTGCCGGGGATGCCGTTGATGGAGTTGAAGGAGCTCATCACAGTGGCCGCACCGGCCTCGACGGCGGCGCGATAGGGTTCCAGATAGACTTGGCGGAGTTGATTCTCGCTCATGTCGACGGCGTTGTAGTCGCGGCCGGCGATGGCTGCGCCGTAGGCGGCGAAGTGCTTGACGCTGACCGCGGCCGAGTCGGGCTTGCTCAGGTCGTCCTGCTGGTAGCCCTTGACCCAGGCGCGGGCCAGGGCGGAGCTGAGATATACATCTTCGCCGTTGGACTCGACGATGCGTCCCCAGCGCGGGTCGCGGGCGATGTCCACCATGGGGGAGAAGACCCAGGCGATGCCGTCGGCGCGGGCCTCGACAGCACCTATGTGGGCCACGGTCTCGGCGGCCACGGGATCCCAACTGGCGGCCACGGCCAGCGGCACGGGAAAGGTGGTGCGGTGGCCATGAATCACATCCAGGCCAAAGAGGATGGGGATGTGCAGACGGGACTTCTCGACGGCGATGTGCTGATAGTGATTGGTCTGGAGCGCGCCGGTCACGTTGAGCAGCGAACCCAGTTGGCCGCGGGCGGCCAATTCGTCGTAGCTGAGGCTGGAAGCGGCGGGGCCGGTGGCGTTGCCAGCCGCGTACTGGACCAACTGTCCCACCTTCTCTTCCAGCGTCATCTGCTTGAGCAGCGCCTCGACGCGGACATTCACTTCTCTAGAGGCAAGTTGGGGGTTGGGCGCGGGGCGGGTCTGGGCGACAGCCGCAGAGCCGGAGCAGAAGGCCGGGAGAGAGAGGAGAAGCGCATAGACAAACGATTTTTTCATGACGGGAAGATGATAAATCCCGGCCCGCAGAGTCGTCATCGCAGGGGACGAAAAAAGTCCCGGTACGGATGGTGATCGCGGGAAGAGGGATGATTTGCGCACGATCGATCCGGGCCTCGATTCGTGTCGAGGTCTTCCGCCCTCATTTGTCGCACCCTCATTTGTCGCTTAGCAATCTGGCCAGAGCAGGAGAGGGGCGCAACTTACCGGACGCCGCGGGGTCTAACGAACAGACGCAGAGGAGAATCCTGCGTCGGAAATGGGGCAACTTCTGCTCGCAAAAGAAGGGGCGATGCACTAGTCTTTCCACTGATGGTTATGAAGCGATATTTTCATCTGTTCCGCAAAGCGCTGTTGCAAGCCCTGGCCCACGACGTAATGAACACGGCCAAGGCCTCGGCCTATTCCGGAATGCTGATGATCTTTCCCGCGCTGCTGGTGGTGACCACGCTGCTGGCGCAGGTGCCGGAAGGCAACACGCTGGTGGGCGAGATCCGCGCCACCTTCGAGCAGTTTCTGCCCGCCGACACCATGGATCTATTGCAGTCCTATGTATTGACGCGGCGCATTCACTCCACCCAGGTGGTTTTTTCGGCCACCAGTTTGAGCGCCTTTGCCGGGCTGGGGCTGATGCTGTCGCTGATGGAAGGCTTTCGCCGCGCCTACCGGCTGAAGCGGGACGATTGGGGCTTCTGGGAGCGGCGCGCACGGGCTCTGATGCTGGTTCCGATCGTGCTGCTGCCGCTCTCGCTGGCCACGGTGGTGATTGTCTTCGGGCGTCAATTCGAGATCTGGCTGATCGAGAAGGCGGGTCACGAGCTGCGTCACGTGGTGTTGATCTTCTGGCGGCTGCTGCGCTGGATGATCTCTCTGCTGACCAGCGTGGTGGTGCTGGGCGCGCTCTTCCACTTCGGCACCAAGCGCAAGGAGCACTGGCTGTGGGTAGCGCCGGGCGCCATCGCGGCGACATTTCTGTGGTTCCCGGCGACCATGGCCTTTGGCTGGTACGTGACCCGCATCGCCGACTACTCGATGTTCTACGGCTCCTTCGGCGCGGGCATCGCCACCCTGGTCTGGCTTTACCTGACGGCCTTCAGCGGCCTGCTGGGGGCGGAGTTGAACGGGGTACTCTTCCGGGAGCGTCAGGAACAGCTTCATCCGCTCCCTCTTGCCGACCCCGACTCCCCACAACTGTGATAATCCTCACCGACCGTTGCCTATCGTTCCCGTCAAGATGCATGAGGGGGTTTATGTTTACAAACCCCATGTAGAATGAAACGGGCGCGCATTTCCAGAGACAACGCAGGGCGATGCCGCAGACCTAGCCGGCGCGACCTGCAGAATGGGAGTGCCGCGAAGAGTTACTCACCCGTGGAGCGAGCGACGACTCTTGGCTGCACCCGATTCCCCCATTGAACCTCTGAAGACGCTTGATGCAGCGCCGCGTTTTCCGGATTGACTGAAACCCTTACACCGCAGTTGGAACATCCTTGGAGTTATTGCAAATGGCCTTTGCTGAACTGAGCCTGACCGAATCCGCCTCGCAACGCCGCGCCAAGATCGTCGCCACCCTGGGACCGGCCTCCAACACCGAGCCCGCCTTCCGCAATCTGGTCCGCGCCGGCGTCGATGTGGTGCGCTTGAACTTTTCCCACGGCACCCACGAAGAAAAGCTGGCGCTGATCCAGATGGTGCGCAAGGTGAGCCGCGAGGAGCGCAAGCCGCTCTGCATCCTGGGCGATCTGCAAGGCCCCAAGATCCGCACCAACAAGCTGGTGGACGGTAAGCCGGTGCTGCTCAAGGCAGGCGAGCGGCTGACCATCACCCCGCGGGAGATTCTGGGCACCAACAAAATCGTGGGCACCACCTTCAAGACGCTGGCGGAGAACGTGGAGCAGGGCTCGCGCATTCTTCTCTCCGACGGATTGATCGAGCTGCGCGTGCATGAAGTGGTGGGCGACGACGTGGTCTGCGTGATCGTCAACGGCGGCAACCTGAAAGAGAAGCAGGGCATCAACCTGCCCGGCATCCCGGTAAAAGTTCCCTCGCTGACCGACAAGGACGCCGAGGATCTGGAGTTCGCGCTGAAGGCCGGGGTGGACGCCATCGCCGTCAGCTTCGTGCGCACCGCCGAGGATGTTCGCCTGGTCCGCAATCGCGTTGCCGCTCTGGGCGGAGAGACCTGGATCATCGCCAAGCTGGAGAAGCCCCAAGCCATTGAGCACCTGGACAGCATTCTGCAAGCCGCCGACGGAGTCATGGTGGCCCGCGGCGATCTGGGCGTCGAAGTGCCGCCGGAGCGCGTGCCCGCCATCCAGAAGCTCATCATCCGCCGCGCCGGCGAGTACCGCAAGCCGGTGATTACCGCCACCCAGATGCTGGAGTCGATGATCGAGAACCCGCGGCCCACGCGCGCCGAGGCCTCCGACGTGGCCAACGCCGTCTACGACGGCACCGACGCGGTGATGCTCAGCGGCGAGTCGGCCATGGGCAAGTATCCGGTGGAAGCGGTGGCCATGATGGCCCGCATTGTGCAGGAAGCCGAGCGCAACATCAAGGAAGACAGCACCCAGCAACGCCGCCGCCGCCATCATCACCATCTCTCGATTGCCGAGACCATCTGCGAAGCCACGGCTCACGCCGCCGACGACCTGGACCTGCGCGGCATCGCTCTGTTCACCGAGAGCGGATCGACCGCTCGCCAGCTCTCGAAATACCACCCCATGTCGCCGATCTTCGCCCTCAGCCCCATCGAGGTTACGGTCAACCGCCTCAACCTGCTGTGGGGCACCACCCCCATCCGCTGCCCCAAGCTGAACTCCACCGAGGCGCTGGTTAGCACCGCGGAGAGCCTCCTGGAGCAGGCCGGATTTGTGCGCCAGCGCGAGGTTATCGCCATCGTGGCGGGCACCCGCACCAAGTCCGGCTCGACCAACTTCCTGCGCCTGCACGTGATTGGCGAGCAGAACCAGGGCGGCGTGCGCTTCACCGCTCCGGAAGTAGTGGTAGCGGTTCCCGAGCCGGTTGTCGAACCGATCGAGGCGGCCGTCGAGGTCGAAGAGGCGGTAGAGGAGACGGTCGACACACCCAAGGCCAAGCGCGCCATCAAGCCCGCCAAAACCACCAGCCGCAAGAAGTAGGCTGCTGCATCGCGACAAAAAGCGCCACTCCGATTGGGGGTGGCGCTTTTTGCAGCATTCGACGGAAGCCATTCGCTACTTCCCGGCCTCGGGAACGGATAACCCACGGCAGATCTTCCGCGCCAGCAAATCTGCAACCTCGGAATGGCGCGGAATGGCTTCAATTTGCCCCGTTGACGGATTGCACCAGAGAGAATGCGCTCCGCCTTCGCGCTTGAGGAAGCAACCGTGCAAGCGCAAACGCCGAAGCAGCGCCTCACGCTTCACGCAACCGACACCGTCTGGCGGAGGGCTTCTGCTGGAACTCCGCGCAAACCATCTTCGCGCCGGTCCTCCAGAATTAATTGGATAGCAGCCCCCAGACTCTCGCGGCATTCCTCGACCGTGCGCCCCTGGCCGTTGGCGCCGGGAATCTCCGGGGACCAGGCGACAAACCACTCGCCATCGCGCTCGATCACCGCCGTGAATTCATTTCTCATGGTGCGAGTATAGCGCGGAATAACTTTATAGACTTGCCTGCAAGAGATATTCCTGCGCCACCGGTTCGACGATCCGCAGGCGGCCATGGCCGGGATTCGTCTGGTAGCTGGTGCGCAACAGACCGGCCTCTTCCAGCAGTTTGACGTCGCGGCTGACGGCACGGATGTCGCGCTGGAGTTCGCTGGCCAGCACGGCAATGGGCATGGCCTGCTCCCGGACGCAACGCAGCAAACGGGCGCGCTGGGAACTCAGCACCCGCAGCATATCCTGCGGATCTTCAAAGCTGACGATAATGCCGCCGCCGACCGCTTCCCCGCGATCCAACCGCTGCGCCAGCGTCTTCATCCGCGCAAAGAAGTCTTCCGTGCTGCTGACCCTAATGCGAACCTGCGTCTTCTTCATCTTCGACCCTCCACAAGGCGTGGACTTCCGCATAAAACCGCGCGGAGAGCTTGTCAAAACCAGGATACTCAATCGGGCGGGTGGTCCCGCTCTCACGCCGCAAACGTGATCGAGTTTATCAAGATGAGGGTGCCCCACCACCACAAATACAGACCTACCAGATAAGCACTTTCCTAGCTACATCTTCAGCCCATTCCCGGCATTGCTCAGCATTGCGTTGGCATTCTTCCTGTTTCTGCTCACAGGCTTGGGCCAACACCTTTGTGTCCTCAATCTTCCGCGCCCACTCTGCATCTTTTCGGTCGAGTTTGGAAACAAGCTCCGCAAGTTTGAATCTGTCTGGTGGTTGGATTCCATTGGAATACAGTAGTTGTTTGCGGAGGGTATCCAACCGGACACGGCGGTCCTCAAACCACTCAGCTTGGCTGATTAGGGAACCTCTGATCAAGTGGCTTTCTCCAAGCTATCCTTCCCTCAGGGACTAAAGCCCAATTGATTCTATGAACTTTATGTACGGGCTAAAGCCCGTACCCTTCAAAGCCACGACTTGATCAGAGGTTCCTTAGCTCTTCATAGTGAGCCTTTTTAGGATTGAATCTTCGTACCCCATATACACGCCTAATCCATTTCCCGAAGGGGACCAAGGCAGTGGTGAGCGATATAACGGCAACCAGTAATACGATAATGTCAGAAGGCTTCAATCTTCCCCCACAGAAGCAATCATAAGGGAATCTTTGATTTTCAACATAGAAAAACTGGCGGGTGATCCCGTTCTCATAACGCAAACATGATCGGGTTTCATCAAGATGAGGGTGCCCCCGGTCTCGCTTTTGAGACCGGGGTAGTCAATGCCTCAGAGGCGCGAAGCGCGTCCGCCCCACCGCAGGTGGTTATTTCGCCGCCAACTGCCGGGCCACATACTGCAGGATGCCGCCGTGCTCGTAGTACTCGATCTCCTGCGGGGTGTCGATGCGGACAATTGCATGGAGCAGCTTTTTACTTCCGTCCGGGCTAACCGCAACGACTTCCAGTTTGCGGCCGTTGGCGAATTTTTCTTTCAGCAAGGAAGTCAATCCAGGGAAAGAAAAAACCTCTTCGCCGCTCAGGCCCAGCGACGCGACGTTCTGTCCGGCCTCGAACTGCAGGGGCAGAATTCCCATCCCCACCAGATTGGAGCGATGGATGCGCTCGAAGCTCTCGGCGATGACGGCGCGCACACCCAGCAACTTCGGACCCTTGGCCGCCCAATCGCGCGAACTTCCCGATCCGTATTCCTTGCCGGCCAGAATGACCAGCGGGACATTGCGCTCGGCGTATTTCACGCTGGCGTCGAAGATGGACATTTGCTCGCCCTCGGGCAGCAGGCGGGTGACGCCGCCCTCGGTGCCGGGGGCCAGCTTGTTGCGCAGGCGCACGTTGGCGAAGGTGCCGCGGACCATCACTTCATGGTTGCCGCGTCTTGACCCGTAGCTATTGAACTCCGACGGCTTGACGCCGTGCGCGGCGAGATATTTTCCGGCCGGGCCGTTGGCCTTGATATTGCCAGCGGGAGAGATGTGATCGGTGGTGACCGAGTCGCCCAAGACCGCCAGTACCCGGGCGTTGAGGATGTCGGTGACCGGGGTGGGCTGCATGGTCATGCCGTCGAAGTAGGGCGCCTTGCGGATGTAGGTCGAGTCCGGCTCCCACTGGTAGACGTCGCCGGTAGGGAATTTCAGCCCCTGCCAGTTGGCGTCGCCCAGAGTGACGGTGGCGTACTCGCGGCGGAAGCTGTCGCTGGACAAACCGGCCTCGATGGCCTCGGCTACCTCTGCCTGGGTGGGCCAGATGTCTTTTAAATAGACCGGATGGCCCTCGGCATCCTGGCCCAGCGCAGTGTTTTCGAAGTTGTGGTTGATGGAGCCGGCCAAGGCATAGGCCACCACCAGCGGCGGGCTCATCAGGTAGTTGGCACGCACATCGACGTTGACCCGACCCTCGAAGTTGCGGTTGCCGCTGAGAACGCTGACCGCAACCAGGCCGTGCTCCTCGATGCTCTTGGAAACATCGGTGGGCAGCGGGCCGGAGTTGCCGATGCAGGTGGTGCATCCATAGCCCACTACGTGGAAGCGAAGCTTTTCCAGATAGGGCAGCAGGCCGGCTTTGGTGTAGTAATCCGTCACCACGCGAGAGCCGGGCGCCAGGGAGGTCTTCACCCAAGGCGGGACAGAGAGCCCTTTTTCGACAGCCTTTTTGGCCAGAATGCCGGCCGCCATCATCACCGAGGGGTTGGAAGTATTGGTGCAACTGGTGATGGCGGCGATGACCACCGAGCCATGGTCAAGATACTTGTCGGGATCGACGCCGAAGCGGCCCAGTACGGTGGAGGTGAGTTTGGATGGCAGCGACTCGACCAGCCCGGCATCGGCGACGGGAATACGCTCCCAGGCCTGCCCGTCTCGCGCACCCATGGGTTTGGCGGTGGGGGAGAGCAGCGCGGGCAGTTGCTGGGCGAAGCTGGCGGCGGCGTCCTTGAGCAGGACGCGATCCTGGGGGCGCTTGGGGCCGGCGACGCTGGGCTCGACCGAGGCCAGATCCAGTTCCAGAGTCTGCGTGTACTCGGCCTCGGGCGTGGCCGCGGTGTGGAAGAGGCCTTGCGCCTTGTAGTAGGCCTCGACCAGGGCAATCTGTTCGTCGCTGCGGCCGGTGAGTTTGAGGAAGCGCAGGGTTTCGGCATCCACGGGGAAGATGCCGCAGGTGGCGCCGTACTCGGGAGCCATGTTGGCGATAGTAGCGCGGTCGGCCAGGGGTAACTCGGTAACTCCCGATCCATAAAACTCAACGAACTTGCCAACGACGCCCAGCTTGCGCAGGGCCTGGGTCACGGTCAGCACGAGATCGGTGGCGGTGGCGCCCTCCTTGAGTTTGCCGGTCAACTTGAAGCCGACCACCTGCGGTGCCAGCATGGAGACCGGCTGGCCGAGCATGGCGGCCTCGGCTTCAATGCCGCCCACGCCCCAACCCAGCACGCCCAGGCCGTTAATCATAGTGGTGTGGCTATCGGTGCCGACCACGGTGTCGGGATAAGCGACCGCTTCCCCGTCAATCTCCGCGGTAAAGACCACGCGGGCAAGATATTCGAGGTTCACCTGGTGGCAGATGCCCATTCCTGGGGGAACAGCCGAAAAATTGCGGAAGGCGGTTTGGCCCCACTTGAGAAAGGCATAGCGCTCGCGGTTGCGTTGGAACTCCAATAGCGTATTGAAGACAAGAGCACCCCCGGTGCCGAACTCGTCCACCTGCACGGAGTGGTCGATGACCAGCTCGGCGGGGGCGAGGGGATTGACCCGCTGAGGATCGCCGCCCAGAGCCTTGATGGCGTCGCGCATGGCGGCCAGATCGACGACGGCGGGGACGCCGGTGAAGTCCTGCATGAGGACGCGGGCGGGCATGTAGGCGATCTCTCGGCTGGGCTCGGCCTTGGCCTCCCAGTTGGCCAGGAACTCGATGTCGGCGGCGGAGACGTTGACCCCATCCTCGCGGCGCAGCAGGTTCTCCAGCAGGATCTTCAGGCTGAAGGGCAGGCGGTCGAGGTTGAAGCCGCGGGCGGCGAGCGCGGGCAGGCTGTAGTAGGTGTAGGAGCGGCTGCCGGAGGTCAGTGTGGACCGGCTGGCGAAACTGTTCATCGGGGGGAAACCCTTTCTATCCGCGATCTAGGCGGATGGAGGTTGTAATCGAGCGGGTTAGCGGGTTAGCAGAGTTAGCGCGGTTGGCGCGGTTTGCGGAGATCGCCCTCGACTCATCAGCATGCTTCACCCGACCTAGCGTTTTTCCGAGAAGATGTAGACCGGAATCTCCCTGCTTTCCCATCCTTTCGGTTGAAAAGCACGGAAAAGCGGAGCATGGGAATCTACAGAAAAGGCAAAAACGCTCCAAACACCGTCATACGGTGCGAAGCGAAGGATATGCGGCCCTCACGATGGCCAGAAAGCATCTGAGGCTGCCGGAAATAGATTACTCAGCAGGAAGTGCGCCGTCCACGTTCGGGACGGCCGTGGCGGAAGCGCTTGAGGAAGGGCGCGTCCAAATACGGAAGGTCAGGGGAGCGGCGCATGGTTTCAAGGCGATTTTAACGCGAAGCGACAACAAGAGAAAACGTCAAAATGCGCCCCCCCGCAGAGCCTGTTCAGAGCTGCGCCGCATCGGTGTTTTGCACGCCGTAGGCTTCCAGCACATCGCGCAGGGTGACGACGCCTTCGAGTTTGTGGGCGTCGGCGCGGTGGATGACCGGGAGCAGATCGAGCTGGGTCTTGCTCATGCGCTCCAGGGCCAGGTGCAGAGGATGGTCGCGGTGAACATGGGGTATGTGCTCGGAATCGACGAGGGCTTCCAGGCGCTGCTCGGTTTTGCCCGCGGCCATGGCTTTTTCCAGATCGCCGCGGGTCAATATTCCAACAAAAAAGCTGCCGCGGATGACCGGCCAGATATGGCAGGGGGTGCCGCTGGCCAGGGCCACGGCCTCGCGCACTCTCATGCGGCCGGAGAGCGTCTCCGCCGCCGGGCGGAGGATGTCTTCCACCTGGTGCTCGACGGGCTCCTGGTGGGAGCGGGAGGCGGGCAGATGAATTCCATCCTGCCCGGCCAGCGCCTCGTAGATGGGCTCCTTTTGCAGTTGTCGGGCGATGAACAGGCTGGTCAGGTTGGCGATCATCAGGGGCACAATGACGGCGTAGTCCCGGGTCATCTCGAAGATCATCAGCACCGAGGTCATGGGCGCGCGGACAATGCCGGCAAAGAGAGCACCCATGCCCACCAAGGCATAAGCGCCAGGGTTGGCAGTGTATGCGGGCAGCAGATGATGCGCAACCGTGCCCACGGCTCCGCCCAGCATGGCACCGAGAAAGAGACTGGGGCCGAAGATGCCGCCGGCGTTGCCCGAGGCGTAGGCGACGGTAACGCCGAGCAGTTTGAGCAGCACCAGCAGAAGCAGCAGCTTGAGCGCCATGGAGCCGTTGAGCGCCTGGCCCACGTAGCCGTAACCCACGCCCAGCGCCTGCGGCACAAACCAGCCGATCAGGCCGATGGTCAGGCCGCCCGCCACCGGCTGCGCCCAGCGCGTCTTTCGAGGCAGAGCGAGAAAGAACATTCTCATGCGCAGCAAAAGCCGGGTGAAGGCGACCGACAAAAATCCGCCCAGAATGCCGAGCAAGGCGTAAACGAGCAGTTCCAGCGGATGCACCAGGGTGTACTGCGGCACCTGGAAGAGGGGATTGTTGCCCAAGAGCAGGCGCATCGTCGCCCAACTGGTGGCCGAGGCCAGCACCACCGAACCGAGCACCGGGGCATGCAGATCGCCCATCACCTCTTCCAGCGCGAAGAGCACGGCGGCCATGGGGGTATTGAAGGCGGCGGCAATAGCGGCGGCGGCACCCACGGGAATGAGCTGGCGAACCCGTTCGGGACGCAAACCCAGGCCGCGCCCCAGCACCGAGGCGATGCCCGCGCCCACCTGCACCGACGGCCCTTCGCGACCCAGGGGAATACCGCTGGCCAGGGTAGCGGAGGTGCAAAAGAATTTGCCCAGGACGGTGCGCAGGGAGATGAAGCCGTCGCGGGCAAAGAGCGCGGCCTTGGTCTGGGGTACGCCGCTGCCGCGGGCGTTGGGAAAGGATCGATAGAGCAAAAAGCCCATGGCCAGCGAGCCGCCAATGGGAATCGCCACTCGCCTCCAGGCGGCGCTGCCCACGGGATACAGCCGCATACCCAAGCGCTCGGTGATGAGGATGAAGGCCACCACCACGGCCCCGGTCAAGGCACCGATAAGCAATGACAGGATGAGAAATACCTGCTCCTCATGCTGCTGGAGCTGTACGAGGCCCAACTGGCGCAATGCCACGAAGGGATTGCGGCGGGCTTCTTGCTGGGCGTCTGGGGCCATGAGGAGATTTTACGCTGCAATGGTTTTCCGTCTGCGCGGATGGCGGAAGCAATCGATTCAGCCGATCCGGAGAGGGGAAACACAGAATTGACCGCAGATCATTCGTCTTCGCTAGGCTCCGCTCAGGATGAACAATATTTTTGGTTGCATCAAATTCGCAAGTTAGCGGCGCTGAGGCGGAGAGCGAGTTGTCGGGTTAGCGGAGGTTCATCCCGGCCATAACGCGAGGGTGCGCGTCACGATGCACCGGACCCAAGTTTGTGGAAATGCGAACATAACGGGGAGGATGAACAACGTTGCGGTGGCGGGGTGTGTTCCCAGGCACACTTTTCTCTTGCGCGTCTCTGCTACCATAAGGACGATTGCAGTTCCTGCCGCCGGGCTGGTCTATCGCCCACTTGGGTTCGAGCGCACGGGCGGCCGGAGCCATCCCAGAAGGAGAAACTTCTATGCCTCTCGTTTCCACGCGGCAACTCCTCGACGAAGCCGCCAAGGGCGGTTACGGCGTCGGCGCATTCAACGTCAACGACATGGAACAGATTCAGGCCATCATGGAGGCGGCGAAGGAAACCCAATCGCCGGTCATCATCCAGGCCAGCCGTGGCGCACGCAAGTTTGCTCAGGACAACTACCTCTATCACCTCATGCTGGCCGCAGCCGAGCTCTATCCGGAGATTCCGCTGGCCATGCACCTGGATCACGGCAACAGCTTCGAGACCTGCGAGAGCGCCATCAAGCTGGGCTTCACCAGCGTCATGATGGACGGCTCGCTCAAGCCCGATGGCAAGACCCCGGCCACCTTTGAAGAGAATGTGGCAGTGACCAAGAAGGTTGTCGATTACGCCCACGAGCGCGGCATCTCGGTCGAAGGCGAGATCGGCGTACTGGGCGGCATCGAAGACGGTCACGGCGCCGGCGGTTCCGGCCTGGATCACGTTACCGATCCCGACCAGGCGGTGGAGTTTGCGGAATTGACCGGCGTGGATTCGCTGGCCATCGCCATCGGCACCAGCCACGGCGCATACAAGTTCACCAAGAAGCCGGATGGTTCGGTGCTCAAGATGGACTTGCTGATCGCCATCCACAAGCGCCTGCCCAACACCCACCTGGTGATGCACGGCTCCAGCTCGGTGCCCAAGGATCTGCAGGACGTCGTCAACCAGTACGGCGGCAAGCTCAAGGAAACCTGGGGCGTTCCCGTCGAAGAGATCCAGTTGGGCATCAAGAACGGCGTGCGCAAGATCAATGTGGACACCGACAACCGCCTGGCTATCACCGGAGCGATCCGCAAGGTTCTGTGGGAGACCCCGGAGAAGTTCGATCCCCGCGACTACCTCACCCCTGCCCGCGCCGCCATGCAGAAGGTGGTTGCACAGCGCATGGTGCAGTTCGGCCAGGCCGGCCACGCCGGCGACTACTCCGCCATCGCCATCGCGGATATGGCCAAGGGCTATGCCAACGGCACCCTGGTCACCAAGCCGCTGATCGCCAAGTAACCCGGACGATTCGCGCCGAAAAAAGCGGGCCATTCCGTTTGCGCGGAGTGGCCCTTGTGCTTTTTTTCGGATTATCGATTGGGTAACAATAAGCGCAACGCACGGGGAACCACAGAGAACACAGAGGGAATGCGGCCCAGGCTCTCGCCGTCGGCTTCCAGATGCGGCGCGGAGCCTGCTAGAGGACGGCAGACGCACACACTGGCCTCGACAAACTCGATCAGCGGATTGAAGCGAAGCAGCCCCAGCCATCCAGAGACAAACCAGAGCGGCAAAGAGAGCTTGGCGGGAGGGCGCAGGATTGCCAGCCGCAACTGTGGCTGCTGTAGCGGGGCTCCGCTGCCCGCCAGCCCTCGAAACAAGCCGCCCAGACTCTCCACGCGAATCGCCATCAGGCCGGCGGCGCTGCGATGGATGATCTCACCACTCACCACGTCGGTGAATTCAACTTCGAATGGCGGGAAGCGACGGGTCGCATAGACACCGGCAGCTTGAAGATAGTAGACCAGCCGTCCGAGCCTTGATTTGCGGGCGGAGCACAAGTTGTAGACCAGCGCGCCATCCGGTCCGGCCCCAGCCATCACGGTAAAATAACGGCATTGACCTCCTAAGGTGAGTTTGCCGACTGGAACTATCATAGGAAAACCGTGAATCTGTTGCAGGGCCGCCTGCACCGGGTCGAGTGAAAGGTGCAATTGGCGGGCCAGGGCGTTGGCGCTGCCCAGAGGAATCAGACCGAGACTGGCCACAGGCTCGACTCCCTCCGTGACCAAGCCTTGCAACACCTCATGCATCGTACCGTCGCCACCGCAGGCAAAGACGACCTCCGCCCCGGCGCGCACCGCCTCGCGGGCCTGGCCCGTTGCGGAGCCGGGAGCTTTGGTGTGGATCACTTCGACGCGATGGCCCAGCGCCGAAAGCGCCTCCGCAACCTGACGTATCTGCTCGGCGCGGCGATGCCGCAAACGGCCCGCGGCGGGGTTGCTGAGAAGGACGCAGTGCACCGCACCATTCTACGGTCTGAAAGTTCATTCAAGAAGAGCAACCACAGATCCTTCGCTGCGCTCAGGATGACAATGCATTTTCTGACACATATTTCAGCCTCAAGAAATTAGGCACGGAGAAAGATCCCCATCCAGAAGGATTTGCCACTGGGCTGCTGGCGTTGCGTCTCCCAGACCGGTTCCAGGCCGCGCTGGCGCAGCAACTCATGCAGGCGCAGGGGCGGGATGGCCGCGAAGTGGTTAATAAGGCTCTTCATGGAGGCGACGCCGCTGGGGCCGACCTGCGCTTCACTCTGGCTGGGTAGTTGCAGCACCACGCTGAGCGCGCCATCCGGGGCAATCAGCGAGACGGCATTGTTCAGGCAGCGATCCAGACCGGCGCCCTCGCCGCCCATATGCTCGAGAACCAGCGCCGCATGGACCAGATCGACGGGAGCGATCTTTACCGTCTCCCGGGCCAGATCGATGCAGTGCAGTTCCAGGCCGTGGAGGTCGGGAAAGCGGCGGCGCACGGCTTCCAGGTACTGCGGCTGAAAGTCCAGGCCCACGATGCGCCGGGTCAGGCGGCTCTCGATGCGCTCCAGCCCGTTGCCGCCAGCCACTCCCAGCACCGCCACCGAGCCCGGCTGACGCACCATGAGCGCCTCGGCAAAGAGATCGGAAAGAACGCCCATTTGCCGCACCGCGGCCATGTGGGCTTCGTAGTCTTCAAGCGGGATTCCCAGCCAGGGGTTGGACATAGACCCATGCTAGACGTGTGGGCTACGCTTCTCAAGCGCAAAGCCGAAACCAGATGCACCGCGGTCGGTTGGGTGAGGCAATCCGCACTTGCCAGCAGCCAGGATATGGGAATTTTGGGGGTTTCCCACCCTTGCGCTAAAAAACGCGCAAGGATGGGGCACGGAGCTTGGCGGGTGAGCCGATCCTCACGGGCATCTCGACGAGGGAGCCGGATGGCGCGGCAAAGAGGAGAGAAAAGGGAAAGGCTAGAGTTTGGCGTGGCTGCCATCGCACAGCACGGGGTTGGCAGAGTGCTTGCAGGCGCAGAAGTAGGCGGTCTTGGTCTCGGTGGCGTCGTACTTGACCGGGGTGAATCCGGTGCCCTTGTGACTGCCGTCGCAAAAAGGCTGGCTGGCGCTGTGGCCGCAGGAACACCAAAAATAGCTCTTGCCGGCTTCGACTTGCACGGGGATGGGGCTCTTCTGCGCGATCTTGGCTTCGGACATGGGGATCTCCTTTAAGGGAATGCTGTGATTCTAGCCGAAACAGATTACATGTCCTTCAGATTCATTGTGGCGAACAAGAAATACATGAAATATTCAGTTCGGAGAAGCTGCGTTTCACCGCGCCGCCTACGGAGCGCCAGGCTGCTTTTTGACGCTTTCCCAGGACTGCGCTGCGCTTGTCCTGGGCTAATCTCCCAGCCTCCCTCCGGGAGGCAATTTTGCTGTCCATTCTCTGCTCGACTCCCAGCCCGAGTTCTTCGTTGCCGATAACACTTCATTATTAATCTGCTGGCACGACAGAGGGGAGCGCTGCAACGCCCGCGGCCAATTCCTGGTCCTTGTACTGGAGCTGGTAGAGCTTCCAGTAGAGGCCGCGCTGGGCCAGCAGTTGCTGGTGGCTGCCCATCTCGCGCAGGTAGCCCTTGTGCATGACCAGAATGGTTTCGGCGCGCTGCACGGTGCTGAGGCGATGGGCAATCAAGACACTTGTCCGGCCCGCCACCATGCGCTCCAGGGCGCCGCGGATGCGCAGCTCGGTGTCGGTATCCACGCTGGAGGTGGCCTCGTCGAGGATGAGGATGCGAGGATTATAGGCCAGGGCGCGGGCGAAGTTGACCAGTTGCTTCTGCCCGGTGGAGAGGGAGTTGCCGCGTTCTCTGACCGGCTCGTCGAAGCCGCTGGGCAGCGAGTCGATGAAGTCCAGCACGTTCACATCGTGCGCGGCGCGGCGGAGATCGGCGTCGGTAATCTGCTCGTTGCCCAGGCGGATGTTCTCGGCGATGGTGCCGGTAAAGAGAAAGGGATCTTGCAAAACGACGGCGAAGTGACGGCGCAGGGCGTTCAGATCGTGCTGGCGCAGGTCCACGCCGTCGAGCAGGATCTGGCCGGCGGTGACCTCGTAAAAGCGCATCATCAGGGCGGTCAGGGTGGTCTTCCCTGCCCCGGTGTGGCCGACAATGGCCACCGTCTGGCCCGGCTCGACGGTGAAAGAAACGTCCTTGAGAATCCATTCGACATCAGAAATGGCAGCTAACGCGGCGGATGGATTTCCCTCAGGGGCTAAAGCGCCAGGTTCTTGTGCACGGCTGATGTACGGGCTAAAGCCCGTACCCTTCTCCTCTGCCGTACCTTGCACCGCTGCCGCACGCTTCTCCGCTGCCGCGGCAATCGTGTCTACAGCGGCCTGCTGTGCGGGAGTCAGTTTCTGGTAGGTGAACCAGACGTGACGGAACTCGATGCGATTGCTGCCGTCTCCCGCAACGGTTTCGGCCGGGCTGACGATCTCCGATTCCGTATCGAGGAGGGCGAAGATGCGTTCGCAGGCAGCCATGGCAGCTTGCAGAATGTTGTACTTGTCGCTCAGATCCTGGATGGGGCGCCAGAAGCGCTGGGAATACTGCACGAACATGGCCAGGACGCCGATGGAGACGGCGCCGTTCAAGACGCCGAAGCCGCCCCGCCACACCACCAGCGCGATGGCGATGGCGGAGAGCAGCTCCACCGCCGGGTAATAGAGCGCGTAGGCGAAGATGGTGTCTTTGAAGGCGATCATGTGCTGCTCGTTGACCGCGCGGAAGTCCTGGAAGGCGCGCTCCTCGCGGTTGAAGAGCTGAACCACGCTCATTCCGCCCACATGCTCCTGGGTGAAGCTGTTGATGCGGCCAATGGCGGTGCGCACGCGGCGATAGCTTTCCCGGACCGAGTCGCGGAAGATGCGCGTGACCACCCAGATGATGGGCAGCACGGAGAAGGCCAGCAGCGCCAGCCACCAGTTGATGGTCAGCATGACCACCGCCATGATAACCAGGTTGAAGAAATCGTCGACGATGCTGAGCACGCCGGCGGTGAACATCTCGTTGATGGCGTCCACGTCGCTGGTCAGGCGGGTGACCAACCGGCCCACCGGATGGGTATCGAAAAAGCCGATGTGCATGCGCTGCATGTGACGGAAGATGTCGCGGCGCATGTCGAACATGAGCTTCTGCCCGGTCCACTGCATCAGGTAGGTCTGAGCGAACTCGAAGAAGTAGGCGCACAGCAGCGCGCCCAGGTAGATGGCGGCCAGGCGGGCGATGCCGGCCCAGGGATCGTCGGGCAGATAGCGGGTGAGCCAGTTGGCGCTGCGCAACCAATGGGCTACCAGGCTGGTGGATTGGCGGGCGGTGCCGGGATCGAGGTAGCGGTCCAGTGCCACCATCACCAGATAGGGGCCGAGCACGTCGCTGAGCGATTTGAGACTGACGGCCAGCGTGGAGATGCTGGCCTGCACCCAGTAGGGACGCAAGTAGTGGCCAAGACGGCCAATCAGCCGCGCGTCGTAGACCTTGCCCGCTTCCGGTTCCTGCCTGGACGTCTTTTTGTTCCGCTTTTCCTGCTCAGCCATCCGTTGCCCGCCTGATCTCATTGTACGAGGCGGCTGCGGGCACCTGCGGTGCGGCAGACGGCCTGCTGCCCATCTATACAGGAAGTCAGCACAACGATTTGGGGATCGAAGCAAGCGCCAAATTACCGGCAGGCTCCGGTCAGCTCTTCGGTGGCGCTACAACACGGTCCGCCGATGCGGATGCCCTGCTCGATTTTCTTGTAATTGGCGATCTTGTGGTCGAGCAGGGCGTGAGCCTTTTTGAGCGTCTCGATCTGGGCGGCGACCTCCGCCTGATGGTCTTCGAGAATCTTGCGCCGGTCGAGCGAGGTCGCGTCGCCTTGCTCGCGCAGTTCGGCGTAGCGCAGCATCTCGCGGATGGGCATGTTGGTGGAGCGGATGCAGTGGAGGAAATCGATCCAGGCCGCGTCCGCCTCAGAGTAGCGGCGATGGCCGTTGCGCGCCCGGCCCACCGGCTGGATCAGGCCCACACGCTCGTAATAGCGCAGGGTGTGCGCGGTCATCCCGCACCGCTCGGCAATCTCCTGGATGGTGTACCCTTTTTCGCTCACAATCTCACCCTACTCCTTCGAGCGCGCTCGAAGTCAAGGTGCTGCGCGGCACTGCGCGTGCGGCGGGCGGTCCGCGCGTTGCGCGGGCGGTTCGAAGAGAGAATCCGAACAGCGGCTAGCGGTGCACGGCAGGGGCGGGAAAGCTTTCGGTGCGCCGCAGGAGGCAAAGGTCTCAGGTAAAATGAGTGCACTCGGATGATTCCAACCCCCACTACGGCTGCGCGCACCGGCACTTCCGCCCGTGGAGAAGCCGCGCCGGCTGAAACGGTCGCATCGTCTCCCTTGATTCAGGTACAGGGACTGGAAAAGACCTATCAGACCGCACGCGGGGCGCTGACCCTTTTTCGCGGCCTGGATCTGACCATTGCCGGCGGGGAGATGGTGGCTATCGTGGGCCAGTCGGGCGCGGGCAAGAGCACGCTGTTGCACATATTGGGTGCACTTGATGCGCCTTCCGCAGGGAGCGTATACTGCGCCTCTACTGACGTGGCCCGGCTCACCCAGCGGCAGGCAGCGGCCTTCCGCAATCGCGAGATCGGTTACGTCTGGCAGTTTCATTACTTGCTGCCGGAGTTTACGGCGCTGGAAAACGTGGCCATGCCGTTGCTGGCGCGGGGCGTGCGCAAGGCCGAGGCACTGGCAGTAGCGGCGGGTTGGCTCAAGGAGGTGGGTTTGCAGGAGCGTGGCGAGCATCGGCCCGGCGAACTCTCGGGCGGCGAACAACAGCGCGTGGCGCTGGCCCGCGCTCTGGTCAACAAGCCGCGCCTGCTGCTGGCCGACGAACCCACCGGCGATCTGGATGAGACCACCGCCGGACGCATCTTCGACCTGATCGAGCGTCTGCACCGCAGCAAGGGACTGACCTCGATCCTGGTCACCCACAATCTGGAGTTGGCGGGGCGCTGCACGCGCGCTCTGCGGCTGGAGGCTGGCCAACTGATCCCTCTGGTTCAAGAGACTTTAGTGCTCTCGCCAAGGGCGCAAACCGCAACCCAGGGTGAATCGGAGCGGTCGCTTACGAATCTATGAAGAATCCGCACCGTTTCGACGGATTCGGAGTCTGATGTGGAAGGACCGAAGGAAGAGCGCACAGCCTTCGGGCAGTTGCTTCAAAGGAAGATCAACCTGGGCGTAAGCGCAAGGAGTTGAAGGCAGCCATGGCTGCACCGAGACACTTTCGCCGGCAGCCTTCCAGGAGGGGAGAACACCATGTTCGAACGCTATACGGAGAAGGCGCGTCGCGTGATCTTCTTTGCACGGTATGAGGCCAGCCAATTCGGCTCCCCCTATATCGAGACCGAGCATCTGCTGCTGGGCCTGCTGCGCGAGGACAAGGCGCTGACCAATCGATTTCTGCGCTCGCACGCCTCGGTGGAGTCCATCCGCAAGCAGATCGAGGCGCACACCACGATTCGCGAAAAGGTTTCCACCAGCGTCGACCTGCCGCTCTCCAACGAGTGCAAGCGGGTGCTGGCCTATGCGGCCGAAGAGGCGGAGCGGCTGGGGCACAAGCATATCGGCACCGAACATCTGCTGCTGGGCCTGCTGCGCGAAGAGAAATGCTTTGCCGCCGAGATCTTGCAGGAGCGCGGTCTGAAGCTGGCGCAGATTCGCGACGAGTTGGCCCGCGTCACCCAGGAGAAGCCGGCGGTGCCGCAGGCGGCGCAGCCGCAGCAGCAACGGCAGCGCGAATCCAGCCTGCTGGCCGAGTTCAGCCGCGACTTGACCCAATCCGCCATGGACGGCGCGCTGGACCCGCTGGTGGGCCGCGACGGCGAACTGGAGCGTGTCATTCAGATTCTCTGCCGCCGCACCAAAAATAACCCTGTTTTGATCGGCGAGCCGGGGGTGGGCAAGACGGCCATCGTCGAGGGGCTGGCGCAGCGCATCGCCGACGGCGAAGTGCCCAGCTTTCTAGCGGAGAAGCGCATTCTGGCCCTGGACCTCTCGCTGGTGGTGGCGGGCACCAAATACCGCGGGCAGTTCGAGGAGCGTCTCAAGACCATCATGAAGGAGTTGATGGAGAATCAGAACTCCATCGTCTTCATCGACGAGTTGCACACCCTGGTGGGTGCGGGCTCGGCCGAGGGCTCGCTGGACGCCGCCAACATTCTCAAACCGGCGCTCAGCCGCGGCGAGATGCAGTGCATCGGCGCGACGACGCCGGCCGAGTTCCGCAAGTCCATCGAGAAGGACCGCTCCCTGGAACGCCGTTTTCAGGCGGTCAAGGTGCCGCCGCCCAACGAGGCCGACGCCATCAAGATCCTGCAAGGGATCAAGGAGCGCTACGAGAAGTTCCACGCCGTCAGTTACACCGACGAGGCCATCGAGTTTGCCGTCTCCCACTCCAACCGGTACATTCCCGACCGTTTTTTGCCCGACAAGGCGATCGACCTGATCGACGAGGCGGGGGCACGCGTCAAGCTGCGCCAGACCTCGCTGCCCGAAGAGATCACCGAGGTGCAGAAGCGCATCAAGTTCATCGTCCATCGCATGGACTCGGCCATCGCCAACCACGAGTTCGAGAAGGCCCGTTTCTATTCGGACGAGGAGCGCAAGGAGCGCGACACCTTGCGCGCGCTGCGGGATAAGTATCACCTGGACGACGCCACCAGCGGCATTGTGGGCCGCGAAGACATCGAGGACGTGGTCAGCCGCTGGACCGGCGTTCCGGTGACCAGCATCAAGGAAGAAGAGACGCAGAAGCTGCTGCGGGTGGAAGAGGAATTGCACAAGCGCGTCATCTCGCAGGACAAGGCGATCTCGGCGCTGGCGCGGGCCATTCGCCGCTCCCGCGCGGGCTTGAAGTCCCCGCACCGGCCCATCGGTTCCTTCCTTTTCCTGGGACCGACGGGCGTCGGCAAGACGGAGATGGCGCGCACCCTGGCGCAGTTCCTGTTCGGCAGTGACAAGGCGCTGATCCGCTTCGATATGTCGGAGTACATGGAGAAGCACAGCGTCAGCAAGCTGATCGGCTCGCCTCCGGGCTATGTGGGCTACGAGGAGGGCGGGCAGTTGACCGAGCGCGTCAAGCGTTCGCCGTACTCGGTGGTGCTGCTGGATGAGGTCGAGAAGGCCCATCCCGATGTCTTCAACATCCTCTTGCAGGTCTTCGAGGACGGCCAGTTGACCGACGGCCTGGGCAATACCGTCGACTTCAAGAACGTCATCCTCATCATGACCTCGAACATCGGCGCCCGCCACCTGCAAAAGAAGCAGGGTCTGGGCTTCCAGAGCGAGCGCGAAGACCTGGTCAACGACAAGGTCGAGGAGTTGGTCAAGCAGGAGGTCAAGAAGACCTTCAATCCCGAGTTCCTCAACCGCCTGGACGAGATCATTCTCTTCCAGTCGCTCAACGACGCCGACCTGCTGCAGATTGTCGAACTGCTCATTCAGCAGCTCAACGCCAACCTGGCGCAGAAGGCGATCACCATCTCGGTAGAAGAGGAAGCCAAGAAGTGGATTCTGGCCAAGACGGTGGGGGACCGCAGCTATGGCGCCCGCCCCTTGCGCCGCGCCCTGCAACGCTACATCGAGGATCCTCTGTCGGAGGCCCTGATCGGCGGCCACATCCAGGCCCGCCCGGCCTTCCTGGAGGTCTACATGGACGCCAACCAGCTCTTCTATCGCCCCCTCAGCGTGGACGAGAACGAAGAGAAAGCCGCGGGAATCCTGCTTTACGCCAACTAGTTCTCTGACCGCATGAGGATGTATTTCAATTGGCACTCTCCCCAGTCTCGACATCTACGGGAGATGTGCTTTAACCAGCCCGCCAAGAACAAAAATCCCCTGACCGTGTGGTCAGGGGATTTTTTGTTTCCCATCCCGCGGCGCTTACTGGATGGTGATGGTGAGGGCGTTGGAAGCGGCCGCGCCAGGGTTGGTTGCCAGCAGCGATGCGCTGCCGGCGCTGGCCAGATCGCTGGCGGGAATGGCCACGGTGAGGTGGGTCGCATCCACGATGGTGGTGGTGCGGTAGCTGCCGTTCCAGGTGACGGCCACGCCGGGCAGGAAATTCGACCCGGTCAGCGTCAGCATGGTATTGCCCGCGCCATGCGTGAGTGTGGACGAGGAACTCGCGCTCAGGCTGGCAGCGGAGTTGGTTTGCAGCAACTGCGGCGTCACGAAGGGGCCGCGCATCAGTAGAATCTCCGTAACTCCGCCGCCATAACTTTCCGCCGACGACAAAAGCACCAGCCCGTCCTGCCCCCAACGGTACATCGTCCAGCCTGACAGGATGCCGGACGCCGAAGCGGGCATGGACACCCACGTTTCCGGCAAATAGCGTGTCAGATCATACCGGGCCAGTGCATACTCCCATGTCCCGGCGGTGTTTTCCAGCATCAGGAACTCCTTCTGCGTGGAGGCATCCGGAACCGCACCGACCCCTTCCGGGGAGATGCCCGACTGGTAAAAGTCCGGCAGAGACATGGTCGCAATCTGGGTGGGGGGGGTGGTCAAGGGATTGACAACGCCCCCGGCGCCGCCGTAGACCATACCGTTTGCCAACTGGAACCCGCCGCTGAATCCTCCCATCCCATACAGGGTGGAGCCATCGATCAGGCTCAGGCCGTTGGCATTTACGCTGTAGCGATAGAATTCCGCGCCCGTGGTCTGGCTGTCGTAGGCGTAAAGTTCGGCGGCACTTGCGAATACTGGATTCACCCCTTCGTAATAGCCGGAAAAGTTGGGCCGGAAGCTGCCGCTATTCCCGTTCACATCGAAGATACCGAAATTGCCCCAACCGTCCGATATGCCGATTGCCAGGGAGGTATCGCTGCCGGGCATGGCGGCCAGCGAAGTGGCCGAGGCGCTGGTGGTGGTTCCGTATTGTGTATAGGCCAGCGGAATAGTCGCCTTGACCTTCTGCTGCACAAGATCGAATTGAGCCAGACTATCGGCGCCGCTTAACCCCACATAGAGATAGTTCCCATCGGAGGTTTCGGCCATGACGTTGGGTTCGCTGCCAATCGCGATGGGCGTTCCCACAGCGGCCGTATACGGATTGATCGCTACGATCGAATTTCCCGTGACCGACGTCGCCGCGCTCGGAACCGAAGCATAAACCTGCTGTGAGAAGGGATCCAAGAGAATGGCGTTGGCCGGGACACTCACTACCGCGTATATGGTCAATGGCGCCACCGTTGAGATACCACCGCCCGGAGACGGATTGGAGACCGTGACGGACGCCCAACCGTAGTTGGCAATAGCTGTGCCGGGTAGGTTAGCCGTCAGTTGCGTAGCACTGACAAAAGTGGTGGGGAGGGCAGATCCATTGAGATTGACCACCGAATCGGCGTTGAATCCGCTGCCTGTGACGGTGAGCGTGAAAGCGCCGGAGCCTGCTTGCACGATGGCCGGCGAAATGGACGAAACAGAAGGAACAGCTGCGTACAGGCTGCCGGTAACGGTCGTGCTTGTGGTCTGCTGGTTGTTGGTTGAGGTTGGATCGTAGCTTTCTGAGGTGACGTTTGCGGTCTCCGCCAGTGTCCCGGAACTGGTTGGCGTGACGCTGACCGTGACGGTTGCACTGCTCCCGTTGGCCAGATTGCCCAGATCGCAGGTGATCGCACTCACGGCCTGGCAACTCCCCTGACTGGGCGTAATGCTATTGACGATGAGTGAAGCGTCCAGATTCAGAACCGAAACTGCATCCAAAGCCTGATTCGGTCCCAGGTTCTTGACAGTGGCCACCGTTGAGAAGGCAGTACCGGTTGTGGCTGTGGCGGGAGCGCCAAGAACAACCGAGAGGTCGGCCGGAGAAGCAGACAGATCCTTCACCA
>Ga0326728_10003429_pt1 | contig 49324 bp, 29 predicted proteins | sample MB3enrmetagenome_FD_207602 | JGI IMG/M metagenome (GOLD analysis project Ga0326728, IMG submission 207602) | Lab enriched peat soil microbial communities from McLean, Ithaca, NY, United States - MB31MN | ecosystem: Environmental > Terrestrial > Soil > Wetlands > Peat | place: USA: New York... | reverse complement strand
CGAGCACTGTTGGCGAATCTGGCGGAAGTAGTCGATGTCCTCCGGTGAGAGCACGTCTTCCAGGTAGAAAAGCCGGACAGGCTCGAGCTCCTTGGCGAATTGGACGGCTTGATGCGGGCTCACGCGTTCGTGCACGTCGTGAATCAGCTCGATTTCTTCTCCCAGTTGTTTCCTGCACTCTTCGAGCATTTGCCGCGCATGGCGCATGTAGGGACCCGAATCGAAGACGGGGCCGGCGTGCAAACCCCTTCGAGGAGCGCCGCCGCTGGGGCCGTACGCATCCATACCGGGCACGCCCGTCATGATTTTGATACATCGAAATCCCTTTTCCATGGTTTGGCGGGCGCGATCGATGGCCTCCGCGGCGTCCATGCCGCCCACGGTGGCGTAGGTAAGGGCCGCTTCGCGAGCCTTGCCGCCCAGCAACTGGTAAACGGGCATGTTGGCCTGCCGGCCCTTGATGTCCCACAAGGCCTCGTCAACCCCGCTAATGGCATTGTTGAGAACCGGGCCGTTGCGCCAGTAGGCGCTGTTGTAGCAGGCCTGCCAGGTGTCCTCGATGCGGTCAGCCGGTTTCCCGAGCAGGAGCGGCTTGAGATACTTTTCCACGGCGGGGACCACAAGGTCAGCGCGTTGGGTAAAGGTTGCGCAACCGTAGCCGTAGAGGCCATCCTGATCAGTGAGGATCTTAACCACCACCAGGCGTACGCCCGCCGGTTGCGTCGTGATCACCTTGATGTCCTTGATTATGGGGGAGGGTAACCCGCGCAAGGCGCGCGCCGCCCGCTCTTCCGCCGCAAGCCGTCGAGCAGGCATGACCGCTGCGGTGGCTCCTGCCACAGCCAGTTGAAAGCATTTCCTTCTGTCCATCAGACCCTCCCTTGGGGTGTTATAGCGCGGGCGTCCCGCTCCCGTACGAAGTGGCATGAGCGACCCTAGGGCGGCCACAAGGGCCGCCCCTGCGTCTTGAAAACGGCGTATATTGTACGACCCTGGAGTCCAAAAAGGAAATTCCGGTTCGGATCTTCGGAGTGGCGCGTGTCGCGCCTCACAGGTGGCGAGCGTTACGCCCGACTGGTGTCCGCTGTGCCACGAAATGATGGCTTTTGCGAGCTGGGCGTAATAGAATTCACCTCGCATCTTGCGAATCGATCCGGAAGAAGGAAAACCATTTTGGAGGGAGTGCCATGAGAATGGGAAGAGCAGCGGACCTCGAGAACGCAGGCCCGCACTACCTCGCTTTGTTTTCTCTTTCGCTCATTATTTTCTTCAACGGCTGTGCCAAAAAGGAGACCGTCTCCAAGCCCGCGCCGGCGGAAAAGGCCAAGGTCAGCGTCAACTGGGACAAGGTGGTGAGCGTTTCGAAAACCACGCCTACGCTTCAAGTCGTGGTCAACCCACCCTTGCGCCGGGGCTCCCAGATTCACGATCGCGTCTTTCAGGCCTTGCATGATTTGGGCGCTGACGATGTTCGCTACGTGCCCTGGCTGCCCTATCCCAAACTGGGTGTGGCCGAGCTCGAGCCGCCCGCGGATGGGAAAACCTCTTGGGATTTCTCTTTGATCGATCCCATGATGGAAGACTTTATGAATGCCCAAACGGGGCATTCGGTGATCATCAATTTCAGCACGATTCCGCAGTGGATGTTCAAGACGGAGAAGCCGGTGGCGTTTCCAGCCGACCCGGACCAAGTGACGTGGGATTACGAGAAGGGGACGGAGTTTCGGGATGCGAGCTTAAAGGAAGTGGGGGACTACTACGCGCGGCTGGTGAGCTGGTACACGCAAGGGGGATTCACGGACGAATATGGGAAGCGGCACGATTCCGGCCATCATTACAAGATCGATTACTGGGAGGTCCTCAACGAGGTCGACTTCGAACATAACATGTCGCCCGAAACCTACACGCGGGTCTACGACGCCATCGTGAGTTCCATTCGACGCGTGGAACCCCAAATGAAATTTGCCGGCGTGGCTCTGGCAGGAACTTCACCTAACATTTTCCTTATGGAGAACGTGCCCGCATATTTCGAATACTTCCTCAATCCAAAGAACCATAAGCCTGGGATCCCAATGGATATGGTTACGTACCACTTCTATGCGAATCCCTCGGCTGACCAGAGTCCGGAACTGCAGCAGTACACGGTTTTCGATCAAGCTGCCGGCTTTCTCAATTCGGTCCGGTATATTGATTCAATTCGCCAGCGCCTGTCGCCGAAGACCCAAACCGACCTTGACGAGTTGGGATGTATTCCGGCTGACGATAATGTCGTACCTCGCAAACCCATTCCGGATTCCTATTGGAACCTCTGCGGTGCGGTTTATGGCTACCTCTTCGGTGAACTGTCTCGTTTCGGGATTGACTTGGCGGGTGAATCGCAGATGGTGGGTTACCCTTCGCAGTTTCCGGGCGTCTCGATGGTGGATTGGAATAACGGCCAACCTAACGCCCGCTTTTGGGTGCTGAAGCTGCTCCACGACAATTTCGGCCCTGGAGACAAGCTGGTAGACACCAATTCTGGAACCGGTCACATCTTCGCGCAGGGGTTTGTGACTCGCAACGGCAAGCACAACCTGTTGCTCGTCAACCAGCGCGACCGCGCGTTTGACTTGTCGATTCCCGGGGGAAGCGGTGGGCAGATGATATATGTGGATCAGACCACAGGCTTCCAGCCGCCTGCAACAGCTCACCTGGATGCCGATCAGATAACCTTGCGAGGCCTGGCCGTTGCGGTGGTGACGATGCCTTGATAACGGCGGCGCTAGCTTTGCGGCGCGCCTTGCCGTGTCAGCGGAAGAGGTGGGACAAGCTCAGCCTCAGGCGGGAGAGGGGAGACCCAACCTCGAAAATCTACTGCTCCCCTCTTCCCTTTGGCGTGAATGGGTTGGGAAAGATCACACTTGCGACGACTACCCCTCCGCCTACATGCCGTAAAGGGTCTCGGTATTTACAGGCAGGCCGAGAAGTTTCAGGTAGGTGAAGAGCTGCATCTTGTGGTTGGTGAAGTGTCCGAGGAAGCTGATGGCCATGCGCTCCAGCTTGCCGTTCCAGCCCCATGGGACGGAGACGACCTTGTTGGTGAAGTCCTCCTCGCTTAAACCATCCAGAACCTGGCGCAGAGTTTTCTTGTCCTTTTCGAGCTTGTCCAGCGCATCCTGAGGGCGGCAGGAAGGGAGGTTCTGCAATTTCATTCCCTCTTCCATTTCTTTCATCGAAGGCCATGCTCCGGTGAGCAGCATCTCGAGTCCCCCTCCCACGCCTTCGCTCAAGTGGCAAAGCACCTGGCCCGTGCTCATGAACGTCGGTCCCGGCTGCCAGTCGAGTTTGTCCGCCGGAACCATGCCGATCAGCTTTTCAGCCGGCCGGTAGTTCTCCATCACGATTTCGTAGTATTCATTCTTAGTCATAATTCCTCCTCTTGTTTCTCTTCACTCTGTCTGTTTCCGGATGCGCCCCGTAGGGTTGCCGGAGTGGCATGAAGGAGCGCAGGGCTTGCGTGCCTTTGCGGGTTTTTCGTTGCCGTCACGGATCGATAGATTCTACCGCACAATTCAATGCAAGGGAATTCGGGAGCGAAGCGCGTGGACAGGATGCCAGCGGGACACTCTCAAGTCTTCCTTAGCCTCCGCAACGGAACCTGAATCAAGATGTAGGCGATAATCGCAAACGCCACGAGGGAGATCCATCCCCCCCAATTGGTTAGGAAGGGTAGCTGATCAAGGCCGGTAATAACCTTGGTGATGGAGGAAACGCCCGTGAGGAAGAGGGCCGCGAGCAGAATGCCTGTGATGGCCTCGCCCGCGATGAATCCGGAAGCCAGCAAGGTTCCCCGCTCATCGAATTTGGCCTTTTCTTCCGTGGAGAGCTTTTTGCGCGCCGCCCAAGTGTCTGCAGCCCATTTCAAGACGCCGCCCACAAAGATGGCGCCGCTGGTTTCGAGGGGAAGGTACATGCCCACCGCGATGAGCATCGGCGAAGGCGCGCCGATCATCACCAGCGCCGCTCCGAAAAAGCACCCCATCAACAGTAATCCCCAGGCCATCTGCCCGCCCACGATTCCCTGAGCGAGTTGGGCCATGAGGCCGGCTTGTGGCGCGGGCAGCAACTTTCCGCCGATTCCGCCAGTGGCGAGGTTCGCTTCGTGCAGTGCGATGATGGGCAGAAGCAGGAAAAAGGAAACCGCGGTGACGCTCAACACCTCGACGACCTCCATCTTCCACGGCGTTCCGCCCAGCAGATATCCAGCCTTCAAATCCTGAATCAGGCTGCCGGAAACACAGCACGCGCAGCAAACGACGGATGCGACGCCCAGAACCGCGGCGACTCCGCCCAAGCCCTTCACGCCGATGGCCACCATCATCAATGCAGCGACCACCAGCGCCGCCAGGGTCAGGCCGCTGACGGGCTGATTCGAGGAGCCCACCAAGCCCACGAGGTAGCCGCCCACCGCGGCCAGGAAGAAGCCGGTCAAGGTCATCACGATGGCCGCTGTGACGGCTGCGCTCCAACTATGCGCGAAGTATTTGTAGATGATCGTGATCGGGATCACGAGGGCGCCAATGGCCACGACGATCCACTTGATGGGAATGTCGATATCGAGGCGGGTGCGCTGGGCGGCGTGTTCGCCGCTCGCTGCGGAGGCATGAAAGGCCCCCCGGATCGAAGTTAGAATCGATTCGCGCATGCTATAAAGCGTGTAAACCGCGCCCACCAGCATCGCCCCTACGGCGATGGGACGAACCACGTTGTACCAGACGGTGTAGCTCGCCAAGTCCCAGGGCGCAGTGCCTCCGGTGGTTGCCCCGAGACGGTGGGGCAGGTCGGGATCGATGAACAGAACCAGGGGAATCAGCAGCAGCCAGGCGATAACACCTCCGGAGAAGTTGATCGCCGATAAGCGCGGCCCGATGATGTACCCAATGCCGATGAGCGCCGGGGAAGCGGACGGGGTGGAGTAAGCAATGCCTCCTGTGTATTCCACCTTGCCCAGCAGTTCTTTCTGATATCCGAAATAGCTGACTACCGACTTGGGGAATTTCCAGAAGGCGCTGACCGAATCCTGGAAGACCTGGAAGCCTTTGTCGTCCTTGAGCAACTGGAGGAAAGCGCCTAACCCCATGGCCCCGAAAATGTACTTCGGAGCATCGGTAGCCCCCTGCTGGCCGGCTTTGACGATCTCGGCGCTGGCGGTACTTTCAGGAAAGGGGAGGTCAGGCGAATCCACGCAGAGCGGGCGGCGCAAGACGATGATGAAGAACACTCCCAGTAGTCCGCCCGCAAAGAGGATGAAGGTGCCGGTCCAGAAATGACCCCGCAAGTCAGTCCAAAGCCGCTGCCCACCCACATTGACCATCATGAAGGCAGGAATGGTGAAGATCGCTCCGGCCACCAGCGCTTCACCCACCGAGGCGGCAGTGCGCGTCAGGTTCTGCTCGAGCACCCCGCCGCGAAAGAAGGGCAAACGAAACAGCGCGATGGCGATCACCGCCGCCGGTATCGTCGCGGCCACCGTCTGGCCGGCTTTCATGCCCAAGTAGGCGTTGGCCGCGCCGAAAATGGCGGCAAGAAAGATGCCCGCCAGGACGGATTTGAGGGTGAACTCCGGTTCTTTTGAGTCCGCAGAAACAAACGGTTTGAATTCAGGCATAGATACGCGACTATACATACCTATGGGCACTCAGTCAACTCTCCGAACTCGTGGCAAATGGCAAATGGTCGATCATTTGAGATTTGCGATTTGATTTGCTGGTTTAGGAGCGGTATTTGCCCGCCGCGTCGGAGGGGTTGGGATGTGGACGAAGGCAACAGAACGATCACAAATGTAGAAGCTACGGAGGGCGGCCACAAGGGCCGCCCCTACTAGCCACTAACCACTAGCCGCTAACCACTGCTCTTAAAACACCAGCTTCATGCCCAACTGCATGATGCGCGGTGACCGGGAGCCAGAGACTTCGCCGTTGCCGATGTTGTTCGGGCCCGTACAGGGTGCGCCGGGCGCAGTGAGGTTGCTGCATCCGATGTTGACCCCCATGAACTGGGTGTGATTGAAGGTGTTAAACGTCTCCCATCGGAACTGAAGGCTGGAGTGCTCGCCCTTGAACCAGGGCACCGAGAAGTTCTTGAGTAGCGCCAGATCCCAATCGTTCACGCCTGGCTGCGTCAGCGGGTTGCGTCCCATGTAGCCGAACATGCCGGGCTCACCGTCGGCGCGCAATTGGGGAATCGTGATCTGGCCCACCACCGAAGGATCGATCCAAGTCGGCGTAGGACCGTAGGTGGGATCGTCATAGACCCCTTTCTTGATCTTCACCGGACCGAGGGAATTGCAGCGCACGCCACCGCCGATGCCGGTTGCATAACCGAGGCCGGTCACCGGATCGGCAAGGCCGCAGCCAAAGTCCACGGGCTCGCCGGTGTAGAAGCTGGAGATGCCGCTGATCGTCCACCCGCCCAGAGCCTGCCGGGTCACACCGCGGCTGGCCTTCTGGAAGAACGGCAGCTCGTAGACATAGCTCATTTCCACCACCTGCGCGCGGTTCAGGTCTGAAGTTGCCCTCCAACGCGACAGGTCGAAATTGTCATCGACGCCGGTTGAGAAGTAGGTGGAGGTGGAATCGTCGATGGCATGCGCCCACGTATAGGCAGCCTCGAAAGTGAGGCCGTGTCCCACGTCATGACGCATCGAGATCTGCAAAGAGTTGTAATTTGAGACCGCCGTGTTTTGTTTGCCGGTGATTCCGTTGAAGCCGCGATAGGGAACGAAAAACACCCCCGGGTTGCCGCCCGGTCCGATCAGCGAATCTTCGATATTGCAGTTACCGTTAGCGTCGCAGCCCGCCGTGTTGGCGAGCGATGGAATGTTCACCGTCCCGCCCCCCATCGGGACTTGGTTGAGATTGCGAGCCGTCCCCAAGTGGCGTCCCTGGCTACCTACGTAGCCGACACTCAAGATGTTGTTGCCCGGAAACTCGTGCTGGATTCCCAGGCTGAACTGTTGCACGCTGGGCCACTTCTGGTGCAGGGGGATCGCCGTGAATCCGCCCGGACTGATGGGTTCCTCTGACGGCGAGTTGATCGGCTGAATCGCGCTGTAACCCACAAGATTGTAGGCGGTCGGCGCCATGGAGACGGGAGGATTGCCCTCGCCGCCTTCGGCGTTGGTCTCGTCGCCGTTGCCTGTCTCATAGTAAATGCCATAGCCGCCCCGGATGGCCGTCTTACCGGTGCCGAAGGGGTCGTAAGCAAAGCCCAAGCGAGGAGCGAGATTGCGCTTGGACGCGAAGAAGCAGCCCTTGGGAACGCCGTGCGTGCCACAAGCGTAGAGGCCGTTGCCGTAGACGGTGTAGTTGGAGCCGGTTCCCGGCTCCAGCACAGGGCCGAGGATGGGGTCGTTCACCAATTGCCCCTGCGCGGCAGGATTGTAATCGCTCGGGACGAAGGCGGCGTCAATATTGGTGGCGGACACGTCGTGAAAGGGCTGGAAGTAGTAATAGCGGAATCCCAGGTTCAGGGTCAGCTTCTTCGTCACCTTCCAATCGTCCTCAATGTAAGGCTCGGCCTCGTGGCCGTTCCAATGGCCTTTCGGATAACCGCCGAGCGCGGCGCCGTTAAGATTGATGGTGCCTTCCTCGTATGAAGCGATTTGGCCCAGGTACATATCGGCCAGGGCGTTGCCCGTTGAAATCGGAGCGCTGTTGGAGAAGGTGAGAAAGCCCTGGGTGTCGTAGCCGAACTGCTCGTTCTTATGGTAGTCCTGGTAGAAGATGCCGAATTTCAGCGCGTGCTTGCCCCGCATCCAGGCGGCGTTGTCCTTGAAGTCCACGATCGGATTGGAGTTAAGCCAAGGAACGTTTGAGGCATCGGCCGTGAAGCCCCAAGCTAAGCCGCCGCCGATGGTGATGGAAGGCAGCAACGGGTTCGAGGCGTTCGCCGAAAACAGGTGCCCCAGCGTCCAGCCTGAAGGTTTATCGATGGAGTGGGCGGGTGAAGATGAGCCCACCTGGTCGTAGAGCGAAATGTGGTCCACCGAGTAGCTCGCCACAAACTCATTCATCAGGTTCGGGGTGAAGGTGTGGGTCAAGTGAAATACAGCGCTCTTGCCGGGACCCAGAAAAGGCGTTTTGATGGTGTCGGAAGTCGAACCCGTCCAGAGGGCCGGAACCGCGAGTGTATTCCAGGCATCCTGGGTCCAGCGCATGAAGACCCGGGTCTTGTCGCCGACGTTCTGGTCAACGCGGATCTGCTCTTGCCGCCAGTTGGTGGCGCTGCTGGAGGGGACAACATACCCGTCTTCATGCCCGGGCTGACCAGTGTTCGGCAAGGGAATCAGGCTATTCAGCAGTATTTGAGCATTCGGATCGATGGGCACCGTGTCATTGGGATACAGATTCCCGGTCGATGGGTTCAAGGGGAGTGAGCAGCCGGAGGCCACCACTGAGTTGTACTCGGACGTCATGGCCGGGTCACATTCACCGAAATTGCCCTGCCTCTCCAGGAGCGTGGGCACACCCGAACTCACCGCAATGCCTTCGCGGTATCGCCGCCAGTCTTCCGACCAAAAGAAGAAGGTCTTCGACTTCGACGTATTGTAGTGGCCGGGAATGTAAAAAGGCCCGCCCAGGGTGTAGCCCCAATCGTTCCACTTCAGAGGGCTCTTGGGAGCCACGCTGCCGATCGAGGCTCGGTTGATCCCCCACGGGTTGGCGTCGAAGGCGTCGTTCCGCACGAACTCGAAGGCATCGCCATGAAACTCCTTGGTCCCCGATTTTGTGGCAACCTCAATGGTTGCGCCTGCGTGTTTGCCCATGTCCGCGCCGTAGTTGGAAGTCGAAATCCGGAATTCGGCGATGGTGTCGACGTTTGGAAAAGTATTGAAGGTGTTGCCGGAACCCTCGTCGGTGTTGTTGCCGCCGTCAATCTCCCAGTTGTTATACTCGAAGCGGCCCCCGTTGAATGAAATGTAGTGGTTTTCGTAGATGCCGACGTGCGTCACGTCCTCGAGGTCGTCCGCCACGGCGCCGGGAACCAGCAGCGCCAGGGCCACAAAGTTCCGCCCATTCAGGTTGAGATTGGCAATCTGCGCTCCAGTGACGACTCCCGAAATGGCGGCGGTTTCCGTTTCAACCTTGGCCCCGGCGCCCGTCACGGTCACCTCTTGGTTGACTTGGCCGACCACCATCGGCAGGTCAACGCGGAGCGTCTCTCCAACGCCGACCGTGATGCCGGCGCGTACCAGTTTGCGGAATCCTGGAACCTCGGCCGTAATGACGTAGTCCCCGATGGGAATCCTCGGAGCCGAATACTCCCCGACCGCATTGCTCAGCAGTGCTCGCGTGAAACCCTTTTCAGGATTCGAAACTGTGATTTTGGCGCCGGCAATCACCGCGCCTGTCGAGTCCTTCACCGTCCCGAGAATGTTCGCCGTGTCCTGCGCGAAAACGCTGAGGCAGATGCCCAGGAGGGCCGCCGCAAGCAGGATGGATCGTTTCATGGAATCCTCCGTAAACGGTAAGGATGACGGGCAGACAACAAGTCATAGGGACGTGTGAACCGAGAAGTTAAATATCACCTGCTGGCTCGTCTGTCAACTGGACTTAGGTACGTGTTTTCTGGGCAGATTCACCACTGAGGACACAGAGTTCACGGAGAAACAGGTTGCCGTGTGGTGCCGCTCCTTTCGGCGGTGTATACTTGGGGGGCGGCTGGCTTGTTGAAGATGCCAACACGGAGATTTGCACATGAAACATTCTCGCTGGTTCTCAGTGGGCAAATGGAGTTTGCTGGCTTTGGGGCTGGTGGGTGGGGCTTGGTTAATCCGCGCCCAGGGCCAGCCGGAGACCTCGCAACTCACCAAGCGACTGGTTGGGGATTACGGCTATTGGAGCAGGACGCAGACGCCTCCGTATAGCGCGGCACAAATCCCCATGTTGAAGCTGACGCATATTAATCATGCCGGCGTGAGCTTCGATTCCAACGCCAATTTGGTGGTGCCGCAGGGATTCCTGGAGCCCGAACTGAATGAGAAAGCGCATGCGGCAGGCGTGAAAGTTCTCCTGCTCCTGGGAGGGGATTTTGGGGCGCTCGAGACCCATCCCAGCTTGGTTCAGGCCCTGGTGGACAAGTTGCAAGTTTTTCTCGATGCGCACAGCTACGATGGGGTGGATATCGATTGGGAATACCCGAGCACACCCCGGGATGCCGGGACTTTCCTCGCGCTCATGAGCGCTCTGCGCGGGTCACTCCCCAGTCCTACCTTCGTTCTTTCCGCCGACGTCGCACCCTGGGGCGGAGGCGGGTACGACTTCCCCAACGTGACGCCGCTGGTGGATTACTACAACATCATGATGTATGACTGCGCCGGGCCCTGGACGGACGACGCGCAGCTCAATTCGGCGATTTTCCCCGATCCCTTCAATCCCGAATCCTACGAGTGCGAGCCGGGGGGTTCGGTGAAGGAAGCCATCGATATCTACGTCAAGGATCTCGGTATTCCTCCCGCCCAACTCAACATGGGCACGCCTTTTTATGGTTATTTGTACGAGAACGTCAGCGCTCTGTGGGGATCTTGTACCGACTGCGGGAATACCGTCATTTCGGAGAACTACGGGACGTTCATCAAGCAGCGCATTAATCAGAATGGCTGGCGGAGCTATTACGACACCTATTCCCTTGTGCCCTATCTGCTGAGGACCGATGGCAAGCCGGGGTTCATTACCTACGACGATACCTTCTCGACTTTCTACCGCGTGGCTTACTCGGTGTGGCGACGGGGACTGGGAGGAAGCTTTATGTGGTCGCTCGATGCGGATTACGACGGCCAATCGCAGGACCTGTTGAACGCAATGTATAACGCCAGCCTTCCCCAAACGAAATGAGGGCATATGGGTAGCGCGGACCTCCGGTTTTGAGGTCCGCGGCTTGTCCACAGGCTAAGAAAAGCCGCGGACCTCAAGACGGAGGTCCGCGCTACCCAACGCCTCCTCGCCGTGCAATGTTCTTCAAACCGCTTCACATAGACGGGGTCACAGGAGAGGGATTCTTTCAGCGCCGCCTCGGACTTCGCGTAGTCTTGTTGCTGACTGAAAATCAGGCCGAGGTCCGTGTGGTTGCCCGCGGGCGGCCACAAGGGCCGCCCCTACCTTAAGCCTTGCGTATCCCGCGCTCTTCCTCGAGAACGATGAACTGGTCGGCGTCTGCATCGTGGACGCGGTCCACGTGCCCGCTTGGCCAGTGCACTTCAATCTGGTCAACTTTTCGTGACGCCCCCAGGCCGAAGTGTTGGCGCAGGTCGCTCTGTGAAATGTAGCTCGAGGCGCTCGCGACCTCGCGGACTTGGCGGCGCTCGCCCGCCGTGACGAAGACGCGGGCGCCGATGGCGGAGCGATTCGAACGTGTGCCCACCAGCTTGATGCTGAGCCAGTGATGGCCGCTGTGGTTTTGGTTGAGCAGGAGCGAGGGCGGTTCGCTCATGTTCAGAACCAGCACGTCAACGTTGCCGTCGTTGTTAAAGTCGCCGAACGCGCAACCCCGGCTGGAATGGGGCTCGAGCACCGGCGGCCCGGACAAGTCCGAGACCTCTTCAAAAGATCCATTGCCCAGGTTTCGATACACCACGCGAGGCGTCTTGAACTTGTAGTTCGGGTCGACTTTCTCGACCTCGGGATAGACGGTGCCGGTGACGTGGAAGATGTCCAGCCAGCCGTCGTTATCGAAATCGGCGAAGTCCGCACCCCAGCAGACGTATTTTGTGTTCACCGCGAGACCGGCGGCGTAGGTGACGTCGTCAAAAAACTCGCCCTTAGAATTGTGGTAGAGGATGGGAGAGTCGTTACTGAAGTGTGGAAGGAACAAATCCAGGTAGCCGTCGGCGTCGTAGTCGCCGACTCCCACCCCCATGTTCGCCTCCTCCTGTCCGTCACCACTGACGGCGCAGCCCGCTTCCATTCCTACTTCGGTGAACGTGCCGTCATGGTTGTTACGGTAGAGGAGATTGGGGGTCGAGTCGCAAGCCACGAACAGGTCAGGCCAGCCATCGTTATTGTAATCAAACGCCACGGCTGTGAGTCCGTAGCGGCCGCCGGCCTTCAAAATGCCTGCCCTCGCGCTCACATCCGTGAAGGTCCCGTCACCGTTATTGTGATAAAGCGTACAGGTCTCCTGCTGGAGCCCAAGCGGGCCGCAATTGACGGGAACGTCCAGGTATTTGCAATAGCGGCTGGAACCGCCGACCGGCGTTTTAGCCAAGTCCATATTGATGTAGCGACTGACGAACAGGTCCAGGAAGCCGTCGCGGTCGTAGTCCACGAAGGTGCACCCCGTTCCGTAACGCCTGCCTGATTCCAGCAGCCCGGCCTTTTCGGTGACATCCGTAAACGTGCCGTCACCGTTGTTGTGATAGAGGATGTTCTTGCCGTAGTAGGTCAGGAACAGGTCATCGTGGCCGTCATTGTCGTAGTCGCCCACACAAACTCCGTAGCACCAACCCGTGCGCGTAAGCCCGGCCTTTTGTGTGACGTCGGTGAAGGTCCCGTCGCGATTGTTGTGATAGAGACGGTTGGTTGGCTCACGGCCGGGTGGAAATCCTTCCAGACGCGTGCCGCTGGGAACGAAAACATCCAACCAGCCGTCCTGGTCGTAGTCGTAAAAGGCGATGCCGGGTCCGTTTGCTTCCACGATGTAACGCTTGGTGTACTCTTCGCCATAAACGGTGGGAGCGGTTAGTCCCGCATGCGGCGCCACATCTGTGAACGTGACCGGCCAGGGCCTTCCCGAAAATTTGGGGCGTGGGGCAGGTTTGATGCCACGCGACGCCATCCCCTGGCCGCGCAGCCGCTCCGCCGCGGAAACAATCAACCCCGCGGCGCCGGCGGATTGGAGAAAGGTCCTGCGGGTAATTTCCATCCTTCGGCCCTCGTCACTCCGGCGGCGCGTCAGTCTGAGGTTGAGCGATGTTCCCGAGAATACCCGTGCGAATGCGTTGCTGGCGGCGGCGAGCGTCGTCATGAATTTCCCGGTAGGCGGCAAGCTCCTTCGCCGCTTCCTGGCCCCGTCCCACGCGGCGGTAAGCAAAGGACAGTTGGTAGTGAGCGTTAGCGTTGCCAGGCTCGAACGTCACCGCCCGCTCGAGCGGAGCAACGGCCTCCTGTGGCCGCCCGGCGGAGACCAGCGACTTGCCCAGGCCAATGAGAGCGTCCGCAAACTGAGGGTCGATACTTAAGGTGCGGTTGAAATGTTCAATGGCCTCGTCCCACTGTCGCGCCTGGCGCGCTATCTCCCCCAGTTCGTATTCGGCTCCGGCGTTGCGGGGATGAAGTTTCAACTCCTCTTCAAACTCCCGCTTCGCCTCGTCCAGAGTGTTCGGTCCACGCTCGCCGGCCAAGGACAGCTCTCCAAGCTGGTAATGAATTCCGCCCAAGCTCGGATTCAGCGAGAGCACCTTGCGATATTCTTCGGCGGCGTCACCGAGTTTTCCTTGAATTGCCAGAACCTCCGCATTGAGTTGGTGCGCCTGAAAGGACTCCGGAGCCGTGGCCAGAAGTCTCTGCGAGGCTCGGGTCGAGAGGTCGGAGTAGACATGGCTGCTGAGGTAGAGCAGGTCCGGATCATCGGGAAAGTCGCGATTCAACAGACGAACGAGGTCGATGGCCAGACCCGGATCGTTCGCGTACATGGCGCAGCGAAGAGCCTCGGTGCCCATCGCTCGCTTCATGCGAACGTCCGGCGCGCGCGGGTAGTCCTTTTCGAGGTAGGGCAAGGCTTCTTTACAGCGGTCGTCCTGCGCCAGGCTTAAGCCGAGAATGAAATGCACATGGGTCAAAGACGGCTTCAGTTTAAGCGCTTCTCGAGCTTGCTGTGCGGCCTCTTCGGAGTGTCCTATCGAGTAGTAGGCGGTGGCCAGATTGGCATGAATCTCAGCGATGCCAGGCGCAAGCTTCTCCAGTTTCTGAAGATTCTCGATGGCCTTTGCGTAGTCGCCTTTGCGCAGCGCCTCCTCAGCTTCGGCGGCCACTCGAGCGTTGTCCGGCGACTGAGCGCCGGGATGGGATTGTTCACCGTTCGCTCCGGCCGAGGAAACCTGCTCGCGACCCTGCATCGAGACCAGCCCAATTGCCATCGCGAAGCACAATGCGAGCTCGAGCCGGCCCCGTCGTCCTGGTGAGGGACGCCGCACAGGTTTCTGATCCGGCCTCTCGCCGGCCACCATCACTCCTCCGCCCTTCAGTATATGGTCGAAAGGCGAAACGCCAAAATCGACACACGTGATTCCTTAAGCCACGGCGGGCCGCAGCGTCGCCCTCGCGCACGTTATAGCCACCGTGGCGGGCTCCAGGCCGGGAGAGGATGCTTCCAGCCGTAATTCACCCTCCTCTTTCGCCGACTGCACGATGACCATGCAAAGCCCGTTGAACGCCCGGCGTTTGTGGGCCTTATCCGGCTCATGGCTGCTGGGATCTCCATTGCCCACCCCGATGATCTTGCCATCGCCCGAAAGCTGAAACACGATTTCGTTGTCGGCGACAGGGACCATGCGGCCCTCTTTGTCCAGCACCTGCAACTCGACCAGCGAAACGTCCTCGCCGTCCGCCATGATTTCGCGCCGGTCTGGCCGGAGGAAAAGCTTGGCAGGGCCACCAGTCGTTTCCCGCTTGTCCACCAACACTTTCTGCCCACCTTTGTAGCCGCGAGCTTCGAGCGTTCCTGGCTTGTACCCAACCTTCCAGGATACGTGCGAATTGCGAGCCACCTCCTTGACACCCTGGCTCGCGCCGTTCAGGAACAGCTCTACCTTCTCGAGGTTGCTGTGGCACCAGACGTCGATTTCCTGGCCTTCTTTGCCCGGCCAATTCCAGTGCGGGAATAAATGCAGAACCGGCTTGTCGCTCCACCACGCCTGATAGTAATAGTAGTTGTCTTTGGGGAAGCCGCAAGTATCCATAATCCCGAAGTGGGAGTTGATGCAGGGCCACTCATACGGTGTGGGTTCGCCGCGATAGTCGAAGCCGGTCCAGACGAAGCCCCCGGATAAGAATCGCCGCTCGGCGTAAATCTTCCACCACACTTCCGCTGTGGCCGCCCACTCGGGAAAGTTCACATCGTAAGCGCTCACGTACCCTTGCTCTTTGTCGTTGGCGTAAATGCCGCGCGTGGAGACGGTGCTCCCGACTTCCGTGCCGATCGTCGGCTGTTTTGGAAATCGCCGATGGAAGTCGTCAATCTCCGGGCCATGCTTGTAGTTGAAACCCTGAACATCCACGACTCCGGAGACGCCTTCGCCCCAACCGTCGTCCATGGCCGTAGTGACGGGACGGCTCGGGTCGAGGCGGCGTGCCAGCCGCTTCATGGTGCTGACGATGCGCGCGCCGCGCGCGGTCCCCTGCTCGGGCTCCTCATTGGCGAGCGACCACAAAATCACACACGGGTGGTTGCGGTCGCGGCGAATCATTCTTTCCAGGTCGCCCAAGGCCTCCGTATCCGATGACATCCTCCGAGTCTCGTCCATCACCAGCATCCCGAGCTGATCGCAGGCATCCAGCAGCTCGGGTGTGGGTGGATTGTGCGAGGTTCGATAGCCGTTCACCCCCATTTCTTTCAGCTTCTCGATGCGGTAGTACTGAATGCGGTCCGGCAGGGCCGAGCCCACACCGGCGTGATCCTGATGGTTACAGGTGCCTTTGATTTTCACCGGCTTGCCATTCAAGAAGAATCCTTCGTCAGGGTCGAATTTAATGACGCGGATGCCGAAGGCAGTCTCGTACTGATCAGTTGCTCTTCCCGTATCTACGTCCTGCACGGTCGTTACAGCTCGATACAGGTTCGGCTCCTCCAACGACCACAGGAGAGGATGCTGAATTTCGGTCTCGGCGCCCAGGTTTAGGCTTGTGTCTGGATCGACCCACATGGAATGCGTTTCCGCTGTGGCCACGAGATCACCCTTCTTGTCCACGATGCGCGAGATCAGATTGATGGTCTTTCGGTCCAGTCCCTGGTTTTCGACCTCCGTCCTAATCAAGAGCTTTGCCACCGTGCCCTCGACTTGAGGTTGCACAAACGTTCCCCCGTGCGCGACGTGGAGCGGATCGGTCTTGCTCAGCCACACGTGCCGGTAAATCCCCGCGCCTTCGTAGAACCATCCCTCGCCCTGCGTCGCGTCGACGCGCACGATGAGAATATTCTTGGCTCCGTAGTTGAGGAAGTCCGTGACGTCGTAGCTGAAGGGGGCATACCCGCTCATATTCCGGCCGATGAAGTGGCCATTAAGGACCACCATGCAATCGCGGTAAACGCCGTCGAACTGGATGGACAGCCGCTTGCCGAGATCGCTCGACGGGATCGCGAACACTCGCCGGTACCAGCCGATGCTCGTTGCCGGGTAATTCCGATCCAGCGGCTTGAAGCCGTGATTCACCAGTCCGGGGTCGTTTTGAAAGTCCAACTCGACTGCCCAGTCGTGCGGCAGGTCTACGGGACGCCACTTGCTTTCGTCAAACTTCTCTTGCAGGGACTCGAACAGGTCCCCGGTTTTGGAGAATATTCCGTCGCCATCGAAGTCGAAGTCTTGCGCCGGGTCGCAGGCATGGCCAAGGTGAAACCGCCATCCGAAGTCCATCAGAAGCCGCTCTCGAGGGCTGCTCGAGTTGTCCTCTGCCGGCGGGGCCGCCGGGCTCGGGCCGGTTGCCCGCGCGACCGTGGCCGGTATTCCGGATGTCATTCCCGCCGAGACCACAACCCCGCTCTTCAATACCTCACGTCTGGTCCATTTGCGCATTTCTCTACTCTCCTATTCAACGGTCAGTGCCTCATGACGGCGGCGAGTATTATACGCCCGGTACGCTACAAAACAGGCGAATTCAAATGGCAAATGGCAAAAAGCAAATGGCAAATGTAAAACCACTTGAATTTTGCCATTTGCCGTTTGAATTCGTCTTATTACCACCCTACTGGGAGGAGGTTTGCCCTCTCCCTCGGGGAGAGGGTGTCCCGCTGCCGGCGCTTTCACCAGCCGGAGCGGGACGGGTGAGGGGTCACTTCCGTCGCCAAGCAAAGCTGTCTATTGAGGATCTTCTCCCGCCAGGGCATGAAGCACAAGGTCGGCAAGGGCTCGAATGAAGGTTGGCGAGTCATTCAACCCCTGCGTCGAGTGAAAATGTTGGATACACAAACGGTGTGCTAACTCGCGCGCTTCGATATTGATTTCGTAAAGGGTTTCGACGTGGTCGGAGACGAAAGAAATCGGCACTACTAGCACTCGCTCGCTTTGCTTGGCCGCGAGGGAGTGAAGGGCTTCGTGAAGGGAGGGACCGAGCCAACGGCCTGGCCCGGAACGGCTCTGGTAGCAAAGGCTGTGAGGGTTCGGCCACGCCCCCAGTTCCCTGACCATTCTCACGGTGGTTTCGATCTGGGTTTGGTAGGGATCGCCGCACCTGATGATGCTCTCCGGCACTCCGTGGGCGCTGAAAAGCAGGTGAACATCGGAAGGGAGGCGCAGAGCAGATCCGTTCGTCCTCCGAAACTCCTCGAGAGCTTCGTTGATACGCTCCACGAGGGCTTCAATGTAAAGAGGATGGGTGTGGTAGTCGCGAACGATTCTTACATCGGCGTGGTGGCCGGCTGGGAACTTGCGCCCCCACTCGTTCAGACTGCTGCCCGTGGTGGCGACGGAGTATTGAGGGTACAAGGGCAACAGCACCAGCGTCCGGATTTGATGATCCAGAACTTGGCGGACAGCTTCCTCGGTGAGTGGATGCCAGTAGCGCATGGCGACAAAAACGCGCGCCTCGAGAGAGTTGCGCAACTCGCTCTCCAGCCCGCGAGCCTGGAGCTCCGTCAGCTCGCGGATGGGGGACTTGCCGCCAATCTGCGCATAGTGTTTTTGGACTCGCCGCGCCCGCTTCGACGATACCAGTCGAGCCAGCCGCTCGCGCGCCAGCCGGGCAAATGGGAAGTCGATGATATCCGGATCACGGAAGAGGTTGTAGAGGAAAGGCTCCACCGCCTCGAGCGAGTCCGGTCCGCCCAACTGGAATAGAACCACCCCTACCTTTTTTCTGCTTTCCGCCTTAGTTGGATTCACTCTGCGCCCTTGCTCTCTTAGTCAATTATCCTACAACGAGCGCCGGACCTGCAAGCAGTAGGCAGTGAGCAGTAGGCAGTGGATTCGGACAACCCTCCCCTCTCCCCCTTGGGCTGAGCGTATCCCGCATCTTTGGCTCGACACCGGGGGTAGATCTGATTCAATAGCCCTCTCCCCTGGGGAGACGGTGTCCCGCTGCCCGCGCTTTCTCCAGCCGGAGCGGGACGGGTGAGGGGTCTCTTGCACGAATCAACAGAGCAAGTCAAAAGTCAAAACGCAAAAGGCAAATCCCAAAAGTAGGGATCGCGCGCGCCTTTGACTTTTGACATTTGCGATTTGCCATTTGAATTGTTCTTCCGCTTTGCGGACCTTCGCCTTCAGCCTCCGGTCGCGCCACGAGGACGATGTGGCGTTTTGAGCTGCGGTTGGGTTACGCCGCAAGGGGCAGGCGGCAGGGGCAAGGGGAGACTATAGCGGATGCGAAGCTTTAGCCGGACAAGGTCGTTTGAGAACGGCAGCCTGACTTGGGCTACTTCCTTTCAAACGAGACTCTTCGCCCTTCGTCTGCATCACCGAGGAAGTAGTACAAACTCACGGCAGACCACCCTCTTGAAACATCCATCTGCGTGCCGTAGGGAACACCACCTTCTTTGCTGCCCGCCATCGTATGAAAGTCGAGCTGCACCTGTTGCTTGCCTTCGCGTGAAACGATTTTCCAAACACCGCTGCCGGTGTCCAGGCGAACGTTTCGATTCTTCACATCGTAGGGAGCCACCAGGGGTAGTTCTTCAGGTAGTTCGGAAGCGACGAAGGTTCCGTTCGCGTCCAGCACTAGCTTCGCTGAGGCTTTCTGCAACTCGGTCGGTAAAACCTGTCGTGACGCGTCCTTCATCACCCATGCTCCTGTAAGGTCGCCTCCCTGGATGCTCTTGCAGCCCGGCATCTCAAACACAAGCAAGAACAGAAGCACGATTGGCAGGAATCTCACTATAAGCCTTCCGTCTTCACTCCAGTTTCAAATACATTTTGTAACGTTGTCTATACAGCTCACGCAAAGTCGCAAAGGCGTGAAGGAACACAATGTGAAGTCCTTTCTTTGCTTTGCGACCTTTGCGTACTTTGCGCCTTTGCGTGAAACCGGTTTGTTCGTCCATGAATTAATTCATAGGTTCAGAGGGCTATGTTGCCCGTAGCGGGCGAGGCGCCCGGGCTTCCCCCGCGCCCGCGCCAACTCCTACTGGCCAGCCGCCGCATGCTCCGCCTTGTGATAATTAGGATAAGGCGGATGGTGCGGCGCGGGCGGCGGCGGGTTCTTCTTGAGCAAATCCATCACTACCTCGACGGCCTTCTCGAGCTGCGCGTCGTGTCCCTGGCGCGCCGCCTGGGGATCCAACTCCACCTCGAAATCCGGCGGCACGCCATGGTTCTCCACGTCCCAGGTGCCGTTGGGATTATAGAAAGCCAAATTCGGCGTCCCGGTAAAGCCGCCATCGAGCAGGTCGGCGGGGTTGGTATAGTGCCCCACCAATCCGCCCCAAGTCCGCTTGCCGACCAGCGGTCCAATGCCGGTCTTATGAAACATCCAGGGCAAAGCGTCGCCGCCGGAGCCCGCCATTTCATTGGTGATCATCACCTTGGGCCCGAAGATGGCCTCGATGGGAGTGGTGATGTCCGTGCCCTCGCGCAATGACCAATAGCTCAAGAGCGAGCGCCGCAGATAGTCAATGATGTAGTCGGCAATGTCGCCCCCGCCGTTGTAGCGCTCGTCGATGATCGCCGCTTCCTTACCCACCTGCGCGAAGTAATAGCGATTGAAGTTGGTGTAGCCGCCCGCATACGTATCGGGCAGGTAGACGTAAGCCACCCGGCCTCCGGTGAGCTCGTCCACGCGACGCCGATTGCCTTCAATCCAGGCATAATTGCGCAGACCCTCCTCATCATCCACGGCAACCACGGTAACGTCGCGCGCTCCGGCGCCATCGGGATTCGGCCCCACCTTGAGCACCACCTGCTTGCCCGCCGTTTCCTCGAAGAAGCTATAAACGTTGGCGGGCGCGCGCACGTCGCGGCCGTTCACAGCCAGGAGATACTCACCCACCTTCACGTTGACGCCGGGCTGCGTGAGCGGGGCGCGCAACTTGGGATTCCAGTTTTCTCCATCATAAACGCGCGTGAAGCGGTAGCGGCCATTTTCGATCTGGTAGTCGGCGCCGAGCAGTCCGGTCCTCACCGGCTTCGGCTGGGGTATATCGCCGCCGCCGACAAACATGTGCCCGATGGTGATTTCTCCCAACATTTCCTCGAACAAATAGTTCAGGTCATCGCGACTGGAGATGCCATCCAGGTAAGGCTCGTATCTTTTCTTGATGGCGTCGAGGTTCAGGCCGTGTAAGCCCGGATCGTAGAGGAAATCGCGCTCGTCGCGCCAGACTTGATAGTACATGTGTTTCCATTCGGCGCGCGGGTCCACGTAAACCTCCAGGCGGTCGAGCTTGAGAGGGCCGCCCTGGCCGGGTTTCGGCTCAGGTGGTGGCGGGCCTTCTTTCTCCGCCGGGCCGATCACCCACTGATTCTGCCGCGCATAGAGCATCTTCTCGCCGTTGAACGAGAGCTGGAAGGATCTGACGCCCTCGAGAATCTGCTCCGTTTTGCGTGTTTTCAGCTCGAATTTGTGGACCTTGACGGTGGGTGGCCCATCTTCAAAATCAATGGGATCGACGGGAGGGCCTTCCACCAAATAAAGCACCCCCGGCTTGCCCGCGTCGAGTTGTTGGTAATTACGGGCGGGAATGGGAAGAGCGAGAATGCGCTGGCTGATGCCTTCGAGATCAATCTCGACTGTGACGGGTTTTTCTGCCTTGTCTTTATCGCCTTTCTCGGCTGCTTTGTCCTTGTCACTCTTCTCGGCTTCCTTGGGCTTCTCTTCGTCGCTCTCGGGCGCCAGCGGTGAGGGCAGGTCCTTCTTGAGCACCATCACGTATACGCTGCGAGTGACCGGGTGCTGAAGGCTTGTCATATCGAGCCAGCCGGTGCTGAGAGCGGTGTTGGTGCTGGCGGTAAAGTAGAGGTATTTGCCCTCTTTATCAAAAGCGGCGTAGAGCGCATCGCTCATGCCGTCCGTCAATTGGTAGCTTTTGGCCTGTTCGAGCGAATAGGCAAACACAGCGTGCAGGTGGTTGCGAAGCTGCTTGGTGTAGGCGAGCCAGCGGCTGTCGGGCGACCAGGCCGGATTGAGCGTGTTGAAGGGGCCCGCGTAGGTGTCCGTATCGACGCGGACGGGCGTCTTCTTCTCCAGGTCAACGTACCACACGCTCAGCCGCTTGTCGGTATAGGCGATCTTCTTCGAATCGGGCGACCAGGTGGGGGAATAGCGGAAAGTGGGCGGGTTGCCCAAGTCGATTTTGCGCACCTCGCCCATGCCATTTTGATTGCGAATGTGGAGAGCATACTCGCCGGATTCGTCGGAGAGATAGGCGATCGAGTTTCCGTCCGGCGACCATGCCGGGTCGCGCTCCACCACGTCGGTGGTATTCGTCAGGTTGCGGATGTCGCCTTTCTCGCCAGGCACAGTCAGGATCTCTCCGCGCACCCCGAAGACGGCTCGCGCCCCGGTCGGGGAGATGCCCGCAAACCGGATGCGCTGGGGTTCGATTTTCTGGAAGTGCGGCCGCACCTCCGCCAGGTCGCCGGCAAGGCTGATTTCAACGTCGCGAACCTTGTGAGACTTGAGATCGAACAGGTGCAAGGAGCCGAATTGCTCGTAGACAATCGCGCCCGGGCCGGCCGAAGCTGACTTGAAATCCAATCCGTCGTTCTTCACCACCGGCGTTACTTGCTTGCTACGGGTATCGTAGGCGAAGAGCGTTACGGGGCCATTGCGGTCAGACAGGAAATAGACTGAATCGCCCACCCACATGGGGTTGAAGTCGTTCGAGTTGTCGCGAGGGATCTTGGCCTCGATGTGCGAATCGGCCAGGCGGGCGATCCAAATGGGCTTCGTCTGGCCGCCGCGATAACGCTTCCAGGCACGTTGCCATTGCTCATTGGGGACGTAGGCCAGGCGCGACCCATCGGGGGAATAGCAGCCTTCGGAGGCCCTCACCAGCGGCACCGGCGTGGGAAATCCACCCTCGACGGGGATGGTGAAAAGTTGGACCACACCGCCTGCAAAAGCGTTCCTATCCGAGGCAAACAGCACTTGCTTGCCGTCCGGCGTCCAGCCTGCCACGAGATCCGTAGCGGGGTGATAGGTCAGGCGGCGCGGCGCCCCACCGGTTGCCGGCACCACGTAAACATCCCGGTTTCCATCGTATTCGCCTGTGAAGGCAATCAACGCGCCGTCCGGAGAGAAGATAGGATTGCTTTCATGGCCGCCCGTGGTCAGCCGCCGCGCCTCACCACCTTCCCGGCTCGCAATCCAGAGCGTGCCGGCGTAGCTGAAAACAATTTGAGTGCGGCTCACCGAGGGTTGCCGCAGAAGCAAGGGCGCTCCCGCCTCAGCCCAACAAAGGCTTCCCGTGCCCAGCAGAAAAGCAATCGTCAGAACGAGTCTTCTCATGGCAAGTGTCCTTTCGCTTGAATGAATTGAACTTGAAGGAGTATACCACCAGCGGCTCGTCTCGGCGCGGTCGAAGGCAAAAGGTTGAAGGCAAAAGGTTGAAGGTAAAAGTTGAAGGCAAAAACTCGCGTGAGATTTAGCGAAGTGGACAAGTCCGCCGGCTGCACGTGTTCGAATTATAGAATCGCTCGCTCCAGATTACAGCGGGAGTAAACCCTAGTGAGCCGGGAATGGATTTGCCAAGCCACCCGCCAACGGAGCCACCTCGCCCCCTGCGCAGAACAACGGGAACGGTTCGGCCGATGGTTCAGGATTCAACCAGCTTCGGAATGAATTCCTGGTGGCGGCTCGGCGTGTCGCCACGACGAAGAAGCAGGTGATCGGCGAAGTGGTGGAATGGGCGAGTTGTGGCGCCTTCAAGTACGGCGATGTCGGCCGCATGACGGAGGTCGATAGCCCGAAGCTGCGGGCGGCCACTGAAGTCATGGCGTCGGCCCTTGCCAACGCAGCTCCCTGATCGAGACGTTCTCTCTTTCTCACCTTGACCTGCCTTATAACCCCTGCCTCAACTCCCACCTCCACCCCGGAGCGCTGGCTCGTCGCTGCACTTTGGAGCGACGCAAACTTGCTGGCGCTCCAGCCCCACCGACTTCGCTGAGCACTGCCTTCCAGGTTTTCGCAGATGATTAAGCTCGAAATTGCAGGTCAAGTAGGTCTGCGCCACTTTGTCTCTGTTGCGAGGCTTCCACGCAAGAAAGGTCACCCTCCATCCAAGCATGAGCGTCAAAGATGACGCTGCTGGCCACAAACACGGTTTGGCGTTACATGGCCAAGTGGAGTATTCCAGAATCTGCAACCGGTGCCAGTGCGTCCGTCGCCATTCTAATGGCGATTCTGGGGAGATTCTGTATATTAACGTGGGCTCATAGCCCTCCAAGCTCAATCGCCCGTTTCGAGGGCTAGTGATGAGGCACATAACCTTCGAAAATTTTCAGCAATGAGCTTCTGAGTTGATGTCGCGGAGACGTTCCAAATGAGACTAAGTTGCGAAACCGCATCTTCCACACTCCATGGCATAATGCTCTTACCATTGACCTTGGCGAAGGGTCCATCTGATTCCGTCAATACGAGCTCGCGGGGCATCCGTTTCACTAGCGAGCGCCCTTTTTCCCCTGCCAACATAGCGCAGCCGATGCTAAACCAACATCCTATTCTCACCGCGCGGTCCAGATCGCGTAAGCTCCCGGAAAACCAATGCAACACCGGAATGCCGGCCGACGGGAATGCGGTCAGCGAGTCTAATACCGCGCCGCTTGCGCGGCGGCTGTGGATCGAGATAACTCGCCCGCCAGCGTCCGAACTGCTTCTCAAGACGTGTTCGAATACTCTGAGTTGGGCATCCCAGGTTGGCTTATACTCCCTGCCACCATCCAGCCCAACTTCGCCCACATATCGCGTAGCTTTGAGAGTTTGATCAAATAAAGGCAACTCAAACTCGCGCTCCCCAGCTAATTGAGGATGAAGACCCAACGCCGTTCGCACACGCGGAGAGTTGAGTGCAAGACCAACGGTTTTCTTCCAAGCCGAGGGAGTTGTGGTGACTGACACAAGGTACAAGCCACGTTTTGCGCACTCGTCCCTCACTGAGAAGGGGTCCGGGTACAGGTCAAGGTGGCAATGGAAATCGATCACTGTACTCCGTACGCGCAAAAGAGCGCAGCGAGTTCATTGAGGCCGCGACCGATCATTGCCTCGAGCGAGGGCACATCCGTCAAAGTTGCGGTACTTAAGGCTGTTCCGATCCACTCCTGGATTCCGAGTGAGCAGGCCTCCTGTAACGCCATTGCAACCGCTCGGACGTCGTCAGAGCGGGCATGGTGCTCATCGTCAACACCGAGATTTTGATATATGTAGTTAGTGTGGTCTGATACTCCCCATTTCAGAAATGCCGCCCGACGAACAAGACAGGGAACGCAGCGTCCGCAGTGGTTGTGGCCGAATCGCCTGTACCTTCCGCAGCTAATGCTCTGGGAGGCTCGCTCCCGCAGGAAAACCTGGTCCCTACATTCGGAGAGCATTTCGCCCTTGGTCATGGATCGGTACGGGTTTACGATCCGGACCTTTAGGAGGGCTGTGTCAAGTAGTTTTTGGACCAGCACTAAGAAGTTCGGGTGCGTTGTTCGGGTGCTGAGACTGCCCAATCTTGCGCCTGTGAGAGGAGGGTTGACAGAAATGAATCCGTTCTCGCAAACATACAGAGCGACGTCTTCAGACTGATAACGCTCCAGCGAAGTGGCAACCAAAACACCATAGGCAAGAAAGATGAGAGAGCGTGCGCGTTGGGTCGGCGGGCTCTCTGGATCGGGGACGCGGACGTTGTGATTGATCTGCAAGTGCAGCAGCCCGCCACCGAGAGATTGCGCAAATTGGCGCTGGTTCTCCGCTTCACCGACGACAACTTGGCTCACCGAATACGGACGACGCTGGGACGCTATCAAATCAATGCCACCCACCAAGCTGTCCAGCCCACCCGATAGCAAAAGCACGCAATCGTCTTTGGGGCGTACCGCTTTGCTCAATGTTGGATGTACGCCGCCATCGGTAAACCGGACGTTCCACGTGTCGGTCGTTAGAAACTCAAGTACGCTGTTGACTAACTTCCGCTGTTCGTTCCAGAACGCCGGATCCTCCGTGGCGATCACCAACTCGAACTGGCGTGTCCATCCGTCCGGGCTAGCGCGACGGTGCCCAGCCACATCTGCGGCTGTCACAGACAGCGCTATGGAAAGAAGATCCCATGCCCGTGCTGCAGGTCCGAGCTTTGCCCGTTGGATGCACTCCTTCAGACCGCTGCCGACACTGCCCTGGTTCTCTTTCTCAGGGCAGCCGTACAAGATTACTCGGAGACCATCATCCTCTTCGGTGGATTTGTAATCCACCGGTGCACAAGTCAGTTTCATTCTGCATATCCCTCAAAAACTACCAACGTTTCACGGAGCGCTGCTTGCGCAATCTCTCTTATGCGACCCGTAATCATAGGGAAGCCCTTTTCTCGCAGCTTTCGAAAAGACGCGCTGATCGTTTCCTTTATGTAGTCTTTAACCTCTTTCAATCGCGAAAGTGCTGCCTTTGCGGATGGCGCCTTTTCTTGAATGGTCTTCCCAAGATCAAGGTCGAAGCGACGGAATACATCGATGGCTACGAACCGCTCAACAACGAATCCACGTTCTTCAGCCTTCAAGTTGAGGGGATCGGCTTCCTGAAACTTCGTCAGTAACTCGCATAGCGCATCCCTTATTGAAGCTCGGTTGATTTCCGCGTCTTGGGTTCCGTCCGACGGTCGCACGGCCTGCACAATTGCATCTATCACCTCACGCGTAGAGTGCCCCGAAAGCAGGATTGGGTCCAGCTTGCTCCCTTGCCCAGCCGTAGGACTTGCTCTAGTCGAAGATAATGTATCGTGTAGCGCGGCGGCGGTCGTACTAGTACCAGCGAATCGGCGTAAGGCTGTTCCCGAACCTCCGTAGCCATCCCGGACGTAGCGTCCGACTGCGCGCCGCAAATCGCCGCCATCAGGAGAATGTGCATACCTGCCGAGACTGAGCCTAGCCGCCCTAAAGCGACCAGCAGGTGCCACGGGGATAACCTCTGCCGCCGTCGCACTGAGCAGCGTCGGAACCATAGGACCTGCTTGCATCTGCGGCTGAAGGGGGCCAGGTAGTATTCCGTCATCCACAACTGGTGCCACAGGCTGTACGAGGGGCGGAACCCATGGCGGCACCATAGGAACACCGCCAGACGGGCCCTCACTTGACTGTGATGTTCCCATCGTTCCTCCGCATTTCAATCGCCTTCTTAACCCTCTTCGAAACAACCGAAGAGCCTTCCCACTTAGCCAGCACAGGTCCTGCCCAAGCTTCGTCGCCGATTTTTGGCACAATGTTGGGCATTATCTGAGGAGCTGGGCGCTCGTTGAGAAATGCTGCAAGACGTGGTCCCTGGGACGAATCCGCCCGCGCAACCACAATGCATGCCTCCAAAATGGGTGGAACTCCCCACTCTTGTTCCTGCCTAGCAAGGTCCAGTAGACGGTCCATGATTATTCCACTTTCGGCGCGGGCCACGTTACCGAGTCGCACGGCGAGCCCAGACGCCATTTCCGGCTCTGCAAGCAACGCATTCAGGAGATCAGCGGCTTCGGAGGAGAGGCGGTCTGTGGAAGTGAGCAGAGGAGCGTGTTCACGGCTAACAAAGAGGACTCCGCGCAAATCACAGTCGCCAAGGCGGGGATAAAGAGTAAGCCATTCCTTGATGAAGGGGTCATCCCAAGGAGGCGACAGCTTCAGCTCTTGGCCGGTGTTCGCCTTTGTCTCCCACTCCACCAAAAAGTCCGGCTTCCCCTGGCTGTTTTCGGCAACAGCCTTTATCAGTTCGGAGTACGCCTTCTGATTACTGAGCCGCTCGAACAGGAGCATTTTTGCCAATACTGCCTCATCGACTCCTACGCCGTGCGCCTTTGATATCGCCAGCCGGATCGCCAGAGTGTTGAGGAAGCGCTTGATAAGTCTCGGGTTTCCAGCAATTCCTGTTGCCGTCGCCATTAGCGGCGCAAGACGGTCGGCCGTCTCCAGTTGCCCGGTAAGTTGACCTGAAAATACCCCATGAACCGACTGCAGGAATGTGCGATCGACGCGCTTGCCCTGCCAGGTTTTCCCGAGTTGTTCGCATACTTTTGCGCGAATCTGCTCCTTAACTGCCTGACTGAGGTCGCTCTGCTCCACGAACAGGAGCATCATATATGCGCGCACTTCCTGGGTACTGAGCTGGGGTACCCGAATCGGGATCTGAATCAATTTGTCGAAGTAGTTTGTTACCAGATCATCTCCGACGTTGCCGAAGTGATGCCGGACTGCCTGTTTGATCATTTCATCATCGGCAGCGATTACGAACGCGGTGTTTCTCAGGAAAAGAAAGAGTCTGATCGCCTCCAACGTTGAGATCGTTGTTTCCGGCAAGCACCGGTCAAGGTCATCGATCAGAACTACAACACTCACGGACATCGCGCTTAGGGTTTCCTCAAAGCTGTCCCTGAGTGCCTGTATCTCCTCGGGCGGTGATTTCCTTGCACCGCTTCCCAACAACCCCGATCCTGCCTGGTATAGCGCAGTGGTGGTCTTCTCAATTCGGTCGCCCGTTTTGTCGTTTACATCACCTGCCAACAGCTCCCGTCCGAGTCCCCATGCCTGCCCTAGTAAGCCGATGGGAGGCAGCCCAACCGCCAGCGACAATGCCGATCCAGTGACGAGCTTTGCTACACGGAACCAGTTTATCCGGTCCAAGAATTCCCTAGCCTTTTCAACTCCAGTCTTGCGTTTTTCGGCTTCCTTCGCGAGGGTAGAAGCTATCACTTCCATGAGCGCGGCGCGTGCGTCATCGTATCCTTGGTAAAGCCACGCGTTGAATTCCACAAACAAAAAATCACTGTTCTCGCGTCGCTCCAGAGAGCGCCGGATGAGTTTAATCATTGAGGATTTACCAACTCCCCAACGACCAGAAACGCCGATTGAAATGGGATTCGATTGCGCTTGGACAATAATCTCGGCAACGGTATCCGCGACGCCAGTGAAGTTTAGGAAATCGAGTTCCGTCTCGTTGTCGGACCACATCGTATTGCCGCGAAGGTTCTTCTCGCTGGGCGTAAAACTCGCATTTATACGCGCGGCAGAGTTGCCACCCGCGAGAAGCTAATTTAGTATAGCATCTTTCGCCATATTTTCGCCACGGAATGAGAGGTTCCTGCAGCGCCGACATCCTGCGGCGCCGAGCTATTATTTCCGGTTGCTCCTGCGCTACAGTGGCCGCTTCTGTGACTCCTGCGCAGCGGGAAGGTGGGCCTGCCTTGTTCAAGTTCCTTCGATGGCACGCCTGGAGGAACTGACCTGTGGCGCGCCCTTCAAACGGATCTTGCCGGACAGTGGAGTGACGGTCGATGTCGGGCGGCAGGGGCTCGGCTGTCGTCGAGCTTACGTGTGGCTTCGAAGAATACGGATTTTGAAGGAGAGCCGTGTATGATACCCCGGAAGAATTGCTGCGCGAGATTCAGGCAGGCGAAGACTCCCTTTTTCGAAGAGCGCCCGATCTCTGCTGCCGCTCTTAAAGAAATCGACAAAGAGCGGTTCGAGTTCTACTATCGGCAACGGTACGGGTCAGAACTGCCTGAGTCGCCCATACCGTTGGAACGGCTTTTTAAGAATCTCAAGCTTGCGATTGACGATGAGGGTGGGAATTTACGCCCAACCGCTTTGGGTCTGCTTTTGTTCTCCCCACGAGCCGACCGGTTCATTACTGGAGCCTACGTGGATGTGGTTGCCTATCGGGGCCGAATTGCCGACGCAGCATACCAGCTTGACGCGAAGGCTATTCGTGGGACCGTGCCCGAGCAGATCGAAAAGACTCTGGATTACTTACGAATTTCCCCGCTAGTTCCCGTGCCGGCAACCAAGGATGCCGACGGCCGTCGAGATCAACCGGCCTACTCCCTGCGCGCCCTTCAAGAAGCGGTGGTCAACGCCCTGGTGCACCGAGACTACAGCATCGGGGGGTCGCAGGTTCGGGTTTTCCTACTTGAAGATCGCATCGAGGTCAGCAATCCGGGCAAACTGCACAACACACTTTCGCCGGAGGACCTCTTCGCCGGCTGCCAACCCGTCCGCCGTAATCAGATGCTGGCCGGATTCCTCAGAGACTACCAAAGCCCGGTTACCGGCAAGGCTTATATGGAGATGCGGGGTGAAGGCTTCCTCGCCATGGTGCGCGAATGCGAACGCTTCTCCGGAAGGAAACCTGATCTTGCCGTCATCGGAGACTCCGTTAAGGTCACTATCTATTCGGGTCTGAATCCTAACGAGGCTTCAGAAAAATGACCGGCTCCGCGAGGCGGCGATTGAGGCGGTTACATGCCCAACCGCTGCCCGGCGCTTGGCCGCCCTCCGCCTACCGCCTTTTAACCGCATCATCCTGCCTCTGAACATTTTTCACTTGACAGATGTCGGGATTGTAGCCTAGAATAGTTCACGTATGCCGGAGGCGTGGCCAAGCCGGTCGGAAGGTGTCCTGAATCAGCGCCCCAAGTGCCCAAGATCGCCGAAAAACCCAAAAAAGATACTAAATAGAGGGAACGAACTCAAGGATTCGTTGAAATCAAACGGGTTAGCGTTTTTCAAGCAGCAAAACGAACTGGTTTTTGAGCGCCCAAAGCAACCCTTAAAGCTAAAAAGCACGTTCCAAACGGCCGGAAAGCCACGTTCCAGGAGCCAGGGCTCCGGTGTCGGGGGAGCAGCGACGAGCGAGGAGCGCACCTCGGAACGAGTCCTGAATCGGCGCTCCAAGTGCCCAAGTCCGCCAGAAAATCCAAAAAAGATACTAAGTAGAGGGAACGAACTCAAGGATTCGTTGAAATCAAACGGGTTAGCGTTTTTCAAGCGGCAAAACGAACTGGTTTTTGAGCGCCCAAAGCAACCCTTAAAGCTAAAAAGCACGTTCCAAACGGCCGGAAAGCCACGTTCCAAGAGCCAGGGCTCTGGTGTCGGGGGAGCAGTGACGAGCGAGGAGCGCAACTTAAAACGGCGAATGGTGAATCGCGAACCCAGGATTTCCTCGCCGCGCTATCAACAGGGTGCGTCGCCTGCTCACAACCACTAAAAATGAAGAAACAAACCGGGAATGTTGTTGAAAACAAAGGCGCGCTCTTGAAAACCGGGAATGAAAGCGGGAATGTATAAGAAAAAAAAGGTGCTTAGCCTCAATTTGCGGGAATGTTGTTGAAAATACAGATACTTAGATGTTAACGATGGGTTTACTGCTTGCCATTATCGCCATCACCCAATTGCCGGTCGGCGCACTCCTGTTGCCGCGTCCGGTTATCCGCTTTGCCTGGCACTTGGGCGGGCGCCTGAAGGACGCTCCGAACGCCATTGCGATGCATCGAGAGGGCTACATTCGTTGATTCTGGAACTGCAAATAGGCGTTGATATGCGCTTGAAGCAACCCTCCAGTGGGTGTAGGATTCAAACCGGCAGAGTCGAAATCGATTCATCTGATCTCACGAGGTCGTCATCATGAACGCCCGCTTGCGTATCCCCGCGCTATTTGCGGCGGCGTGTCTGTTGCCGGTGTCCGCGATCGCCCAGAATACGGCCGTAACGTCCCCGGGTGGTTTTGGCGACAGCTCCAGCCTTTATAGGATTGTTCAGAAACGATGGGTCGTTGCGGGTAAGGTGACGACGCTTCGTGGTGATCCCGTTGCCGGTGCAAGGGTCGATGTGGAACCCACGAGCGCCGAGGGTCAATTCCGAACTCTGGTGACAGACTTCCAAGGACAGTTTCAGACCGATTACTGGTTGAACTCCGAGCTTGTCAAAGAATTTTCTGTCGACCTGAAGGTGACCAAGAAAGGATTCCGCAAGGCTCACGCGCTCATTGACTTCGGCAGTTCCGACAAATTCTACCTTATTCCCGTTACGCTGCGCGATCCGGAGGAGGACTCCGAATTGCTCTCGCAGGCCGACCTGATCTCATCGCTGGCGGCGAGGCTGAACAAGCTCAAGGCCTCCGACGGGCTCTCGGCTGCCGGGGAGAAGGATTATGCGCGGGGTGTGGCGGAGTTCCTGGTGTTGAAAAGGCCAGACCGAGCATTGCCGTTCTTCACCAAGGTGACGCGTCGGGATGCTTCCTGCATGGCTTGCCGCACTATGTTGGCGCTTGCTGAGCTTGACTCGGGAGATTGGGATGGCGCCCACCGCAACCTCGCCGAGGTCTTCGACAAGATACTGGCGGACCGGAGCCTGGGACGCCCGGAACCCCTTTTCGTTTTGGGAGTGATGGAGAGCTGGCGTCACCAGCCCGAGAACTCGGCAGGCTATTTCGCTGAGGCCCTCAAATACGCGCCTCAAGACCCCCTCGCCCTTCAGGAACTGGGCCGCTCGCAGTTGCTGATTGAGAATTGGGGGCCTGCGGAAGAACACCTGGCCAAGGCCCTGGCCGCCGGGGCGAAACCTGAGGCGCGGCTCTTGCGCGTCGAGGCCTTATTGGGTGCGGATCAATTCCAGGCAGCGAACACAGAGATGACCCGTTACCTGGATGGGCGCGACGTGAAGAAGATGCCTATTCAGGTCCGTCAGCTTTGGGCGCAGATTGAGAGTCGCAAGAAGATTGAGGCAGCCTACTTTAAGGCGAAACCGAAAAGCGATAAAGCGATCGATTATCTCCACCGTCCTCCATCCGACCTCGTCGGGCTCGTGCCCCCCGCTGACCAGGGACAATTGGCTTCCATCCTCAGCGGGGTGGGTAAGACCGTGGCGGAGTTTTTCGCCAACTTCCCTAACACGAGTTCGCTGGAGGAGATTCATCAGGAAAAGTTGCGCCGCAAACAAAAAGTGGACTCCGAGCTTGATCAGAAGTTTCGCTATCTGTGCCTCACCCCAACCGAGGATTGGGGGCTGGGCTTCAATGAGTACCGTGCTGATGCGTGGGGAAATCGAGCTTGGCCGCAGGGCATGGGGGAGGGGTTCATGCTCACTTCGGGATTCGCCTCGGCTGGGCTCGTTCTCCATCCGAGATACCAGTCCCAAGCCGACTTTCGTTACCTCGGAAGGCAGAAAGTCAACGGCCGGGATGCCTATGTAATTGCCTTCGCCCAGCAACCGACAAAGGCGAAATTGAACGGGGCCTTTAAGCATGGCGAAACCAGCGTGACGACTTTTTCCCAGGGTTTGGCCTGGATTGATTCTCAGAGCTACCAACTCACGCACCTCCGCACCGACTTGCTGAAGCCCTTGCCGGAAATGAATTTGGACAGAGAAACAACCGAAATCGCTTTCAGCGAAGTGCACTTTAAGGGCATGGCCGCGGGCTTCTGGGTTCCGCAGCAGGTCACCGTTACCGTGGATTGGAACGGCAGACACCTCCGCAACGAGCATCGCTACTCAGAATTCAAGCTCTTCCAAGTGGAGGCGACCGAGAAGCAAGGAAAGCCCAAGGAGTTAAGTCAATCTCCGAAGTAATGTGGCGGCGGCCTTATGCCGCCATCTGGCGAGGTAAACTCGCCACTACAACGTTCCATGCGACATGGGGTTTGGTGGGGGCAGCATATGAATATCCGCTTGCGGATGGCCGCGTTATTTGCAGCGGCGTTTCTCGTGCCGGCGTATTCGTTCGCCCAGGTCGTGCTCTCTACCCCTGCGCGCGGCATCAACGTCTATAGCAGTTGGGTGGTGGGGGGCAAGGTGAAGACGCTCCGGGGTGATCCGGTTGCCGGCGCGAAGGTTGAGATAGTAGTTACGACCGTCTCAGGCGGTATCCGTTCTCTGGTAACAGACGCGCACGGAGAGTTCCAGACTGACTACTCGTTAAACTTGGAAGTTGTCAAAGACTTTGCTGTTGACCTGAAGGTGACCAAGAAGAAGTTCCTGAGGGCTCATGCGCTTATCGATTTTGGCGAGTCAAGCAAGACCTGGGTTATTCCCGTGACGCTGCGGGAGTCGAAAGAGGATCCGCGGCTTCTCCCGCAGGCCGTATTGATTTCAGGGCTGGCGCCCAGGCTCACCAAGCTCACCGCCTCCGACGGGCTCTCGGCTGTCGCGGAAAAGGATTATGCGCGCGGCGTGGCGGAGTTCCTCGAAAACAAAAGCTCCGACCGAGCCTTGCCGTTCTTCATGAAGGTGATTCACCGGGATGTTTCCTGCTTGCAATGCCGCACCATGCTGGCTCTCGCGGAGCTCGACTCGGGAGACTGGGATCGCGCCAATGGCAACCTCGCCGAGGTCTTCAATAAGGTCCAGGCGGATACGAGCCTGGGACGCCCGGAACCCCTGGTGGCTTTGGGAGTGATGGAGAGCTGGCAGCACAGACCCAAGAACGCGGCAGCGTATTTTGTTGAGGCGCTTAAGTACGCGCCTCAAGACGTCCTCGCCCTTCAGGAACTTGGCCGCTCGCAGTTGCTGATCCAGAATTGGGGAGCCGCCGCCGAATACCTGGGCAAGGCCCTGGCTGCGGGCGCCAATCCTGAGTTGCGTCTCTTGTATATCGAGGCTCTAGTGGGCGCGGATCGATTTCCGCAAGCCGACGTCGAGATGAATCATTACCTCGCGGGCCGCGACGGGCGGAAGATGCCCTTCGAAGTGCGTCGGCTCTGGGCCCAAATTGAGAATCAGAAGCAGATCGCGGCAGCCTACAAAAATGCTAAGCCGAAGGGCAATCAGGCGCTCGACTATCTCCACCACTGTCCCCGCGATCTCGTCGGGCTGGAGCCCGCCACCGACCAGGCACAATTGGATTCCATCCTCAGCGCGGTAGGCAAGACCGTCGCGGAGTCTTTCACTAATTTCCCGAACACGAGTTCACTCGAGCAAGTTCATGAGGAAAAGTCGCAACGCAAGCAGAAATCAGCCCTCACGCTCGAGCAGAAGTTTCGTTATTTGTGCTTCACCCCAGCCCAGACTTGGGGGCCGGGCTTTAATGAGTATCGTACTGATTTGTCGGGAAGGCAATCCTGGCTGCATGGCCTGGACAGTGGATTCATGCTTACTTCGGGATTCGCCTCGGCGTCGCTGGTTTTCCACCCGAAATACCAGTCGCAGGCGGAATTTCGTTATATCGGACGGCAGAAAGTCAACGGACGGGACGCCTATGTGGTCGCCTTCGCCCAGCAACCGGAGAAAGCGCAATTCGCAGGGGTGTTCAGGTCCGGCGAAACCACCAAGACGACTTTCTCCCAGGGTTTGGCCTGGATTGATTCCGAGACCTACCAAATCACCCGCCTCCGCACCGACTTGCTGCAGCCGTTGCAGGAAATCAGTTTGGAAAGAGAAACAACCGAAATCGCTTACGGCGAAGTGCACTTCAAAGGCATGGCTGAGGGATTCTGGGTTCCGCAGCAGGTCACCGTTACCGTGGACTGGAACGGCAGACACCTCCGCAACGAGCATCGCTACTCGGAGTTCAAGCTCTTCCAAGTGGAGGCCACCGAGAAGCTAGGAACGCCCAAAGAGCCGGCGAAACCTGCAAGCACTGAGTAGCACTTACCCATGAAGCGAACCCGAGACCGTTCGAAGGAGGAAATGCCGGTGAATAACGGAAAGCCGATGGGAATTGCGTGGCTTGTCGCCCGGGCAGTCTTGATTACGCTCGCGGCTACCTTAGGGGTCGTGCTCCTCGCTAGTAGGGGCGGTTCGCGAACCGCCCCTGCCGATACTGGGACGAGCCCGCGAACAACGAACACCGGACCTACGCGCCCCGGTTATTACCGCGATCCCGCGATTCACGGTGACACAATTATCTTCACGGCTGAGGGGGACCTCTGGACGGTTAGCGTAAAGGGTGGCGCTGCGCGGCGGCTTACCTCTAATCCTGGCCACGAGGGTGGCGCAGCCATTTCCCCGGACGGTCGGACTGTTGCCTTCAGCGCTGAATATGAAGGCCCGGTCGACGTGTACACCATGCCGGTGGAGGGCGGCTTGCCCCAACGCTTAACCTGGAATGGAGACGCGGCGGTGGCGGGATGGACGCCCGACGGCCGCGTGCTCGTCCGCACCGGCCGTTATTCGACGTTGCCCGACCCCCAACTGGTGGCGATCGATACCCATGGCGGGCGCGAGGTGGTGCCGTTGGCCCAGGCGGCGGAGGCCAGCTACACGCCGGACGGCCATACCCTATTCTTCACCCGCTACAACCGCCAGGGGAGCTCCACCAAACGTTACAGGGGCGGCACGGCAGAGAACATCTGGCGTTACGACGCCGGTTCGGAGGCCGTACCTTTGACGAGCGAGTGGCCCGGAACTTCGCACGACCCGATGTTCTGGGACGGGCGAGTCTACTTCCTCTCCGACCGCGACGGCGTGATGAACGTCTATTCGATGGACCGAAACGGGCGCGGCCTGAAACAGCACACGCACCGACGCGGCTTCGACGTTCAGTGGGCGTCGCTCTCGAATGGCCGCATTGCGTATCAATGCGGCGCCGACCTCTGGCTTCTCGATCTCAGAACGGGCCAAGACGCCATCATTAACATCTCGCTGGTCTCCGACTTCGACCAGTTGCGCGATCACTGGGTGAAGGTACCGCTCGGATACCTCACCGGAGATCACATTTCCCCCTCCGGCGACGCTGCGGTTTTCACCGCGCGCGGCGAAGTGTTTACGGTGCCTGCCAAGAGCGGGCGAATCGTCAAAGTGGCCGGGAACTCAGGAGTCCGGTACCGCAAGGCCCGCTACATGCCTGACGGAAAAAGCATCATTGCGCTCTCCACCGAAAGCGGCGAAACCGAGTTTTGGAAATACCCCGCCAACGGCATCGGCACGCCTGAGCAGTGGACGCACGATGCCAAAGTGCTGCGCTGGGAAGGCGTGCCCTCGCCGGACGGCCGCTGGCTGGCGCATCACGACAAGGACCAGCAGTTATGGCTGTACGACATCAAGACGAAGCAGCAGAAACGGATCGCGCAGTCGATGGTCGCTGACTTCGAGGACCTCACCTGGTCGCCTGACAGCCAGTGGCTGGCGTATGTGGAAGCCGCCACCAATACCTTCGCCCAGATCAAGCTACTGAACGCCAACACCGGCGCCGTTCACGCCCTCACTTCCGACCGCTACAACAGCTACAACCCAGCTTGGAGCGCGGACGGCAAATGGCTCTACTTCCTTTCGGACCGCATGCTCAAAACGGTGGTGGGTTCGCCCTGGGGGTCGCGCCAGCCGGATCCATACTTCGATCGTTCCATGAAAGTCTACGAGCTTGCGCTCACCCCCAGCCAGCGGTCACCGTTCGCGCCGGTGGATGAACTGCATCCGGACGAGGCCCCCAAGCCCCCCGAGACTAAGGCCGAGGAAACGAAGTCAGACAGACCGGCGGAGGCCAAGCCCGAGCAGCCGGCCGAGATGAAGCCCGGCCAAGCGGTAAAGCCCGGCCAGCAAACGGAGGCGAAGCCTGGCCAGACGGCCGAAGCGAAGAAACCGGCTCCCGTAACTGTGAATATTGACTTCACCGAACTGGCCTCCCGGCTCAACGAGGTCCCGGTGCCTCCCGGCAATTACTCCGACCTCCAGGCTGGTGAAAAACGACTGTGCTGGCTGGAACGCGATGATGCCATGCCGCCCAAGCAAAATCTCTCATGCGTGGATATCGCCAACAAGGGCGACCCTCCCGAGATCGTGCTCGCTGATGTGAAGGGTTTCGAGATGTCGCTCGACCGAAAGAAGATGTTGGTGCGGAAGGTCGACGACTTCTACATTCTCGACGCCGACGTCAAAGCCGCCGCCCTTGGCGACCCGAAAGCGCTTCCCAAGGCCAAGATGGACCTCTCTCGATGGACCTTCGACACCAACCCGCGCGCCGAGTTTCACGAGCTCTTTCTGGACGCTTGGCGCCTGGAGCGCGATTATTTCTATGATCGCAACATGCAGGGAGTCGACTGGAAGCAGATGCGCGACCGGTATCTTCCGCTGGTCGACCGGGTGGCGGACCGAGACGATTTGAACGACGTCATCGCGCAGATGGTGAGCGAACTCTCCGCGCTTCACATCTTCGTTTTCGGCGGCGACGCCCGCAAGCCTGCGGACGAAGTAGCGCTTGCTTCTCTCGGCGCCCGCCTGCGGCGCGATGAACAGGCTGGCGGCTTTGTGGTGGAGCACATCTATCGTCACGATCCTGACCTGCCCAACGAGGCGCCGCCCCTTGCCCGGCCTGACTCGATGGTGCGCGAGGGAGAGGTAATCCTCAGCGTCGATGGTGAGGATTTGCTCGGCGTTTCGGACGAACGGGCGCTGCTCCGCGGCAAGGCGGGCCGCCAGGTGTTGCTACGCGTCAAGTCCGCCAACGGGAAGGTCCGGGAAGTCATCGCCACCCCCATCTCGAGCGCTGACGAGCGCAACCTACGCTATAAGGAGTGGGAGTACACGCGGCGGCTGAAAGTGGAGGCGGATTCCCAGGGGCACATCGGTTACGTTCATCTGCGCGCCATGGGCTCCGGCGATATCGAACAGTGGGCGCGTGAGTTTTACCCCGTCTTCGATCGTCAGGGTCTCATCATCGACGTGCGACATAACGGGGGAGGCAACATCGATTCCTGGCTGCTCGCCAAACTGCAGCGCAAGGCCTGGTTCTATTGGCAGCCCCGCATCGGTAATCCCACCTGGAACATGCAATACGCCTTTCGTGGCCACATGGTCGTGCTCTGTGATCGCCTGACCGGGTCCGACGGCGAGGCATTTACCGAGGGCTTTCGCCGCCTGGGATTGGGAAAGGCGATCGGAGTGCGTACCTGGGGAGGCGAGATCTGGCTGTCGGCGAGCAATACCCTGGCGGACAGCGGGATCGCCACAGCAGCCGAGGAAGGTGTCTACGGGCCGGAAGGTAAATGGCTGATCGAAGGTCACGGAGTGGACCCTGACATAGTAGTAGATGATCTACCACATGCCACCTTTGACGGGAGCGATGCTCAACTTGACGCTGCCCTCAAGTACCTTCAAGAGGAGATTCGCAAGGACCCCCGGCCGGTTCCCAAGGCTCCCTCCTATCCTGACAAGGCGTTCAAGTACCCAGAGTAGGGGCAACCCTTGTGGTTGCCCGCGGGCGTCTCCCGCGCAGTGACGCTTGCATTCTGCCTGCGCGCGCGAGCTTATCGTTGGCTGGAAGCGGACGTTATCGCCTGGGCTATTTCCAGCAGGGAATGAAGCGCTTTGTTCACAGCCTCGGAGTTTGGGAAGACCGTTGCCACGTCGGGGTCAAGCACCACAACGTTGGAGCTTGCTTTAACCCGAGCGTAGTATCTTCCTCGCTCGAGCTTCCTAAAATCGGATCGCTTGTACTCCGTCCGAAGTTTACCGGAACGCGGCTTAGCCCTCTTCATAGATTTGCCTCTCCTGAGGCGTTGTCTTGCGAGCGCTGATAATCCGAATTGTTTCACCGCGCTCCGTATGTGATACTACGAGAAGTTGACCATCCGACGACATCCCCCCAACAGCGGAAGTGCGCGCTACTTCTTCGCAGGCGGCAACTCGCGCAGGTGTCTGCGCAACTCTATTGAGTCCGGCGCGGTGGGATCGAGCTGCAGGTAGGCCTCATACTCTTGCCGTGCGCGTGCTTTCTCACCTCTGGCCTCCAGGGCCACGGCGAAGTTGTAATGAGTGATGGGCTCGCCCGGCTGCTGCCGGAGGGCTTCCTCGTATTCCTGAATGGCAGAATCGAATTGCCGCGTCTTCAATAAGCTGTTGGCAAGATCAACTCGGGCCACAGCGTCCTGGGGCCGCAGCCGCAGGTACTCGCGGTAATTGCTGATGGCATCTGCGAGCTGGCCGGCGTGACCAAAGGCATCCGCCAGCGCCAGCCGCGCTTCCGCGTAATCGGGCTTGGCGCGCAACGCTTCCTGTAGCTCCTTAATCCCTTCGTCCCCCTTATTAGTCCGCAGCAAGGCGCTGGCAAGCGCGAAATGGGCCTCGGGCAGATTAGGGGTGATATGCAGGGCCGCTTGCGCTTCCGCTGCGGAACCATCCGGGTCGTTCATATGGCTGAGAGCGATGGAGAGGTCCAGGTGCGCGTCCGACCAGTCGGGCCGGATCTTGAGCGCTTCGCGGAAGGCTCCCGCGGCAGCCCTCCAGTCCGCCAGTTGCTCGAGGGCCAGCCCCAGGTTTTCCTGAGCCTGAGGATCGTTGCGGCGCGCCAGGCTGGACCGAAAGGCCTCCACTGCGCCCTTGTAGTCGCCTTTATTGTAGAGCGCGTTACCCAAATCGAGTTGATAACCGGCAAAGCTGGGATCGAGTTGCGCCGCCTCCTGGCTCTCCGTCGCCGCGCCTCCCATGTCTCCCGATTCGCGCAGAGCGTTTGCAAGGCGGGAGTGGAGCGTGGGATCGTCAGGCCTGAGGCGCAGCGCGTCACGGTAAGTGGGAATCGCCAACTCGTAGTTCTTGTCGGAGACGAGCATGTCGCCCAGCGCCACCAGGGCCTCAGGATAATCGGCCCGCAATGCCACTGCCTTATCCAATTCCGCCTTCGCCTCGGGCAGGCGCCCGGCAGCCTTCAACGCCATGGCGTAAGTAAAGTGTAATTCGGGACTGTTGGGCCGCATCTCGAGAGCCACGCGATATTCGCCCAGAGAGTTATCCCACTCGCGGGCGGCTTGATAAGCGTTGGCCAAATGCAAATGGGCATCGGGATCGTCGGGCCGCAGGCGAACTTCCTCCCGGTATTCCTGGACAAATCCCGCGATGTCTCCCGCCGATTGATAAGTCTCCGCCAAGTTGCGATGGTAACCGGCGTTGTCTTTGGCCAAGTCCACGGCCCTCTGAAGCTCTCGGACAGCGTCCGGTAGGTCACCGGTCTTGCGCAGCACCAATCCAAGGTTTTCGTGGAGTGCGGGGTCCTGGGGCTTCAGGCGGAGCGCCTCGCGATATTCAGCCTGTGCAGCGGGATGGTCGCCGACGGAAAGATAGGAGGCGGCCAACTCTGTATGGGCACTGGCGTTTCCCGGTTGCTGGCGTATTACCCGCCGGAATTCGGTGATGGACCCGCCGTAGTCCCCGGCCTGCCGCAACGCCAGCCCCAACTCATAACGGGAGTCGACCTGCTCGGGACGCAATTGCACCGCTTGGCGATATTCTTCGATGGCATGAATCAAGTCGCCGGTGGCCTGGAGGGCATTCGCGAAGGCCAAGTGGAGGTCAGGGTCATCGGGGCGCAGGCGCACGGCAGCACGGAACTCGGCCACACCCTGATCGAATTTGCCGGCCTGCGTGAGCGTCATGGCAAGCCCCGCACGCGCGTCAGCGTCATCCGGAGCCGCCTTGAGCACTGCCTGATATTCTGCGATGGCCCCGGTGACGTCTCCTGACTGCAGCAGTGAGCTTGCGAAGGCCATGTGAATCCCGCTGTCCTGGGGCTTGAGCTCGAGAGCCTTGCGGAACTCAACAGCCGCGTCGTTAAACTGCCGGTTTGCAGCCAGCGCGTTCGCCACGCCGACATGAGCCTCGGCATTCGACGGGTGCAAGCGCAGTTCGGCGCGATACTCGGCCAAAGCCTCCGGAATATGCCCCTGCGATTCCTCCACGGCGCCCAGGTCCATATGGACGCCCGGGAAGTTCGGCTTCAGCCGCAGCGTCTCCTGATATTCCCGGACGGCATCGGCGGTTCGCTGTTGAGCCAAGTAAGTGTTGCCCAGGTCATAGTGCGCCTGGGCGTAATCGGGGCGTAAGCTGGCAGCTTTGCGGTACGCCTCCTCAGCTTCTTGCCACTTATGCAGCCGGGCGCACTCATTGCCTTTCTTCAGAAAGTCCTCGGCGGTGGCTGGCGCAGCCTCTTCCTGGCTTGAGGAATTGCCGGTATCCGCACTCCCTGCCTGCGGCGTGCCTCCGCTCTGTTCTCCGCAGCGTCCGACTCCTGCGAAAAGGCATGAGCCGGCCAATAGCACGGCACAGAAAAGCAGCAGCAATTCCTCAGGCGAGTACGCGTAGCGCAGACCCGCTTTCCAAGCTCTGCGGCTTTCCAATTTGGGGACAATTGGATCGAGGTCGCAAGAAACGCAGCGCACTATTTCTTCGCGAGCCTTGGAGTCTTCTTGGCGACTTGGCGCGAGACGGTTCATTACGCTGCTCCCCACCATAATAGGATACACCCAGAACCGCGAATGGATGCGGATGTCCCACCGGTGTAGGGGCGTGTCGTTGTAGGGGTGGCCCTTGTGGCCGCCCAGGGACAAGTCTTGTGTAACACGGGCGTCCCGTGCGCGCGACATCCGACACGTTGCATCCACCGTTTGACAGGCATCGACTCCTTCCGTTATTCTCGCCTGCCACGACATGAGCACGCCAACTAAACTGCCGGCAGTTTCCAGAACGGAACCCGTGCTTCGGTTCTTCCGCCGGCATCCCGTCTGCCGCGCCGCCGCCCTCCTTTCCGGCAGCTTAATCTGGCTGGTAGGCTTTTTTCTTCTTCCGCTGGCTTATCTTCTGGCCGTCAGCTTCGCCCGGCGCTCGCCTTACGGCGCGATTGAATGGGTTTTGGGGTTATCGAATTATTGGCGCGCGTTTCAGCCGCTCTATCTTGGAGTTTACTGGCGCTCCTTTTGGATGGCGGTGCTCACCACGACGCTTTGCATGCTTCTCGGCTATCCCGTGGCTTACACCCTGGCCCTTAAAGTCTCCGGACGCTGGAAATCCGCGCTCTTGATGCTGGTGGTGATTCCCTTCTGGACGAGCTTCCTCATCCGCACTTACGCCTGGATGGTCATTCTGCGCACGGAAGGCGTGGTGAATTCAGCTCTCCTGGGCCTGCATCTCGTGCACGAGCCTCTGCGCTTGCTCTACACGCCGCTGGCAGTTTTTATCGGCTTGGTATACGGTGAGCTCCCCTTTATGATCCTGCCGCTGTACGCGGTGCTCCAAAAGCTCGATCCCGTCCTTCTCGAAGCCGCTCAGGACTTGGGCGCTGACCGGTGGCACACGTTCCTCAGGATCACTCTCCCCATCTCCCTGCCGGGGCTCAGCGCGGGAGGGGTGTTGGTCTTCATCGCTTCGATCGGGGCCTTCATCACTCCGGACCTCCTGGGCGGCGCGCGCACCATCATGGTGGGCAACCTCATCCAGAACCAGTTCGCCACGGTGCGCGACCAGCCTTTTGGCTCGGCTGTGGCCTTTCTGCTGACCTTCGTGGTCCTGGTGCTGCTCTGGACGGGCTCGCGCCGCGCGGAGCGCGCTACGCGGGGGATACTGTGATGCCGCGTCGGAAGCGCCAGGGTTGGGGGCTGGCTTCTGCAACCACACTGGTTTACCTTTTTCTCTATGCCCCGGTCATCGTCCTGATCTTCTTTTCCTTCAACCGCTCCCGCCTTTCCGCCCATTGGCTCGGCTTCACCGGTGAGTGGTACGCGCTGCTCTGGCGCGACGAGCAAATCATCCAATCCCTGCTCAACAGCCTCCTGGTGGCCGCCGCGGCCACCCTGGCGTGCGTGGTGTTCGGGACCATGGGGGCGCTGATCTTCCCGCGGCTTCGCCGGCGCGTCAAGACCATCCTGGATGGAATCGTCTATCTTCCCCTGGTCATTCCCGAAATCGTCATGGCAGTGGCCATCGTCATCTTCCTCAGCCTGCTGCGTATGCAGTTGAGCCTCACCACCGTCATCATTGCCCACATCACCTTTTGCATCTCGTACGTGATCATTGTGGTCGGGGCGCGTCTGGCGGGTATGGACCGCTCGATTGAGGAGGCCGCGCTCGATCTGGGCGCGAACGAATGGACCACGTTCTTCCGCATCACCTTGCCCATTGCCGCACCCGCTATCCTCTCCGCAGCCTTGCTGGTCTTTACCACCTCGTTTGACGACTACCTGATCACTTCTTTCGTGGCGGGCGTTCGCTCCACGACCTTGCCGCTCGAGATCTACTCCCGCCTCAAGCGCGGGGTCACGCCGGAGATCAACGCCATTTCCACGGTTATCCTTGCGGCCACCATTCCTCTGGTCTACATCGCGCAACGGCTCGAGCGCGGCGCCATGAAAGTCCGCGCCGCGGTACTGAGCGCCACGGCAGTCTTCCTCTTCATGCTCGCTCCGGTCGTCGCCCGCACCTGGACCGGCGGCGAAAACCTAAGCCAACTCAACATCTACATCTGGTCATCCTACGTTTCACCGCGGCTGGTGCAAGGCTTTGAACGCCAGTTCCACTGCAAGGTCAACTACGACCTCTACGACTCGAACGAAGCCCTGCTGGCCAAGCTCCAGGGAGGCAACGTCAGCTATGATCTGGTGGTCCCCAGCGATTACATGGTGGAGATTCTCATCCGGCAGGGCTTGCTTGCTCCCCTTGACAAATCCAAGCTGCCTACCGCCTGGGCCAACATCGACCACCGCTTTCTGGGCCTGCCGTTCGACCCCCACAACGACTATGCGGTGCCCTACGCCTGGGGCACAACAGGCCTGGCCTACCGCGCCGACCTGGTCAAGGAGAATCTGGATAGTTGGTCGGTGTTGTTCGATCCCCGCTACGCCGGACATATCCTTCTACTCGACGACACGCGCGAGGTTTTTGGCATGGCTCTCAAGAAGCTCGGCTATTCGCTCAATTCCACCAACCCCGACGAAATTCGCCAAGCGCGCGATCTGCTGCTTCGGGAGAAACCTCTGGTGAAGGGCTACAACAGCTCCAATTTCCAGGAGGACCTTGCCGCCGGCGACGCCTGGATCGCGCAGGCCTACAACGGCAACATGACCTTCGTGATGCGTGATGAGCCGAACATCCGCTACATTATTCCCAAAGAAGGCTGCACGATTTCCGTCGATTGCGCTTGCATCCCCCGCACCGCTCCCCATAAGGAACTGGCGGAGGCCTTCATCGACTATTTCCACCGCCCCGAGGTGGCCGCGCTCTTCGTGAACGACTCCGGTTTTAACACGCCCAGCCGTTACGACCAGAAAGATATCGAACCCTGGCTTCTCCGCAACGCCGCCGTGTTTCCCAACCCGGCATCCCTGGTGCATTGCGAGTTCATGCGCGATGTCGCCTCCGCCGCACAGCTCTACGATCAGTACTGGACGGAAATTAAAGCACGATAACAACTCAAAGAAGCCGTCAGCTTTCAGCCGTCAGCTCTCAGCAAACCTCCGCGACACCCCGCCATCCTGACGCGATGCCCTATCATCCTGACACGATACCCTGTCATCCTGAGCAGCGAAGGATCTCCGCAGTTGCTTTTCTCTGTGTTCTTTTCTCTCTGTGGTGCACGCCCTCTTTTGCTGAAAGCTGACGGCTGAGAGCTGACAGCTCGTTGCCAATCGTCAATCGACAATCGTCAATCGACAATCCCCAGCACTCGCTCCGCATTTTGGTAGTAAACTTTGCGTAGGATGCCTTGCGGCAAACCGAGCCCGTAGACTTGCCATCGTCCCTGGGGTGGTTTGGGCGCGGGCGCGTAGTCGAAATACTCATCCTCCGTCTCCAGGAAGCGGTAATAGATCTCATAGAGTCTAGGGGAGAGAATCTGCTGGGGAGTCATCGTGCCGTTGGGCACCGCGTCCGTCCCAAACATGATGCGGTCCTGATACGTGTCGGAGAATTTCCGCGCCGTGCGGGGTTGACGGCCGAGTTCGCCGATGCGCGCTGCGAGCTCCACATACATGTTCGGGAAGCGGTCCAGGCATTCGGAGACAGAAGCAAGGTTCTCGGCGTTGTTTCCCACGTGGAGAGTAATGAACGCAGTCTTGGGATGGCGCGCGAGCACGCGATTCCGCGCTTCCAGCAGTTCCTTGTTGCTGGGAAAGTCGCGGCCATAAAACGACCAGTCCGGGTGATTGTTCAGTTCCTCGAACCGCTCATTGAACCTGTCAATAGGCAGGAAGAAAGCTTCGGGATCGGAAATGTGAATGGCCACCGGCATCTTGAAAGCGGCGCATGCTTCCCACATCAGGTCGAAACGGGGATCGTCAATTTTCACCAGCGGGCCCGAGGTAACATCTTCCCGTAGATAGAGACCTAGAGTTTTCACCACTTTTAATCCTCTGGCGCCCGCCTGATGCGCGCGTGCGATCTCGTCCGCCTGCCAGCGCGAGTAATCCGGACGGTTGAAGTGATCCCATCCCGGCTCCGTAAAAACCATGAACCTGTCAGGGTGTGGCCGCTGAAAGCGTTGAATAGCTTCCTCGAGGCCCTTTCCATAGTTCCCGGTCAGGTCTACCATCATCCGGATGTTCTTCTGATCCATCACCGGTAAAACATCGTCGGGAGAGGCGAGGACCTTGATCTCCTCCCCGAGGGTTACGCCATTCTTGTGCCGCGCTCCCATGGTGAGATGGGTGTGAACGTCAATGACGGGAAAGCGCGAACGCATAACATTCGTTTCCGTCACGTGAAGCATGCTCTTAGGTTGGAAGTCCTCCAGCGCAAGGCGATCGCGCTTGACGTCCTGCGCCGGCTTGCCAGGTTCCTGGCCCTTGGCCGATGAGCCAGTGACCGCCACGCCCGCGGCGCTTACACTCCTTAGCCACTGCCTGCGATTAACTCTGCTCATGCATCCTCCGCTTGTAGGGGCGACCCTTGTGGTCGCCCGAGGGCCGCCCCTGCGTGTGATTGCCCGCGAGCGGCCACAAGGGTCACCCGTACATGTGGTTGCCCGAGGGCGGCCACAAGGGCCGCCTCTACAACACTAACCCATCTCGTTTTTTCGTGGCTTGTTTTGTTTTTCGGGTCGTCCTGCTATATTGCATTGTCCCGCCCGGATTCCAGCCCTCTACGCCTTGAGGGAGAGGGTGGAGCGCATCCCGACGCATTTCATCGGGAGGCGGGCCGGGTGAGGCGGGTCTCCAGCCTGCACAAAACCCAAGGGGACCTGGGGAGAGCTATAATGCGGCGTTTAATTCGGTATCATTTGCTCATTGCGCCCTTGCTGGCGCTTGCTTTTGCCTATCTGTTGACGGGAAAAGGGGGTGCTCAGCCCGTGCCTGAGAATAACCAGTACATTCGGAACCTCGTGATGACCTCGAAGCTTTTGGCGGCCGATTTCGCTCCCGATGGCGACCTCTCGAAGAAGGTCTGGAAGGATGCCGTCCACATAACAATGCGTGACCGTTTCGGCCACACAAGCTTCCCTGATTCTGAGACGCAGGTGGCGAGTCTCTGGACAGCTCGCTACGTGTACTTCGCCTACTGGTGCCGGTACCGCACGCTGAACATTTACGCGGGCGGAGATCCTGCCAAAGAGCGATGGGAACTTTGGAATCGCGACGTAGTGGAAGCGTTCATCAATCCACAGCCGGAGCGCTTTCTCCACTACTACGAATTCGAAGTGGCGCCGAACGATCAGTGGATTGACCTGGAAATCGATCTCAGCAAGACACCCATGAACGACGCCGGCTGGGACTCTCACTTCGAGCACGCTACGAAGATCGACGCGGAGCATAAAGTGTGGACCGTCGAGATGCGCATCCCGGCCCGCTCCATGATGGCCAACGCCATCCGGCCAGGAGATGAATGGCGCATAAATCTCTACCGCTGCGACGGCCCTGGAGACGACACTCAGAGGCGTTTCTTGTCTTGGAGTCCCCTGCCGGCTGGCAAGAACGAATCCTTCCACCAACCTGCATCTTTTGGGGCCATCAGGTTTGTCAAGTAGGCCTTCGAGCGAGGCTCGAGATTCGCCCAGCGGGCGGTGACAGGGCGGATGTGTAGGGCAGGCGTCTCGCCCGCGCCGCCGTCCGTCAACAAGGAGATACCTATCGATGAAACTAGCTCGAACGGCTATCGTCGTTCCCATCGCGCTCTTGCTTCTTGTTCGGCTCGGTAGAGGGGAAGCCGGTCCCGGCCACTGGAACGACCCCGAGATGCTGGTGTTCAATCCCGGTACCGCGCCGGCGCAGGTGCAAGTGACCCCGGCCAATATTGGAATTGAGGCATCGGCGGGGCTGTACGTGCGCGACCTCTGGACGCATCAGACCTCGGGACCGCATGCGGGAAGTATCCGCGTTACCGTAGCCCCAGGCGATGTGGCGTTGCTTCGCATTTCCAAAGCCGATTCCTTCCCCCTGCCGCCCATTATCGTGACGGATTCGTACCGCGCGGTTTTTCGCGCCTCGGCTCATGCACCTCAGGAACTCGCACAGAAGATTACGGTCAGGAATAACGGCAGCGGCACACTGCCTTTGTGGAAAGTGGGCCCGGGGCTTCCCTCGTGGCTGTCCGTCACGGTGAGCCAAAACGGCAACACCCGCACGTTCTCGAGCAAGGTCTCCACAGCGGGACTTACAAAGGGCCACTACCACGCCATCGTGAGGGCCGACAACCGCGAGCCACTCTCCGGGCTGCCCATGTCCGCACTCTATTACCACGTCGACTTGGAGTTAGACTAGTCCTGGACCATAAGCTGCATGAACCGCCGTTGGATTGTCCTCTCGCTCGTCTTTTTCGGCATCGTGATCAACTACGTTGATCGCGGCAACCTGAGCATTGCGGCGCCCTGGATGATGCGCGATTTCCGCATCGCGCCTGCCACCATGGGCGTGCTCCTTTCTGCCTTCTTCTGGACCTATGGTGTGTTTCAAATCCCGGCCGGCGCACTCGTGGATCGGTTTGGCATTCGCCGGACTTACGCGTGTGGTTTTCTGGTCTGGTCGTTGGCCTCGGCTTCCATCGCCCTCAGCCGCGGCGCCGCCGACGTGGTTGGCTTGCGCATGCTGCTGGGTCTCGCCGAAGCTATCGCTCCGTTGGCCAGCATCGCTTTCATTCGGAATAACTTCGCCGGGAAGGACCAGGGGTTGCCGACCTCGATCTACATTGCGGGCCAGAATATCGGGCCCGCGCTGGGAGCGCTCGCGGGCGCCCTTCTCATGGACCGTTTTGGATGGCGTTTGATGTTCGCCATCACCGGCTTAGGCGCGCTCGTTTGGCTGCCTTGCTGGTTGACCGCCGCTCCCTCCGATGGGATTCCTGCCATACGTCCAGTGGAAGACGCATCGCAGTTATTCGCGCCCAGCTTGCCTTCCGCGAAGGCCGGGCGCTTGTCCTCCACCAAGGCGGGAGAGCGGGAATCCAGTGCATACGGCGCACCCGCAAAAGAACTCGTCCCTCCCCGGCAATGGACTGGACGCATGCTCCTGGGCAACCGGACCTTTTGGGCAATGTCGTTGTGCATCTTGTTGTCCTCTTATTATTGGTATTTCGTATTAACGTGGGTGCCGAGTTACTTGATCCTCTCCCGAGGGTTCTCAACTCTCGAAATGGGACGGGTGGTATCCATCGCGCTTTTTTCGATGGCCATTCTGAATGTCGCTGCCGGCTGGGCGGCGGATCAATGGGCTGCCCGCATCGGAGTATTCCCGGCCCGCCTCTGGTTTGCGGTTGCGGGATATGTCGGGACTGGGGCCATTCTGCTGCTGTTGGTGACACCGGACCGATTCTGGGCGCTTCCCATCCTCACGCTTGCGATGTGCGCCACCGGAATCGGGAATTCGAATTTCTGGACGATCTCGCAACACGTTCCGCCCCAAAATATGGTCGGGCGCACGATCGGATACCTCAACACTGTCTCCGTAGCGGCTGGCGCAGCCGCGCCAGTTGTTACCGGACTCATACTGGGGCCACAAAAACACTTCGGACCGGCGATTCTCGTTGCAGGCACGTGTCCTGTTCTGGCTGCTTTCTGCCTGCTGGCCGCCGGCTCCCAAGGCCTTGAACGCATGAAAGCGCTTCTCGCGGGCAAGCCTTCGCAGTGACTAATTCCTAATCGATTCTTGCAAGACACGGCGTTGAACCTCATTGATCGGGGGAATAACCTCGAGCGTCCCTATACTTCCGTGAGCCCGGCGGGGTGCTCTTCGAACTGGCGACCGATCCGCCGGGATTCGCCATTGACGAGTCTCGAGAAGCGCTCGGTGAGAGCCTCAAACTTCAGACCAGATCAGGCTCAACTGAAAGCCCGTGGACAAGCAGCGGACCCCAATGCCGGGGGTCCGCGCTACGTTACGGCTAAGCTGCCGCGTTCTCGGAAGCGTTCCCGCCATTACCGTCTACGTTGGTTGCTGCCTGGTACATTTTGTCGCTGCCTGCCTCTGGTGCATTTCCCTTTGTTTTCTTAGACATTCCCGGTTTGTTCCGTGAATTTTGATGTTCTGGCGCCTCGGGCGTTCCCGGGTCCTCGTACGGAGTGTCCATCCCTAGCGTTGGTTCAAT
>Ga0326728_10003428_pt1 | contig 49333 bp, 41 predicted proteins | sample MB3enrmetagenome_FD_207602 | JGI IMG/M metagenome (GOLD analysis project Ga0326728, IMG submission 207602) | Lab enriched peat soil microbial communities from McLean, Ithaca, NY, United States - MB31MN | ecosystem: Environmental > Terrestrial > Soil > Wetlands > Peat | place: USA: New York... | reverse complement strand
GGTCGATCCTGCGCTGACGGCCTCGCCGTCGGCGACGGTGAACCCTGTGGACGAGGGCCAGAGCACGACGATCTCGGCGGGAGCGTCGGGCGGGTCCGGGACGTACACGAGCTACCTTTGGAGCGGGCTGCCGTCGGGTTGCAGCAGCACGGCGGCGTCGTTCAGCTGCACGCCGGCGACGGGGTCCGCGGGGTCCTACACGGTGTCGGTGACGGTGACGGACTCGAACGGCAACATGGTGGCGGTGACGTTCACGCTGGCGGTCGACCCCACGCTGGGCGCGGGGACGGTGTCGGCGACGGTGAACCCTGTGGACGAGGGCCAGGCGACGGCCCTCTCGACGACAGGCGCGACGGGCGGTGTGGGTCCGTACACGTATGTGTGGTCGGGGCTGCCGTCGGGCTGCGGGTCACCGGGCAACGTGCTGTCGTTCAGCTGCACGCCGGCGGTCGGCGACTCGTTGGGCTCGCCGTACACGGTGATGCTGACGGTGACGGACGGGAACGGGAACCAGGTAGGGGCGACGCTGAGCCTCGTGGTGGACCCGGCCCTGTTCGCGGGGACGGTGTCGGCGACGGTGAACCCTGTGGACGAGGGCCAGGCGACGGCCCTCTCGACGACAGGCGCGACGGGCGGTGTGGGTCCGTATACGTATGCGTGGTCGGGGTTGCCGTCGGGCTGCGGGTCGCCAGGTAGCGTGCCATCATTCAGCTGCACGCCGGCGGTCGGTGACTCGTTGGGCTCGCCGTACACGGTGATGCTGACGGTGACGGACGGTAACGGGAACACGGTGACCGCGACGTTCACGCTGGCGGTCGACCCCACGCTGGGCGCGGGGACGGTGTCGGCGAGCCCGAACCCGGTGGATGTCGGGCAAGCGACGACGGTCTCGACGACGGGCGCGACGGGCGGTGTGGGTCCGTACACGTATGGCTGGTCGGGGCTGCCGTCGGGTTGCAGCAGCACGGCGACTTCGTTCAGTTGCACGCCATCGGTGGGCGGGACGTACCCTGTGGTGCTGACGGTGACGGACGGCAACGGGAACACGGCGACCGCGACGTTAACCCTGACGGTCGATCCTGCGCTGACGGCCTCGCCGTCGGCGACGGTGAACCCTGTGGACGAGGGCCAGAGCACGACGATCTCGGCGGGAGCGTCGGGCGGGTCCGGGACGTACACGAGCTACCTTTGGAGCGGGCTGCCGTCGGGTTGCAGCAGCACGGCGGCGTCGTTCAGCTGCACGCCGGCGACGGGGTCCGCGGGGTCCTACACGGTGTCGGTGACGGTGACGGACTCGAACGGCAACATGGTGGCGGTGACGTTCACGCTGGCGGTCGACCCCACGCTGGGCGCGGGGACGGTGTCGGCGAGCCCGAACCCGGTGGATGTCGGGCAAGCGACGACGGTCTCGACGACGGGCGCGACGGGCGGTGTGGGTCCGTACACGTATGGCTGGTCGGGGCTGCCGTCGGGGTGCAGCAGCACGGCGACTTCGTTCAGTTGCACGCCATCGGTGGGCGGGACGTACCCTGTGGTGCTGACGGTGACGGACGGTAACGGGAACACGGCGACCGCGACGTTCACGCTGGTGGTCGATCCTGCGCTGACGGCCTCGCCGTCGGCGACGGTGAATCCTGTGGACGAGGGCCAGAGCACGACGATCTCGGCGGGAGCGTCGGGCGGGTCCGGGACGTACACGAGCTACCTTTGGAGCGGGCTGCCTTCGGGTTGCAGCAGCACGGCGGCGTCGTTCAGCTGCACGCCGGCGGTGGGGTCCGCGGGGTCCTACACGGTGTCGGTGACGGTGACGGACTCGAACGGCAACACGGTGACGAGCTCACTGACGCTGACGGTCGTGTACATTCCTCCGGTTGTGTACCTCGTGACGTTCACGGAGACCGGCCTGCCGTCGGGGACGGAGTGGTTCGTCAACGTGACGGGGGGATCGTCGTATTCTTCGATCACGACCACGCTCAGCTTCCAGGAACCGGTGGGGACGTACCACTACACGCTCGGTGCGGCGAGCCCGAAGTACTCCGGCTCGGCGGGCTCGTTCGGTGTGAACGCTGGGCCCGTCAGTTGCCCGGTGACGTTCTCGCTCGTGACCTACACGGTGACATTCACGGAGAGCAAGATCCCGGCGAGTACGCTGTTGAAGTACGGCTGGACGGTTGTGCTGAACGGAACGGTGAAGCACAGTACCCTGGTGACGATCCAATTCATGCTGCCGAACGGTACGTATGGGGCGCTGATCACGGGGCCGTCGGGATACCGGATGGCATATACGGGCCCCCCAGGGTTCGGCCAAGGGCCTTGGGAGGAGAGCTTCCAGCTGGTGAGGGTCTCGGGAGCTACCACGGTGACGCCCCTGTTCGTGAAGGGGCCGACGGTCACCCTGGCGTTCAGCGAGAAGGGCCTGCCGAAGGGGCAGTCCTGGTGCGTGGAGGTCGACGGCTACGAGCAGTGCTCCGCGAAGAGCAGCGTGAGCTATCTGAACCTGACGCCGTGGAGCTACAGTTACGCGGTGCTGTCGCCGCTGGTCGGGCAGGAGATCACGGCGTCGGTCGGGAGGATGGCGTATCCGCTGTCGGGGACGCTGACGCTGGCGAAGACCGAAACGATGGGATTGACGTTCGCGTATCCGTATGCGGTGACGTTCACGGACCGCGGCCTTCCGAGCTCGACGACGTGGTGCGTGCAGCTCGGGAAGAGCTCGGAGTGCTCGTTCGGCTGGCCGATCGTCTTCGACGTGAGCAACGGGACCTATGCGTACAAGGTCACGGTGGGGTCGGGCTATTCGTTGACTCCGAGCTCCGGGAAGGTGGTCGTCAGCGGGAGGGCCGTGACCGTGGGCCTGAGCGCGTACACCGTGGTGTTCACCGAGAGCGGGCTGCCGAGCGGGACGGCTTGGTGCGTGCAGCTCGCGAAGAACACGGTGTGTTCGACCAGCGGGTCGATCGGGTTCACCTACGGGAACGGGACGTATGCGTACACGGTCGGGGCGGTGAGAGGGTACACGATCTCTCCTTCGACCGGAAAGGTGACGGTCGCAGGTGCTCCGGTGGCCGTGACGGTGACGTTCGGGAGCGCGGGCTCCCCGCCGGCCTCACCTAGAAGGTGACGTTCGACTCTCCGTCGAAGGGCCTCACGACCAACGGCGGAGCCGACAGCCACACCTGGACCGGCCTGGCGAACGACGCCTACTCGTACTCGATCGGGGTCGCGTCCGGCGGGCACCAATCTACGCTCTCGTCGAACGGGGCCGTCATCGTGAACGGCGCCTCCGTGAACGAGCCTACGCTCCGCGCCACCCATGGGGGGACAGCTCGTCCGGGGCCCCGGTAGGCACGACGCGGGCCGAGAGCCCCGACCCAGCGCGGAGTGGTCCGTCCTCCCGCGCCCGCGAAGCCGGGGTCGCTCACCGGCGACATTATTCCCCAGCGGTCTCATCGGGGGAACGTGCCCGAAGGACGGCGGCGGCTGGCCGCGATCATGTTCACCGACATGGTCGGGTTCTCTGCGCTGGCCCAGCGGGACGAGCCGCTGGCCCTGAAACTGGTGGAGGAGCAACGGCAGCTCGTCCGCCCTGTGGTCGGCCGGTACGCTGGCCACGAGGTCAAGACGATGGGTGATGGCGCCCTCGTCGAGTTCGACAGCGCGCTGGACGCCACCGAGTGCGCGGTGGAGGTTCAGCGGGTGCTCTTCGAGAGGAACCGGGCCGCCACGGGACCCCCGATCGAGCTTCGGGTGGGCGTCCACGTCGGCGACGTCGTGCAGACGGAGAACGATGTCCTTGGAGACACCGTCAACATCGCCTCCCGGGTCGAGCCGCTCGCGGAGTCGGGGGGGATCTGTGTCACCGGACCGGTCTACGAGCAGGTCCAGAACAAGATCGCCTTCTCGTTCCGGCCGATCGACCGACCCCACCTGAAGAACATCGAGGCGCCGGTGGCGGTGTACCGGGTCGAGCTGCCCTGGACCCCGCCGAGGCTCTCGGAGAGGATCGGCTTCGTGGACCGACAGGAGGAGCTCGCGCTCCTGGCCCGGGCGAACGCCGTGCTCGCCAAGGGAGAGGGGACCGCGATCGCGATCCGGGGAGAGGCCGGGGTGGGCAAGACCCGGTTGGCGGAGGAATTCGCCGCCCGGGTCGAACGGCATGGGGTCCGCGTCCTGCGGGGCCGGGCCGACCGGGGAGGCATCTCCGCCCCCTTCGCACCCTGGGCGGACGCCGTGGGCGGCTTCGTCCGGGACGCCCCGGTCCCCCTGCTCCACGCCGCCTGCGAAACGTCGGCGGCCGAGGTCTCCCAGCTCGTCCCCGAGCTGCTCTCCCGGCTCGGCCGGGCGGTGGAGTCCCACCCGCCGGGCGAGTTGAACGAGAGGAACCTGTTCGAGGGGATCCTACGCTTCCTGAAGAACCTGAGCCGCGATGCCCCGCTCGTCCTCCTGCTCGACGACGTGCAGTGGTCGGACAGTGCCTCTCTCCACCTGCTGGAGTTCGTGGCGCGACGGATCGACGGCGCCCGGATCCTGATGCTCCTGACCTACCACGATGAGGTGACGCCGGAGTTCGGGGCCCTAGAGGCGCTCGTCTCGGGCCTGGTCCGGGACCACCGGCTTGACCTCGTGACGTTGAAGCGTTTCGATGAACCGACCTCGGTCGAGTTCCTCCGCCGGATGCTGCAAGGACGCCTCCCCGCCTCGGGCGGCGAGCTCGCCGCGCCGTTATTCGAGAAGTCCGGCGGGAACCCGATGGTGATGGAGGCCATCGTCCGGTCCTTGGTGAGCGAGGGATGCCTCGTGTGGGACGGCGCCGGATGGTCCCCGAAAGCCGGCGTCGACATCCGCCTTCCGCCGGGCGTCCAGGCGATCGCGCGTCTGCGACTCGCTCGATTGGCTCCCGCCACTGTGGACATCCTTCGCCAGGCCGCGGTCCTCGGCTTCCAGTTCCCGTTCGACACCCTCCAACGCCTGGTCTCGATCCCCCCGGAGGAGCTCCTGGTTCGGCTCGAAGAGGCGGTCCAGGCCAGGATCCTCGAGGAACGCGCGAGGGGGTCCGGCCGATCGGTCTTCGCCTTCGCCGACCGCCAGGTACCGGAGACGCTCTACGAGGAGGTCAGCCTGGTGCGGCGGGCCCGCAATCACGCGACCGCGGCCAAGGTCCTCGAGACCCTGGCGGCGGAGGGGGCGAAGATCCCGGCGGGCGAGCTCGCGCACCACTTTCTCCTGGCGCACGACCACGATAAGGCTCTCGATTACACGTTGCTCGCCGCGGAGGAGTCCCTCCGCCTGTTCGCCCGGGAGGAGGCTCTTCGCCAGTTCATCACGGCTCGGGAGCTCCTCGACGCCCAACCCGACGAGAGGCGCCGGGCCGAGGTACTGTTCAAGATAGGTGACGAGCTGAACCAACTCGGCCGGTACACGGAGGCGTTCCGCACGATGGAGGAGGCCGCCGAGCTCTACGAGCGTCTCGGTCTCACCGCGGAAGCCGGGGGGGTTCACACCGGGATCGCCCGCCGAATCTTGTGGGTCAACGAGCCGGTACGGGCCTGGGAGCACCTCGAGAAGGCCCGACGGCTCCTGGAGACGGGCAGCCCCAGCCTCGAGCTCGCTCGGATGTACGACGTCATGGGTCTGGTGCTCTTCGAACAGGTCCGTGTGCCGGAGGCGCGAGCGAGCTGGCTCAAGGCGATCGAGGTGGCCGGGAAGGTCGGCGCCCTCCGTGTGGAAGCCTCGGCGCGAAGGATGCTCGCCTCCATCGTTCCCCCGGGCGAGAACGCGAAGGTCTGGGAGTACGTCGAGACCGCCCTGACCCTTGCGAAGAAGGCGGACGCCCGGCCCGTGATCTCCGAGGTGATGGCGGTGAAGGCGATCGCCCTGCTCCACATCCGAGGGGACGGACGGGCGGCGCTTCGCATCGTGGAGGACTCCATCGCCGACGCCCGACGCGGACACGACGTCATGGTCGAGGTCTTCACCAAGGGGAACCTCGAGGCGTACGTCCAGTGGCGTCTGGGCGACCTGCCTCGGGCCGAGCAGGCGGCCCTAGACCATCGGGCGTTCGTGGCGGGGGACCCTCAGCGGGACCGCCCGACCGCGATCGCGGTGCTGGCCGAGGTCGCGCTCGCCCGAGGGGAGATCGACCGGGCGGAGAAGCTGCTCTGGGAGGCGGAACGCCTGTTGGCCGAGGGCGGAGATTGGTCCGAGAGCTCGCAGACTCAGATCGCTCTCGCCCGCTGCGCCCTCGCGCGAAAGAAGCCGCTCTCCGCTCTCGAGCACCTGCGGGCTTCCTACGAGCTCTGCCAAAGGACGGGACCTCCTGCCATCGATTCGCTGTTCCTCCTGGAGACGCTCTCCCTCCTGGTTCGCGCCCACCTGGACGCCGGGGAGGCGGAGGCGGCGGGACAACGGCTCGGCGAGCTCACCGAATTCGTGGGAACCTTCGGAGAGGATCTGGGCCGGGCGTTCCAACGCCGGGCCGAGGGTTGGGTCCGAGCCGAACGCGGCGACCCCTCGGCGGCTGTCACCGCGCTTCAGCAGGCGGCCGACCTCTGGAGGCGACTCGGATGGAACTACGAGTGGGCCCAGACGCTGCTGAGCCTGGCCGGGGCCTGTCGGATGTCGGGGGAACTGAAGCGAGGAACCGTCTTGGACGATCAGGCAGCCGAGTTCCTGAACAAGGTGGGAGCTCGGACGAACTCCGTGGTGAACGACACCTGAGCCCGTGATGGGACCGCCTCGGTCGGACCCTATTGAAGGGGTCCCCTCTTCCCGTGCCTAGGCCACTCTATCCCGACGCGCGCTGCCTCCGCGACCGTTCGTCCGTCTTCCTCCGGACGATCTCGAAGGGCCATTGTCGGGCTCAACCCAAGGGGGATCACGGGCCCCCGAGTGAGCCCTCCTGCTTGTCGCCCAAATCGGGAGGTTTGACAAACCACCCCTTCGGTGCATACGTGCTTCGTTTGCTAGATCTCTCGATTCTCGAACTCCGTGTTAACAGGTGCGCCAGCGCTAGGGCGGTTACCGTCTTCCGAGTGCGAACCGAGATACGGTCGTTCCGCCGCCGAGTCAGTGCACTGATAGCCTCGACGGCAGTCGGGGTTGGAGCAACGCATCATGTCCGTCCGGGTTCTTGGATTCGAGCAGGTTCCATCCGCGCTCCAGCCTCAGGTGGCGGCGCTAGACTGGTCGACCAACGACCCTCCCGTCGGTCTCCGTGAGCTTCGTAAGGCCAGGGCCTTGGGTCAGCCCTACGCACCATACTTCGGCGTCCTCGCCGTAGAGAACGGCCAGGTACTGGCTCAGATAATTGTCGAGCGACACCAGCTCACGACCCGGGCCGGGACCGAGGCCTTCTCCGGAATCGCGTGGGTGGTCACGCGCCCCGATGTCCAGGGCCGGGGGCTGTGTTCCCGACTATTCCAAGAGGTCCACCGCCGGGAAGAGGCGCAAGGGCTGCGATGGGCCCTCCTTTGGACCGGCCGCAGCTTGGGTGCGCATCGACTCTACGAGAGGCTAGGCTATCGGGACGTCTATTCGCCCCCCATGGCGCTGCGGGACGTCCGACGTGGTTCCCACCCCCGGTTGGGGTCTGGCTATTCGATGCGGACGGCTTCCATTCGGGACGCCGGGGCCATGGAGTCGATCTTGGAGGATTCCAGCCGAGAGCGGCTCGGCTTCGTCCGGCGGTTCCCCCGGTCCTTTCGGGCGCGGTTCGCCTTGGGTTGGAGGGAGCCAAAGGACCACCACATCTTGCGATACGGTTCTCGGCCGGTGGGGTACTTCTATGCCACCGAGGGCCCCTTCCACGTCGCAGCGTACGAGGTCGTGGCGCGAGCCGAGGACTACCGGCCGGTGCTCCTCGAGAGCCTGCAGCGGTACGCCGCGGGCCGTTGGTTGACGTTGGGGTGTACGACCTTCGTGAAGGACGCCATGTCGCTCTTGCGAGAGCAGGGGTTCGCGATCTTCCCAGACTCCCACTTTACCTTGATGGCCCGGAGCCTAGCGGCAACGGGCCCGGAAAGCCCCTCCTCTTTCCAGGAGCTGTTCAGTGACCCCCGGTTCTCCTGCCATCGAGGCGACATGTTCTGAACGGCCTCGTGGTCGGCGGCGTAGGGTTGGCATAGCTCAGCAGGTCAACGGTTAGGAGGCTGGGTCCTGTAGAACCAGTCCGGCGATTGAACCGCGAGTACCGAGGGGGAATCCTCGTCCCCCCACCCGCCCGGCCAGGGACCGACCCCTTGACCCGTAGTTTGGCAAATCACCCATTGACGGAGGTGGCACCGAAGTCGGTGACCGACCGCGAGGAGCGATGCTCCAGTCAGCACGCTGTCCGAGCGAACGCAACCAAACCGGGGAGAGGTAGATCCGTGTTGATCATGGAGTCGACCGGCCCTACGGGGGCGAGAGTCCAATTCCAGCCCCCCGGCACTAGATAGGACACGGTCGGTCCCTGATAGACGCTGAGCGCAGGGGAATCGTACCACTCTAACGTGGCCGTGACGGAGACATCCTTCCCCTGAAGCGGAACATAGAGTGCGACCCCCACCTCGGCAATGCCGTCCAGCACCAAGGGTTTGAATCCAGCGACCCCGCACAAGTTCCAGTTCACTTCTGCCTGGGCACCCGATAGGCCAAGGTGAAGGGAGGAGTCGAACCAGACGTATGTCCCGGGGGTTTGAGTCGGACAGCCGGGGTAGTCTTCCGTTCCGTTGAGAGCGGCGGTCCCATTCCAGACGTGCGGTTCGGTCAAGTCGGTGGAGTTGTTGGCCAAGCTGACGATGTCCCATCCGCCGCAGGCTCCACCGGGAATCATGATTCGGGCTACGTACGGCTGAGTACAAGGGTCAGAGGCACCCATCGTGGAGGTGTTCCTCGCGTCGTAAATCGTCCAATTGAAGTCACCGTACATGACCCAGATCCCGGCACGATTGAGTCCCGACCCCCCGGCAAAACTCCCCGCAGTCGGTCCCTTCGGTGGAGCAAGGACGTTCAGAGTGAGCGACCCGGAGGTCACGGTGAAGTTCCACTCGTCGGTAGCAAAGGATACGTTTCCTCCGTCAGGGATATTGATGACTTGGAGGGGCGTCCATATCGTGTAGGTTCCAACTTCTGCTCCGATTTGGCAATTGGTACCGCGTGGGAGCAGCACTCCGGGAGGTCCGAATCCGACGACAATCACTGCTCCAACGACTGCCCCGACCACTGCGAACCTCCAAGGAGGCGCGTGCCGACGACGATCGACCCTCTCGTGCATGGTCCACCCTCCATGAGGGGGGAGCCTTGGCTCCTTGTTCCGCGACAGTCGCTTGAAGCCTTATTCTCGTCGCATCGGGGACGCACGCGAGGGCCACCGTGCCCTCCTGAAGGGCGCGTGGGGCTGTTGAGGAGACCACGTGGAGCGTGTGGGTTACCTTCCTAAAGGTACCCGTTGAGGGATGTCGCCCGCAGTCGATGACCGCCCGCAAGGAGCGTGCGCGGTTGCGCGGAGGTCGACGGGCCTTGGCCCTCGGTCGATTCGGGGGAGACGGCCGCGTCGTCGGTCCTAAAGTCGCGGCCTCGAGGGCTTAAGCCACGGTCCCGGGTTGGGGGGCAGGAGGCCGCGGAGGGGACGACTAGCGGGACGTCATCCGCCGGGTCGTAAAGTGGGACATCACAACCGAGGGGCTCGACGATGACGTTCTCCCTGATTGGCAGCGTTGCCGGCTTCATCACCACCGTTCTGACGACGGTCGGCCTGCCTGGCCTCTTCGCGCTGATGGTGGTCGAGAGCTTCGGTTTACCCCCCGTGCCCTCCGAAATCATCCTCCCCTTCACCGGCTTCCTAGTCGCGGAAGGGACGTTCTCGCTCGGGTGGTCGCTCGTGGCCGCTTTGGCAGGCGCCCTAGTAGGTTCTTTCGCAGCATACGCGGTCGGTCGCTTGTGGCGCGGACGCATCACGGGTTTCGGCCTTGGGCGGCTGCGGCTGCAAGCCCGCCACCTCGAGCGGATGGATCGATTCTTTGCACGTAGGGGTGAGCTCACGGTCGCCCTCGCACGCCTCGTGCCTGTGGTGCGGGCCTACATCTCCTACCCTGCCGGAAACGCCGCGATGAAGCCGGTCCGCTTCGGGGTGTACACGCTGCTCGGTTCGATTCCCTTCACGCTTGCCCTCGTGTACGCCGGGATGGTGCTCCGGTCCAACTGGACGGCCGTCTCTTCGTACTTCCGCTACATCGACCTTCTTCTGGTCGCGACCGTGCTCTTCGTGGCCGCCTACATCCTGCTCCAGATCGCAGGCGTCTTCGCGCCTGGGTGGCCGCCCCGTCGGGCCACTCGCGCACCCGCCAACCCGACGGCCTCCGAAGTCGAACGACCTTCGGGGTAGACGCCGCCGGCGGAGAGGTGTCCCGCCTCTGCCTCTCGCGATACTCACGCGATGCTCAGTGTTCTCCTTCGCGCGGTCTTCACGTTCCTCCTCGACAGGGCACACCCGAATCCGGATAGCAACCCCAATTCGCTTAGAGCCGGTTTGGGTACTATACCGAGTCTTCATCGAGTAGTTACTCAAAGTTTACCCTTTGGGACGAGGTCGCGGAGAACTCTCCGTGAAAGGGCGTGCGGGGACTCTTTTGGTTCACTTTGTCCCCATACTATGGGACAGAACTACCCAGCAGGGGGTGGTATTACACAACCCCCTCCTTAGAAAAGGGTCCGAGCGAGCGGAAAGGACCCAGGGTCAGTCAAGGCGCCCGTTGATGGAGGGTGCGCGCGGTCAATAACCGACTGCGAGGAGCGCGCGGAACCCGTCGAATGGAGGCGGCTCGCGATCCGGCGGTTCAATCCGGAACCCTGGACTGCTTAGGAAGAAAGCCTTGACCTGGTTGGAGATCGCCTCACCAGATGAAGCACCACTCACGCGGGAAATCAAGATCGGCCGTACTGTGGACTGGGGGAAAGGATTCGGCGCTGGCACTCTGCGAAGCACGCCGAATTGGCCTCGGGATCTGCGAACTCGTGACGTTCGTTCCAGAGCGGGTGGATTTCAAGGCCCACCCACTCCACCTGATTCGCGCCCAGTCCGAGTCCCTCGGCATACCCCACCGGAACATCCGGATTCGTCCACCGTTCGCGCGTTCCTATGCGACAGCCCTGAGACAGCTCCGCAAGGAGGGAATCTCGACCGTTGTCACGGGGGATATCGCCCCGGTCGACAGGTTCCCGAGCTGGATCGTCGAGCGGGCTCGGTCAGCAGGGATTCACGTAAAACGACCACTTTGGGGGAGGTCCCGGAGTGCCCTTCTCGAGCGGATGTTCCGCTTACGTATTCGGTCCGTAGTCACCGCCGTCCGGTGCCCTCCCTTCACCGCCGACTGGCTCGGCCGATACCTTGATCGCGGAGCCCTGGAGGACCTGAAGGCGCTGGCCACCTCCCGGCCGCTCGACCTTTGCGGTGAGCAAGGCGAGTATCATACAATGACTTTGGACGGCCCGGGCTTCCGCAACGTGGTTTCCTTGGGCAAGTCCACGACCGGGCGTATAGGGAACCTCCTCTACCTCCGTTTCTCCCGTTCTGGGCGCCTCCTTTAAGGTCCTGCGGCGCGCATCTCTGCCGGCTCAGGCGGCCCAAGCCCCGGTTTCGCCGTCCAGGGGGGGTAAAGGAGCGGTCTCGCCCAGAGCTACCAGGGCGTCTTGAACCGCGCGAACCGCGCGCGCGTTCGATGACCTGACCGCGAGGGGCGCGTGGGGCCAGGCGAAGGCCGATGCTGCGCCTCGTCCGGAAACCCGAGGGGTTCGGTCCCGATTCAGCCCTGGATTGGAGAGTCCATATGAGCCCTCACGAGCGCATCGACGCGGGCCGCGTCAGCCGCTCTCAACCAGCTGACCACAAGAAGTGCGTTCCCGAAGTTGCCACGCATCCCCGAAGTCTGCCACCCACCTTGGCCAGGCGGGAGTACCGCCAGAGTCACGACCCCATGCCTGCGAAGTGGCCAATCAGCGATCCGGATGACCCCACCGACAGCACCCCATCCAAGGTCGCCGCTCTTGCTGTCGAAGTCGTTCGACTCGAAGTGCATCCCCGTTTCGGTGAGAACGAGTCGCCCAGGTTTGGCCTGGCGAGCTCGTTGCAAGCTCGACAGGCCAGCGAGTCCTGTTAGGGCCATCACGACCGCGATCATCCCGAGTCCGAGGAGCCGATAGGTCCAACTTGGTTCAAGCAAGGTGACCCCCCCGAACCCAAGAGCGAGGACCCCGGCCACCATCGAAAGGCCGGCGCGTACCCTGAGGTGAATGATGCGGAGACGCGCGCCGAAGTCCTGCTCGAACTCCTTCATCTGCGCGAGTCCCGCATCTCCGCTCGAGTCCTCTTTCGGCATCAGCCGAAAACCGACAGATTGAGAGAACCGATTAGGGTACTGCAGGAAACCGCCACGTTTGGGACACCGGGCGCGTGCCTAGTCGCCGCCCTCGAGACGACTTTCGGGACGGCGCGGACTCGTCAGAGATTCTCGCAACGGGCCTCGCGCGCGAAGGCTCGCGAATAAGCGGATGTCCGCATACCGCGCACCGTGTCGACCCCGGGCGGGAGGCCAACCCGCATCGGCCGCAGACCAGGACCGTGAACGCTCCCACCTCGCGCCGGACGTACTCGCTCACCGGCTCGGCGCCCCGGGGGGCCATTCGACTCGAGGGCCTTAACGACCATCAACCGCGTGACCTGTTCAATTCGGCCCGTCGACGTAGCGAACCCACCCGTTTCGGTACGCTCCGTCCGGGCAGACGGATTCGAACCCTGGAGGGTTCGAATCCAAATCGGGCGCGGAGGAACCCGCCCACGTACGTTGGCTGTTGGATTCGTCCGGCCGATAGAGAAGGGTCCCGAAAGAACGACGAGGGAGCGGGTCGAGCTTCTAGGCTACGGGGGGATGTTAAGGCACCCACTTGTTGCCGGTTACGAGAAAATGGGGACCCCCCCGAAACCCGTTCGGGTCCGGGGTCCGAGAATATGGCTCCGATTCTCTCGGCTTTCCGGCCACCGCCGAACCGGGGGTCGCCATTTCCTCGGCCGGTTAGTTGAGTCGGGAGGCTGGCTCGATGGCTCGATAGTTATCCCGCCCGTTCGTTTCCGCCCCTGTCAGTTGGCGGTACGGACTCTATCGGAACCGGCTGAGCGTTCGTCCGTCTCCATCCGAATGGAAGCCGGCGGGCTCTACCAACGCTACAAAGTGTTCGAAACTGTGGCCCGGAAGCTGAAATAGTTCTCAGGCTGTCGCCTTCGTACTCAGAGACTCGCAATGAACCGGCGCGAAGAGCGCGCGGTTTGGGTCGTGCCGGGAGCGACGCCAGGCCGGCACGGCACCGTTGGGACCCGAGTATCCCTCGTTCATTCTCCTCCGTCTGTTCGGGATCTTATGGTCTCGTAGTCGGAGGAGGACAACAGTAGTGGGAGACGAGAATGGCCGAAACTAGGAGTTCGAGCTTGACAAACGTTCCTAGACGCCGTCATACGGTAGGAAGCAAGATTGGATCCATCGCGCCCATCGCTTTCATCGTGGTCTTGTTGCTCGCCTCGGGAGCACTAGCCTCGGGAAGCGTGCGGGCCAGCACTCCGGAGGTCTGCATTGCAAAGTGTCCGCCTTCCGCGCCCACGATTCACGCGGGTGCCACCGTTCAACAGGGCTATCGGCAGGCGTGGGTCAACTGGAGCGACACCGGCTACCCAGTTCCCACGATTACTTTCTCGTGGCACGCGGTGGGAGGGAACGCTAATCCGGTCCCTCTCTTCAACAACACCTACGTCGCGGGAAGTGTCGACCTGAATGCGCTGACCGCCGGGACAACCTACGATTATACAATCACCGCAACGAACTATGTGGGTCACGCCACATACTCGGGGTCCTTCAAAACGACCAACGCGCCGACCAACGAGTTCGTCGGGTGGGTTTCACAGATGATATCTGACCCCTACGAACTAGACCAAATCGGGAACGCGATGCCCGGGGCTCCTCTGGGTATCACTGCGATTTGTCCGGTCAACAACTCGGCCAGTATCTTCTCTCCCTATTGGATCTACACTCCCACGCCAGTTAATTTCTCGGCGACGACGACGAACTCCGCGGGGCAATACACACTGTCCTTCCCGCTCTCGACATTAGTCTCGGGACCCCTCGGAACTCAAGAACAAGTCCAACTGTGGTCCACGGGTTGGTGCAGTTACACCTACCCACTTGGGGTTCATACAAACAATGTTTCGAATTCACACTACGCGCTCAATGCCATGACCCTCGGGTACTGGAACGCGACGGATTGGATTAGCTCAGTGCTATCGGCCACGAACGACTATCATCAGTTTGGTTTGCCTGCGAACGAGCAGACTTACTCAATTCCTGGGATTGCCTTCGTTCACACCCCGTACGCGACATGCGGGGTGACCGTAGTCACCTCGATAAGTGAGTCAATAAACAGTTATGACGCAGGTAACGGCTTTACCGATCAGACATCCTGGGGTAGTGGAGCAAGCGCGCCCCCGGTTTCGAACGGAGAGTCGGAGATCGACTTCCACCAATATACCTCTGGAATCGTCAATGAGACATCAGGGGCGAACTACTCGGCGGCCTGGGCATATGGGAACATGTTCGACCCCTCTCAGAACACACTCAACGTATCCGATCCGCTTTCACCCCCACCTCCGGGCCAGACGTATCCAATCCTAGGCTACCCTGGGTACCAGGTCGAAACCATAGGCACGACTGGAGGGGGACTCTTCTGGTACAACGGCGGCTCGTATACTTCCACCCAGGGGCTCGACATCAGTGTGTCGTTAACAGGCGGGTGGGATGGCATATCGTTTGGTCCGTCTCTCGAGCTAATCTACACGACTACGACGGGCAAGAGTTCGCAGACCGAAATCACTTGCAGTTTCTCATGGGGCGCCGCTCCAACGGGTGAACTTACTCAATTCTACTTCTACGTTGACGGAAGCCAGGCGAGCAACTGGGAGGCCGTCAACGTGCACGTTTGGTTCGACGACTACTGCGTCCCGAATGGGACGACGTGTTCGTGACCAGTCTGCTGCTTGAAAGGGATCGATAACCGGGCTCGATACGGATAAGGTAGGTGCGCACCTTCGGTCGAACGCGGCGGCACCTCATGCTGCACGGTTTCGGAAGACGGCGGGCGATCGGGCTTTCTCTCGTTGCGGCAGCGGTGGTAATCGTGCTCTTCGCACCCACGCTGGTTGCTGGCTGGGCTCCCGTGCTACACTGGAAATGCGCACCTCGGGGTGTTGCCCTCGCTGCAACCACCGTTCAGGTTCCCGCCCTGATGCTAAACTCCCCTTACGGCGGACAGGTCTGGGGTAACGTAACCTTCGCACCCGGTTTCCTTCCAGGCAGCCTGTCCGGCATGGGAACCCATGACACGAACGGTGGGGCCGATTGGGCAGGATTCCAAGCCAATGTTTCCGTTACCACAGTCGAGAACGAAACCGTTTGGGGGCCTGGGTCAAACGTCCGCTGTTCCCAGCCTTTCGAGGCCGTACTCGACCCCATCGGAAACCCATCGGAGGGACTTCAGCTGCTCGGTCCGGGCAATATCTCCGACCGACAGGAACCTAGCGTCCTGTTCCCAGGGTCGCCCAGCACGATCTCCTTCTCGAACGCGTTCGGTGTTGCAAACTCCGAGGAAATCTCGACATGTGATGTCCCCGCTCAATCGCTACCCGCCATCTCATCGCACCTTACCTTGTGGGTCCGGTTCGCTTGGTCCGGTCAGAACTACACTGCCCCCCTGAATCTCCCGATCATCGAGAGTTCGTATCACTACTGGTTTCCTTCTAATGGGACATGGCAGGTCGACAACCTCTCGGCTCCAGGCGGACCTGGCGGTGGCTGGGCGTTCTCGTACTCGCCCTGCCCGTAAGCCGCCCGCGTCGTCAGGGTCAGCGTGAAACCTTCCAACTACCTCGGTCGGTTCTTCGATCCCGGGAGTCGTCCCCAGCGGACCCGCTCACCCCGACCGTTTGCGAGAGCATCCCGCCTTGCAGAAGCTCGGGTTTGAGAAAGGACCCGTTTCGGTACGCTCCGTCTGGGCAGACGGATTCGAACCCTGGAGGGTTCGAATCCAAATCGGGCGCGGAGGGATTTGATTAGCTACTTGTTCGAATATGGCATCTCGACCCCGTCGGATTCCTACTTGCGCGGGTTTGGACTACCTAGATTCGCGCCTTGCGAAGGGGGGCTTAGGGTACCACCTCCCTCGGAAAGGGTCGGAGCCTTCGACGAGGCCCCCAACACACACGAATGGTGCCCGTTGCCTAATCGAGGCAAATCCGCCCGGAACGACCTGGGCGTTGGGCTCCGGATGCAGTCGCTCGCTTCCAGACGAACCATTACGTCCAGTCTGAGTGCGCCTCACCAGATTCGAGGCCGCAGAGGATCCGGAACCCGTGGCACGCGACCTTCCGGTTGGCGACAGCGGTGGTTCTGCCCCCCCTTCCAAGGTCGAGAAGCGCCTCGCATTGTGGGCAGACGGGCCACAGTTTGGCGAACCGGCCGACGAAGCGCGGCGGAGTTAGACTTAGAGAGGGGCTTCAAGGCTGTCCGAATCTGAGGCGGCCCCGGACGGCGGTCGAACTGAGTCTTGGTCTGTGCGTGCTGGACGGCCTTGGCCGTGACCGCTCCGAAGTCGTAGCGAGGTTTCGGTCTGGCCGCTCCGGTAGCGGCTGAGGATGGCCCGGGACCTGGAACTCTCTTCTCTCCAGCAGCCGTTCTAATAGTCGAGGATTCGCCGCTGGCCCGTCGCGAGGGGGAGCGCCGCCTCGGGCGCTTGATCGCGGGGGCAAAGAGGGGAACCCCAAGCAGTAACGGGACTGCCCCGACCCCAGAGGCGTGCCCGCTCTTCGACTTGAACGTCACCGTCACCGACGCCGAGCCTCCGGCGACCTGCGCCTTCGCAGGATTGGCACCTACCGTGTAGCCTCTGATAGCTCCGATCCTGTACGCATACGTCCCATTCCCGAGGTAGAAGACGACCGTCGTGGTGGTCGAACACCTGTTGGTAGACCCTATCTTGACGCACCAGTTCGTCCCGCTCGTCAAGCCGCTCTCGGTGAACGTCACCGCATACGAGTTGATCGAGACTGAGGTGCTCGCGCCGTCCACCACCTCCCGACCCGACGTCGGGCTGACGGAGGAGCCCGCCGCGACTCCGATCACGTACGCATAGGTCCCGTTCCCCTCAGCGAAGACGATCGACGTGCCCGTCGAGCACTCCGTCGTCTTCCCGAGCTTCACGCACCAGCGCGTCCCGCTCAGCAGCCCACTCTCCGTGAACGTCACCGTGTACGCGACCAGACCCACCGGCATGGCCGCCCCGTTCACCACTACCCTCCCGGACATCGGCGTCACCGAGTAGCCCGATCCGACCGCAATCTTGTACGCATACGTCCCGTTCTTCAGATCGAACACGATCGACACGCCAATCGTACACTCCGTGCTCTTCCCGATCGTCACGCACCAGCGCGTCCCGCTCACCAGCCCGCTCTCCGTGAACGTCACCGCGTACGGATACACGAACGTCAGCCCCACCGTCTCGCTCTTTGTCACCGTGAGCACTCCCGACAGCGGAAGCACCGTCTTCCCTAGCTTGGCGGTGATCTCCTGCCCTGCCAGTGGCGACACGATCGCGTAGGCGTAGCTGCCCGGCGTGAGGTTCAGATAGCCCATGCTGCTCTTCGCGGTGCACTGCTGGTAGGCGTCGACCTCCACGCACCAGGACTGCCCCGTCGGCAGCCCTGCCTCGCTGAACGCCAGCGTGTACGTTGCCCCAGCCTTGAACACCGGCGACAGCGTCGTGATTCCCGAGACCGTCACCGATTGGGCACCACCATACGCGAGCCGTACTCCGCCGGTCATCCAGTATCCCGAGGGCCCCGTGATCAGCGCCGCATACGTACCGTTCGGCAGCCAGAAGCTGATGGTTGCGGTCGTGCTGTGTTCCACCGTCCCGTTCAGCTCCACCGTCCAGCCGTACTTCGCCAGCGTCGTCGTCGGCAACCCAGTCTCCGTAAATGTCACGGCGTACGTCTCCGGTGTCACAGTGAACGTCGCTGTAGCGAAGTTCGACGAGGCGTCCGCCGCTGTCAACGTTCGGATCCCGGCCGGGGCCGAGTCTATTCTGAGCCCACAGCCAGAGAAGCTCCCATACTCGTTCGTCTGGCACGAGTCGGGCACTTGAGAAATCGTTCCGACATCGATTGTAAAGGTCACATTCGAGTATGGGGCGAAGCCCGTCCCACCAGCCGTCAGTCCCGAGGTCGGTAAAGTCCCGCCCCCTGAGGACAACGTCAACGTCGGGCTAATCACGTACGGCTGCAGTGCGAGAAGCCAGATGGCATAATCGACGTAGGCGCTGAGGCCCGGGCTCGACGTGTACGGGCCCGCGGTGCCGACACTTGCGGACTCGAGGTAAGTGTCGACGGTGGCGCTCGTGTAGTCGGCGCCGGCAAACCCCACAGTCGACGTCGTAGGAACCGCGGCAATGCCATCTCCGACGAACCCCACCAAAAGATCGTTATCGCTGGTCGTCGTGACCGTAGCCGACGGCAGGAAGCCAGGCGAGCCCGCAGTGTTGGATGTGTAAACATCGACGGGGTTTGCCGGATTCACTCCCGCGACTGCGATCCAGGCGAACGATGCACCAGCGGGGGTATCGGAACCGAAATCTATCGTTACGGAACCTGCCCCGTCGCGGTTTACCGGGGAGCTATAGAAAATGTAGGTGAGGTCAGTTGCAGCGCCGTCCCACGAAAGTGGCGAGCCCAGGAGTGTCCAAGTCGCGCCGTAGGTGTCTGTTACATCGGTCGCAGTCAGCGGAGGTGCAGTCTCCCCAGTTGTCGTAAGGGCTGCCACGAGAATGTCCCCTGGAGCGACGCTCCCGGGGTCAGAAGCTGTCAAGGTCTCGGAACAGCTATCGCTACACTGCGCAGCACCCTCGTCGGCAACCTGAGGAGCCGGCGCGGATTCCCCCTTGCCCGTCCCAGACCCGACAGTGCCTACGAGGGCGACGCCTTGGTCCCAGTCCGACTCACTAGCGGAGGAGGTGTATGAAAAGGCAGAAGATGCCGGGCCGGTAAGCCAGTACAGATTCGATGAGGACTCACCCGTAGTTCTACTCGGCGCCGCGATCGATGGATTTATGGCGACTGCCGCGGCCGCAATCCAACCAGTCGATCCCATGGGTTGAAGGGAAGACTGAACCGTGCCGGATGTCCCGGGGCCGAAGACAGTGTTGCCACTCGTGGATGAACCAGCCGCGGCGGGGGCCCCGACGAGGACGAGCTGCGGCCCGAATCCTTCCTGGTAAGCGCTGAAGTCTATGTAAGACCCGGCCGCAAGGTATCCTGGGGTACAGATGGGTCCGAACCCGGATGGTCCGTACTCCTCCCCTATCCCACAGGCTTGATAGGGATTTGACATGACCACTTGGCCGTTTTCAATCTGTGAGGATAGGGTGATCGTCAAAGGGAAAGAGACCGGGGTGAGGCTAGCGAGACTCGTTAAGCAGGATCCCAACGGGTACACAGCAGGAGGCAGGCATTCCAGCTCGTTCGTGTACGACACTGGCGTCGGGTAAGCCTGTAAAATCCCGGTAGCATACCAGTTTCCCGCCGAGTTTATACCAACCTCGACACTGTTTTGAACCCAGTACGCAGGTTCGGACGCGGCGCCGGGGACGTCGACAAAGAGGTTCTGTTGGAAGGTCGCGCATTCTTCCAAAGTGTTTCCAATAGTCGAAGCACAGTTACCGTAGCCCGAGCTCGTGAGAGTCTGCAAGAGGCTTGCCTTATCCAGGGTTATCTGGTTCTGCACGCCAGTTACAGCGACGACTGTGATGGAAACCGGTTGATCGATCGGCGTGGAGCCTGGGGAACCCGAGGACGCAACTATCACCGGTTGAGGCGACGGAGACCCCAACGGTGTCGAGGCCGAGGTTTCGATGACGACCGAAAACTGTTCGTTGAGAGTCTGAGTGCCCGCGGATCCGACTAGGATTGGGCAGTTTCCCTCATTCACCGCGGGATCGGATGCCGAAGCCCCGTAACAACTCGTGCCTACTGGCAGGTTGGTAACGGATACGTCGACGGATAGGCTAGCTGAGGAGCTAGATACTGTTACACCGAAGACCGCCAGTCCGGTGAGAGGGACAGTTTGCGTAGTCTGAGAAACCTGCAGCTGGAACGCCGCGGGTAAGACATCGATTGAGATTGTGTCACTGGTCACGGTGGTCTTCAGGTCGTCAGTGACGGTGACGTATGCGATGTATGGGTATGGGTTTGCGTTGGAATAGACGTGGGTCGGGTCTGGTAAGGTACTGGTAACGCCGTCTCCGAATACCCAGTTGTAGAGATAGGGTGGAGTCCCGCCACTAACGTCGGTCGTAAACGAGATGGTTAGCGGCGCTGTCCCAGAGGTCGCCGAGGCTTGAGCCGCGACCGTCAGGGAGTGTTGAGTGTTCGAGACAACAATCGTGATCGTGTTGCTGCCCACGGTCGTCTGTGAAGCATCTGTCACAGTGACGTACACAAAGTAGGTCCCAACCGACCCAAAGGTGTGGGTGGGGTTCTGGGCGGCGTTGGTCGTCGTATCGCCAAAGTTCCAGAGGTACGAATATGGCGGAGTTCCCCCACTTGCCGACGCTGAGAACGAAACCTCCAACGGGGGCGCGCCCGACGTCGAGGTGGTCGCGATCGCGGTTACCGCGAGGAGGGAAGTTGTCACGCTGGAGGCAACAATACTGACGGCGTTGCTTGTCGCCGTTGACTGCAAAGCATCTGTGACAGTAACGGTGACAAAGTAGGAACCAGATGCCGCGAATGTATGCGTGGGGTTCTGGGAATCGCTTGTCTGTCCATCGTCGAAGCTCCACAGGTACGTGTATGGAGGAGTGCCTCCACTGGCCGCAGCGGAGAACGAAACCGACAGTGGCGCTGCACCCGTAGTCGACGTCGTCGCCGACGCGGTGACGGCCAACGTCGAGAAGGTCTGACTGAATGTGATGGCCGGCACGTTTACTGGCCCGCCGCTCACGACAACGCTGCCCGACGAAGGGTTGGCGGAGTAACCTGCCACCGCTCCAACCGTGAACTGGTAATCACCGCTGGGGACGTAGAACGAAATAGTATCCGTCGCGAAGCTGTATGTCGCCACCCCCTGCAACGTTACGCCCCATTCCGTGTCTGGGGGGAGACCGCTCTCAGAGAATGTAACGTAATATGAGCCCGTGGAGACTGGAGTAAACGAGATGTCCTGAGTCGCCGAGTCGCCGTTGACGTTGACGAAGCCGGAACTCGGTGTCCCAAAATAGCGAGTTCCGATGTAGGTTCCTATGGGGAGGTAGAATGGCAGGCCTGGCGAGAGCTGGAAAAAGTAAGATCCGTTCGGTACGATGTAAGAGATTCCAGTTCTGACGGTCTCGCCTCCACCGTAGCCAACCCGGGAGGTCGCATTCTCAAGGGCCACCCCCCAAATGGGCTGGCCCGCCGAGTTGATGATTGCGGGAGGAAGGCCGGTCTCGGTGAACGTCAATTCGTACGGTAGGACCAGGCTCGGTCCACCAACTGTTAGGTTTGCTGAGAGAACTCCCCAACCGGTGGGATCGTTGCCACTTCCTCCGAGACCGTCGTACACGTCCGACACGGTCGAAGGAGTGAACCCGTAACTGGAGAGGTTCAGGGAAAGACCATCGTCCACGGTGGCAACGTTGGGGTCGATGACTTGCGCCTGGAGTATGTTGGTCTGCCTCGAATAGGTAGCAGTAACGTTGAGAACGTCCCCAGATGCTGGCGAAGACAGCCAGAGCCCGACCGCCCCCACTCCAGGGATTGTGGAAATGCACCCTGGCCCGGTACAGCTTGGACCCACCAAGTAGACGTTGAAGTCACCTCCCAGCGGGCCTAGGCACCCACTCGTGGGCGTCAGCGGGTTCTGACACCCGCCACCCCTGCAGTGTGGATCCCACTGGACCACCACGTAGGGTGTGCTCGAGTAGGGGAAGATTACCGAACCCCCGCACTGGGTTGTCATTGTCGGCCAATCCTCCGGGCTTGTTGCGAAGTACTGCGTGTTCCAGTTCGAGGTGGATTCCGGGGTGACCATGAAGTAAGCCTCGAAACCATCGCCCGACAGTTGGGGGGAGAACACTCCTTGAGCGGAGATGGTCATCAGTTGACCCGCGCTTGCGGGGAATAAGGCCGCGCCTGCGTTGTGCCCAGACTCATTGACACCGGGAGGACCAGGCGCCAGTGGTTCGCTGGGGGCTAGGAGGAAAACTGACTGGTCGCGAGTCCAGAACTCAGAAGCCGCTGCACCAATGAGGGCCGTTGGGTACGACGTGTTAGTACTGTCATGATACCCGTCGAAGTAACCGAGGTAGAAACTGTAGTGGAGCATCGCCGGGGAAACGTAATCTGAACCTCCAAACAGGTCAACCTCAGTTATGGGGGTCAGCGGAACGAGAGTGAAGCTTACAGTGACCACGACGGCCACACCGTTCACCGCGAGCGATCCGGAGGTCGGGTCGCGGTCGTAGCCAGAGACGAACCCGGTTGTATAGCTATAACTCCCGTTGGGCTCGGTGAACAATATCGACGTTCGTGTCGAGCTCTGAGTCGTTCCATCGAGGGTAGCTGACCAGGACATCCGGTACTGTAGCCCACTCTCCGTGAACGTCACCAGATACACAGGCGTGAACACGATTGCTACCGTGGCCGGGCTCGCCCCGGCCACCGGCACCGTCCCCGTAGATGGCGTCGCCGTGTAGTCGGTCACCCCTCCGACCGCGTACGCATACGCCCCATTGGGTTCGCTGAACACAATCGCCGGTCCCGTCGAGTTCTCGTTGCTCCCGTTAAGGGTCACCGACCACGCCGTCCCGCTCGGGAGTCCGCTCTCGGCGAATGTGACGGAGTACGTCACCGTAGGAGCGACTCCGATCACGCTCACATTGTCCGAACCCGAGTTCGTGACATACACGTTGCCGTTTTGGGGGTCAAAGGCCAATCCAAAAGGCAGAGAGCCCACTTGTAGGGTTTCTGACACAGAGTTAACCAGCGTGTCGATTACACTTACGGTTCCGCCCCCTTTGTTCGAGACATAGATGGCCTCGTTGATCGGATCGTAGGCGACCCATCCAGGTGAACTCCCAACGAGGATCGTGTCCACGGATGCGTTCAGGGCGGGTGAAATCACGCTCACGCTGTTGCCGGCGTACCCATTGGCGGTCGTGCCGACATCCCCGACGTACAAGTCCCCATTGGAGGAATCGTAGACGATTCCATACGGCCCCAGGTTCGTTTCCAGTCCAATTGTCGCAACCACTGAATTGTTCGCTGTGTCAATCACGCTAATCGAATCGCTGTCTTGGTCGGTGACGTACACATAACCGTTGGTGGGGTCGTATGCGCACGCCGACACGTATGACCCGACCGTCACGTTCGCTATGAGCTGGTTTGTGGAACCGTTAATGACACTAACCAGGTTGCTATAGTGGCTGGGGACGTAGACGTTTCCGTTGGCGGTATCGACGCAGAGTCCAATCGGAAAGCCTCCCAAGGTGAGCGTCGTGACGACAGAGGAACTTGTAGGGTCCACCACTTGTACTGTGCTCGAACCCGCAATCGGATCGACGTAGAAGTAGCCGTTGTCGGGATCATAGGCTAGGTCTCGAGGCCCCACCCCAACCGGGACTGAGCCGATGGGAGTGTTGGTGACGCCGCTGACAACAGTCAGATTCATCCCATAATCGTTGGTCACGTAGAGGTTCGCATTTAGCGGGTCGAACGCGAGGTCAGTCGGACCTGACCCCACGGGAATTGAGGCGGTGACCGAACCGCCGTTCCATCCCTCTGTCTGCGACGCATAAACCCAGGTACCGGAGAGGACCCCGGAGCTGTTAAGCCCGCCAAACAGAATGATGTAGTCGTCCTTCACATCGAAGCAGATTAGCGAATACGCCCGGCCGCTGGGGCCGCCAGCGGAGGACAATTCGACCCACTCACCCGAAGCAAAGTACCATGAGTCCCCCGTGTATGAAGAATCGCTCGTCTGTCCGCCAAACAGGATGGACTGACCGAGCTCCGAATCGTACGACATGGCTGGACCTTGGCGGGCAGATAGACCCGCTGGAGTACTCGCTTGCTCCCAATCGGATCCCCCGAAGGTCCACGTCCCGTTGGAAGTGCCTCCCCCATTGGGATTCCAACCGCCGAACAGTACTGCTTTGGCGTGGTCAGAGTCGTACGAGAACCCGTACCCGTTTACCGGCGGAGGGCTCGTACTCGGGGAAAGCTGAGTCCAATCCCCGTGGGAGAAGGCCCAAGTGTCGGCCAGGCCGGCTCCCTCCTCGGAGTAATCACTGGTTCCTCCACAAAGAAGTAGCTCGCTCAGCGAGTAGTCGTAAACCATGGAGGCACCCGCTCGAGCAGGGGGAGAGGTGGCTGGGAAGATTTCGGACCAGACCCCCCCCTGGAACGTCCAAGTGTCTGAGAATCCGGCGTTTGGATCAGCCCCTCCAAACAACACAACATAGCCGTCCGCTGGGTCGTAGGCCATAGCTGCGCCGCGCCTAGGGGAGGGCGAGGAAGGACTGTGAATCTGCATCCAATTGCCGTCTGAGTAACTCCAAGTATCATTCAGAAAAGTCCCCGTGCCAACGCCCCCGAACAGTAGGACATATCCATCGGCAGCATCGTACGTCATGACCCCCCAGGCGCGCGCCTGGGGTGACGAGGAGGTTTCGAGCTGAGTCCAGCCCGAGGATGATTCCGCTCCCAAGGAGTGACCAGACTGCGAGGTAGCTGACACCCCTGAGGCTGCGCCTGTAGACGTTGCTCCACGAGTCGTGACGGCAGCCTCCTCAGATGCACCCGGCACAACCGGCAATTCAGGCGTTGTCCCCCCTCCGCTGTGAGAAGCTCCGGTAAGCAATCCGGCCAGGTTCAGTCCACCTACCACCGTCAGGAGCATGATCGCAATCGCGATCAGCCCCCGACTGCCGCTGCCTCGACTGAGAGCCGACAAGATGGCCACCCTCGGCCGCAGCGCACGCCATCCGGCCGTATACGGGTGCCGAACGGGCCCGGCCCTCCGAGCCGGGCCCTCAGGGGGTATGACCTCGGGCTAGATGTCTACGACGGCGCAGCGTACACGTGAGGAGTGGTTTGCCAAGACACACCTTTGCGAGCGAGCCCAGTCGTGGCCCACCGCGAGAGACGGTTGTGTTTAGGACTTAAGGTGACTGAGGGGCCACCGTAGGACCTCGACCGAGAGGCGTCCTCAATCGAACAGGCACGATGACCTGGATTCCGGACGGGAGCCGTTCTGGGTGTCCGGCCGTGATGCCGTGTGACGTTCCGTGACATTACTAATCAATTCTCGGGAAAGAATCCCAAGAATGATGACTCTGGCGCCGTGGGAGAAGGAACCTGCGTATAGAAGTATGAGAAATCCATTCCATACCACCCGATGGGACCCAGTCTCCTTCGGGTGGAGCGCCGGAGGGCGGGAAGGGCCGTTTCCGACGGCCTCGCCTCGACCCGTTCGACCCCGCTTCGGGCGATCTCGGGTCTCGAGAGCTGTGTACATGAGGGCAAGGCACCGTCGCCCTGCTTATACAAGTATGAGAAATCCATTCCATATCACTCGATGGAGCAAAGTCTCCGTCGAGTCGGCTATAACGGCGACTCTGTAATCGTTCGATTTCCTCGCACTTGGTTGGTTCCAGGAGAGTACGTCGCTGTCGACCGAAAATCCGGCGTGATTACCGTCACGCCGGTCCATGCGGTTCCGACCACCGGGGAGTGGCCACGATGAAGGGACGGAGGCTCCCCGTGGAAATCGAGCGCGCGGCCGCTTCCCTGCCCCCTGGGGACCCGGTTCTGCCGCTGCTCGAGCTAGCCGTCGACGACCCTCATCCAGTCGTATGCGCCGGCGTCATTCGGAGAATTCTGGCTGAGATTGAGCGCGAGAGGGGCACACGACCCGCCGAGACCGACCGCCCCGACACCCAAAGGAACCCCGAGAAAGAGCATGGACGGCGGACGGACTAACACCGACAACGGGGTCGGAATCGTCACCCTAGCGGCCGTCGTTCGGCTCTCACTCCGAGACGCTGACAAGCTGACCCAAGAGCTCCATTCGCGGCCCGGTGCGAGGCTCGTTTACGTCAAGCTCTCGGCCGGGAGATTGAAAATCGTCCCGGAGGGGCCGTGACCGAGGTGCACTCCTTGCCTGAAGCGCCCGGCATCGTCCGTTCGGGGCGCACGAACGCGGGGAGGGTCTGTGAAGGCGGCTCGGCAACCGCCGGAGGCCCGCGCTCTGAGGTTGTCGATGCGTACCGAGTTAAGCGATGGGTTGGATTTGACGGCCCTAGCGTCTCACCAATGCCGAAGGGCCCCGCGCTCTTCGAGGAGGTCCGGCGGGTCGTCAGTAGTCACGTTCGCTTCGCGGACGAGTGGGCTCTGGATCTCACCGCTCTGTGGGTCATGATGGCCTACATCGCGGGGGCGCTCCCCGCTGTGTTCTACCTCTTCCTGAGTGAGACCAAGGGCAGGGCCAAGACGACCACGATCGCACTGCTCTGCGCTCTAACCGGCGCGCTGCGAGTGTCCGACACCTCGGTCGCCGCCTTGGTTCACTGGCTCAAGGAGCATCCTGACGGGCCGGTGGCCTTCGATGAAGCGGATGCGGCTAGGGACGCCGAGCGCGACTCCGCGATTGCGGCGATCTGTCGCGACGGCTACTTGCCGGACGCTTACTATCACCGGTGGGATCCCACAGCGAAACAGCTCGACTCGTGCCCGACGTACGGGGCGAAGGTCCTAGGATACCGGGACAAGGTCGACGACGCGCTCGAGGATCGCGGGTTCGAGGTGGCGACCGGCTCCGTACCGGGCCGCGAGGGCGCGGTCCTCGTCTTGCGGAACCTCTACCGGGAGGTCGGTGACCTCCCGAAGCGACTTAAGGCATGGTCCGAGAGCCGGATAATCCGCGAGGCCGTCCGGGCGGAGATGACGCGGGAGTTGTGGATGGAGAAGGTCGCCGAGGTCGTCGGCGAGGAGAATCTCGGAACGAACCGGGATACGCAGCTTGCGATGATCCTCTTGGCGGCCTGTCGGGCCGCCCAGGTCGACCTCACACCGTCCCTCCAGGCAGCATTCGGTCTACGTCGGGAGGTCGCGGCCGCCAACGTGAGTGAAGAGCTTGAGGAGGCGAGGGAGGTCCTCGACGGCCTAGTCTCCCGCATCGGGACGCTTACGAAGGAGTCGGAGGTCTACGTCGTCCGGCAGAAGGACCTAGCGGACGCCCTCAACGCCCGCCGAACCGACAGGGGGCTCCGACGCCTAACCTCGAGGCAACTCGCCAAGTTACGGAATGACCTGGGGATTCGGCCGAGCTGGCTGACCCACCCGAAGAACAAGGCGACGTGGAACATCCCGGTCAAGGAATGGGACGCCCTTCTCGGGCGGGGGGTGGCTAACCCACCTAACCCACCTAACCCTACCGTCAAGGACGGGGGCGTTAGCCAGGTTAGGCAGGTTAGCCTGCCCCCGCCTGCCCTCCAGGTTTTCGGCTCCGACGTCAGTGCGCCGCACGACCCGGAAGACCTTGTTTGTGGGCAGGCGACCCGGGCGGATCGCGCGCGGGGGCGGCTCGACCGGGAGGTTGGGACGTGACCGACTCCGTTCCGATGGCCATCTACGTACGGGTTTCCTCGAACCGGCAGGAGCTCGCCGGGCAGGAGCGAGACCTCCGGGAGTTCGCACGATTGAGGGGATGGGCTGTCACGGAGGTTTACTCCGAGAAGCTGACGGCGACCGGCAAGTTGGACCGGGCCGAGTACGACCGTCTCCTTCGAGACGCGGCTGATCCCGGTCGTCCCTGGCAGCATCTTGTCGTTTGGGCGCTGGACCGATTCTCACGGGACGAGATGTTCACCAAAGCGACGCAGGCAATCCTCGACCTCGAAAAGCTCGGGGTCCGGTTCCATTCGCTCAAGGAGCCGATTCTCGATACCCCCGAGGACGGGAAGCCGAGCTTCGGACGGGACGCGATGCTGGCCCTGCTCCCGGTCATCGCGGCGTTTGAGTCCCGCCGCAGAGCGGAGAGAGTCCGGCTCGCGATGTCCGAGATCCGGGCGGGTCGTCGGAAGACGAAGTCCGGCCTTCCCCCAGGTCGGAAATGGCGCGTGACGCCGGAGAAGGCCGATACTATCCGCCGGCTACGCGCCAAGAACCCGCCCACACCCTACTCGACCATCGCGCAGCGGGTCTCGCTGCCCCTCGGAACGTGCCGCCGCGTGGCTTCGCAGCTTGCACGCGGCCTAGACCCGTTCCTATCTCGCGCCGCTCCTAAAGATTCGGAAAGCGGAGAGCCCCTGCCGTACCGTAGGGTTTGCCTTGGGAGCGACCCGCCCGGGCCGGAGGCACCTCCATGACCGGGCGTCTGGGGGGAAGCAGGCGGGGCGGTAGGCGCCGTCACAGCGGAGGGGCGCTCGCGCTCATTGTCGGGTGGATCCCGGCGCTCGAGGCCGAACCCCATCCTCAGGTCAAGGGAGACCTCCGCCGCCGAAGAGCCACCCGTACCGAACCGCGCTCGGGGCTGAGGTTCGCATGACGATCCGTCGCGACCGGCGCGGTGAGGGAGTCGGCGACAGGCTGGCGGGTTACATGGTCCTCGTGTACATCCTATTCCTGATCTTCCTCGCCGGCGCGGCGTGGCTCGATAGCGCGAGCCACGGCCTTCTCCCGTGAACGACGACGACTTGGACGACGGCGAGGACCAGGACGACGAGCTCGAGCAGCTCGAGCCGATTGGACCGGCCCGCCGCATCCGGCGGATTCGTCGGCGGGCCGAGGATGCGCGCCGCTGGCGCTGGGGAGTCAGCACCGACCCCCGGTCACGCGCCGAGTTCGCTCGGGAGGAGGAGGCGCGGCTCCGTCAGCCCTGGAGGTGCGCCAACCGGGACGGCCGCCAGCGCGCGGGCCGATCCGAGCTGTGCGTCGACTGTCTCGCCGCTCACCGTCGTGGACTAGCGGCGCGACGGGCAATCGCCTTCCGCCGCCGTCACCGGGCCGTCGCGTCCTGAGCCGAGCTAGGCGCCCCACGTTGGGCTAGGCGTTCGTTGTTCGTCGCGATACCGAGGTACAAGAACCGGCGGAGCAGCTCGCTCGGCTTGAGCCCCAGCTGCTCCGCCAACTGGCGCACCGCGGCCTCCGTCGCGGGGTCGACTCGGAACGCGATCGTCGGGTCGCGGGGCATCTTCGCATACGAGAACGTCCGCCGTCTTTTGGTTTGCCGTCGGGTGACGAAGCGCCCCAACTCACCGGCAAACCCGGGCAGACCACTTATCAACTGCTCGGTTGGGTGGACCGCCCACCCACCCCAGGCTCTCGTTTCACCTCGAGAAACCGTCCCGAGTGTCCGGACCGGGCCCGGATGTGTCGACGCCGTTACACCTCATTCTCGGACGCGCACGCGGGCGTCGCGCGTAGCAGCGGACAGAAAGAGGAGGAGGGAGACACACACCCCCCCTCCTATGCCTGCTGCTTTCTTGAAAGGAGGAGGGAGACGAAACGAAGCGGAGTGGCCCAGACGAGACTAGCCATGGGGACCCGCCTAAGTACCTAGTCTCCGGACTGTATTCAAAGCTGGAGGACCAGGCGAGGGCCACCGTCGCGCGCGATTCATGAGGCCGACTGGCGGGCGAGCCATGAGCCCTCCCCCGTCGCACTCAACCCACAGGTTCTCTACGTTCTCGCCGACGGTCGACCCGGACTCTATAGAAACTGCCCGTTAGGAGCAATGTCCCCCTCTCGGGACCGGCTCAAAGCCTCCCTATGACCGAGGGGTGTGGTTGAAGCGCTGAGATGGGACACGTGCGACCGATGACCTGACCCCAATCAGCGCGCCGGTGGAGGTTGAGCTGCAGCGAATCGCGGCCCGCCTACGGTGGTCTCGTTTCCCATGGTCGATACGTGGAGCCTTCGTACGCCCGCCTTCCCGGGTGTTCCGCTTCATACTTGCGCGCTGCCTGGCGGAATTTCTCCCGGATTTCCTCGACCGCGGTATCGTAGAAAGCGAGTGTTGCATCCCGTTTCGTCCGGACCCGCAGGTCATTCTCGTTTCTGTTGAATCTCGCAAGTATCGATTCCCGGCGTTTGTCGTCCCTCGGCCAATCGATTGCCCACATCGTGTCCGGGCCAGGGCACTTCAGTGGGACCCTCCACCGGCGAAAGTTGGCTCCCTGCATGGCGTCGACTGTCAGCGCGGCATCGAGCATCTCTCCAGTCGAAGGCGTCAGGATGATCCCCGCCCAATTGGCCTTATCATACCAATGAGCCGCATCGTCAGCCGCCGGGCCGATGTAGAAGTCAAAATCCTCCAGAGAGTAGAACTTGCCCGCCGCGACGGCCCCTCGGAAGAGGAACCCGCCATCAATTGCGGTCATGAAGATTTTCGCGAGGTCGTTGGACAGCCGCAGAAAGTTCTCGAGTGTATGCCCCCTTGTGTCAAGGAGGATGGCGAAGGAGTCGGCAAACGAAAGGTACCTCGTACGAAGTCCCGGGGCCGAACGTCCCGTAGCTTGAGGAAGGATCTTCTCGTATAGCTCATCGGTCGGGCTGGTATTTGCGACCATTTCGTAAAGGGCGGTCCAACGCCGAACGATCTCTCGCGGATTCTCAGTGGACCACACCCCTCGCATTCCCAGAACGTCGAGGACGACGACGAAGCCGTCGTGTTCGACCGCCTGGGAATCATCTTCAATCACAGGGGCTTCCTCGCACTCCGTCTTCGTCGGTTGGTTCTCTCGAGAAGCATCGTCTTCCCCGGGCCTGGACGCGACTGAGCGCAACTCCCGGAACAGAACTCCTGATGCGCGCCCATTTCATAAACGAACCGTTCATTGACCGCGGTCCCTGCGTCGACTGCCTTCGACGTTCTGAGGACCCTAGTCGCTTCGCCACGCGAAACAGACAAACCCAACCCCGTCCTCCTGGGGTTGTGACCTACCTTGGGCTGCTCGATGAGTCGGGCCGAGAGGTCCGTCAGGATAGGTGGTTCCTCTACGGCGGTATCTTGGTCGATTCGAGGGATGCTAGAGAACTGGCGCGTGGAATCACGAGAATCAAGAACCGGGCGGGTTACAGGCCCGACACTCCTTTCAAGTGGACGAGACCGCCCACGCGCTCCATCTCGAGGGAGAAACACGACAAGGCGGTCACGGAGCTGCTGGCCCTTTGCACGCGTCACGGCGCGAATCTCTTCGTAGTGATGACCCCTGCCATGGTGACGGTGCGAACTTCTCGGGACAACACCTCAATCCGCTTCGGCATCGGATACGTACTCAACATGATGCAGCAGTTCCTCAAGCAGGTGGATGCACATGCATTGGTGTCCGTGGACACCTTCGCCGGGGGCAGTAGTCTGCCAGCCGTTGAACAGGTCCTTCGGGAGGGGATTCCCGCCGGCATAGGAGGTTCTCAACGCCGACGGAGGTTCAATCGCGTTCTACTCAGCGGCATCACATCGGTTCGTTCGAACTCTCTCAGCCCATTGATTGATGTGCCCCTCGGAGCGTTTGGTCACTGCTTGATGGGGCATTCACTCGCTAAGGCGCGGGAGCTGTACCCCGAGCTGAGGCCGTTGATTCACAGGCTCGGATCACAGGGTACGCCGTGGAACTTGGGTCTTAGGATTCGCCCAATAGACATCGTGGACCCTGGGTGTGCCCGACTCGTGCTTGCGACTCACGAACGCCTTGTCGCGCTGGGCGAAAGTCCCGCGCCCGGTCATTGGGTGCGCAGCTGGAAAGTCACGGCGGGCCCCTAGAGGGTCGCCTAGGGTTTCAGTTCGTTCGAGAGTCGGCGTGACGCTCGACTGAGATAGATGAAACGGGGGCCCGTGGGAAAAGGGCGACTCCCAAGGAAGGGTATTGCGGTCTCTCTCCCGGAATCCACCTCCCGTTCGAGGGGGGGTTCGGAAACGACCGGTTTACTCGACTACAGAGGGACTTCGCAAATCGGTGAAACCCTGGATCGCGTGACGCTCGATTCAGAGCTCGGGCCCGATAATGTGGTGACAGACGTCGCACCACAACCCTTTGGTGTCTCGGTGTTTGGTTTCCAGGATTCTCACGAACCTGTTCTCATAACACGACCCGCAGTTGCACTTCCGTACACTCTTGCATTCAACGCACATCAGGAGGGGGTACTCCAGCTTACATGAGAAACTGTCGCTGGCTTCCGCCCCCGTCGCGCCACCGCCGTTTGGCGCATCCGGACCGCAAGTTCACCCCAGGAGAGGGGGCCCTCCGGTGTTCAGACCGCGCCCTTGGGCACGGTGATTCTCAGGCGCTGACCCTGCCTACAGGAAGGCGCCCCTTTCCGTGTACTTCTAATCCAACCCTTCAATTCGAGACGCTAAAATCCGCTGACCTCTAGAGGAGCGAGAATGTCACCATGGACAAAGCCCAGGCCACTGTTCGACGAGCGTGGACGTCACTTAACGCCGAACGGGATTGAAGCCTACGGACCAGGAATCTACGAACTATCGGTGATGCGACGAGGTCGGGGGCGTAAGAGATACGTCTCAGTCTATCTCGGCAGAACGGTCGAACTTAACCGAAGGCTTTACGAGCATAGCCACCAAGACACGGACATCTGGGAGGCCATCGATAAGGCTTGGGAGAGCGGCTTTCAAATCTACTATAGCGTGCTCCCGTGCAAAACCGAGTCCCAAGCAGTAAAGCGCGAACGAGAATACTTGCGCGACTACTGGTACCTATACCCGCTCAATGTGATTGGAAACCCTCTCAAGACAGCACGATCGGCGTAAATGAGCATACGCGAAAGGGCCGGCCGAGCGACCTGTTCACGACGTCCCACCAGGATTGACTGATGAGGGGTCGATGCTACGTCCGCTCGCAATCTACCGGTGGTTACCAGCACTCATCACGCGCAGCCGACTCGAGAGATGTAGACTTTCTCTCAGAGGTAAAGCTGCTGTCCTCGTCCGGTACTCACATGGCCTTTTTCTGAAGCTCTTCAGCGAAAACGAACGTTCCAGGGGTAGTCCAACGGGATGTCCTCGAAGCGGTCGAGTAGGGCCCTCTCCGCCTCGAGAAGCAACTCCGCCTCCAGAGCTCGCGCTTCGTCCTCCGTGGTCATCTGGACGAACCGGAAGAGTACATCGAGTTTCTTTCTATTGGCCGCAGCTATACCTTCTCGCGTTGCGGGGTCCTTCCCGGAGGCATGTTGCGAGCGTCTCCTTTCAATCTGGTCCGTAAACCCCACGTAGACGACTCGGACCCGGGATTCACCGGGCTTTCTCACAGCTATCTGATAGCAAGCAGGATTCGACCAGGAAACCCGCCCGTTCTCTGAAGTGTACGGAATTCCGGTTACATCTTGCAGGTCAGACCAGCCGGGCCAATCCACTGTGTGGGCCATGTCGGCGACATACCACGCGAGGACATTGAGGTTACCCTAGTTACCCCTTCCTTCATTCGCGGCCGGACCAATTAGGAACGGGGCCTGAGCTTCTATCCGCCAGGAGCATGACCCAGGCTCGGTCGTAGCCATGGTCGAATCTGCGGACGACTGGGCCGAAACGAGATCCCGCTCCTGGACGTCTCTTCCAGCGTGGTCTCCCGAGGCAGATCCATTCAAGGTCAGCGCAGCGCTACTCCTCCACGTGAATGTGCACATTGCAGCCATCAACCAACTCAATCTACGTGTTCTGTACGCGACCACTGAGAAGAAACGGGTCGACAACGACTTGCTATGCCGTGCAGAGGCCAAACACGGCATCGACGACCTGCTTTCCGCAATGGATTACTGCGCTTTTGCGGTTTATGAGTCAAAATACTGTCCGTACGCCGGGTCACCGCAACCGCACGCCGACGTCGGACGTCACCGTAGAATTTACTTTCCGTACCCACTGAAGGGGGAGGGCCAAGCGGGGTTCTTGACGAGGGCAAGCAAGACTTCTAGCCCTGGATTCGTTCGCTTCTTTGCCCCCTACTTCTTCTCGCCCCGACATCCGCAGGCCGGGTGGCTCCGACTAGCGCACGAGCTCGGGACCGAGAGCAGACACAGGATGCTCAGTCTGACACATGTAGGGAGGCTCGGGTATGGATTCCGAGGAACTGATTACACTCTCACGATGTTTCTCGTGCTCGCCCGGAGGGGAGCAGGGAGAATTCTGAGAGAGGCGAAGCGCCGGGTTTGACCAGCCGGGCTGAAACTCTCGAGGTCCTCGTACACCCTTGCACCCGGTCCATCCCGCACCGCCGCGTCGCCCTCAGGGTCGGTGCGGCGGTAGAGTAATCTGTAAGGATGGGTCGAGGGATTCCGAGGTAACCCCGGAGCGCCGAGGACACAGGAGTCGCAATGGCCGACCTCATCGAGAAGTTCTTCAGTGACCTCTCGGAGCGGCATCGGACGCATGCTCTGGTCGACGAGACTGCGTACTATCCACCTATCGAGCAGCTCTTCACAGCAGTCGGGGCCTCGTTATCCCCGGCCGTCAAGTGCTTCTCCGGGCTCAAGAATCTCGGAGCGGGAATGCCGGACCTAGGTCTGTTTACACCAGACCAGTATCGCCCAGGTTCTACCCAGCCCCGTTCGAAGCAAGCTCCTTCGAGAGGAGTCATAGAGGCGAAGTCCCCATCCGAAAACGTACGGACTGTAGCCAAATCGAAGCAGGTTCAGGACTACCTAGACGAGTACGGTTTGGTTCTCGTCACGTCCTGCCGAGAATTCCTCCTTCTCAAGCGGGGCGCTTCCGGTGCGACCGAAGAGCTCGATTCCTTTAGTCTCGGGGGGGACGAGGGATCGTTCTGGGAACTGGCGTCGTATCCACGAAAGACTTCGGCTGCCATCGGAACGACGCTCGTCGACTTTCTCAAGCGGGTCATGCTCCGCCCTGCGCCCATCACAAAACCCGACCAGCTGGCGTGGCTCCTTGCCTCGTACGCCCAAGAGGCGAAGGTACGTGTAGAGGCCGCCGACCCAAAGTCACTTGAAGCGTTCAGGAACGAATTAACGAACTCGCTCGGGATCACCTTCTCAGGCCAAGAGGGAGAGGAGTTCTTCCGGTCGACATTCGTCCAAACCTTGTTTTACGGACTCTTTTCGGCATGGATTCTCTGGAGCAGAAGTTCGGCTAAGAAGCCCGCCGTTTTCGATTGGAGAACGGTCCCGAGGTCCTTCGATCTCCCCGTTATAGGGCCGCTGTTTAGTGGCTTGACTCTCCCGCACTTACTTGGGCCCCTGAACCTCGAGGACGTTCTCGACTGGTCAACCGAGGCCTTGTCCCGGGTAGACCAGGCCGCCTTCTTCAGCAGGTTCGAGGAGGATCATGCCATCCAGTACTTCTACGAACCGTTCCTCGAACAATTCGACCCGGACCTCCGAAAGAGCCTGGGAGTTTGGTACACACCGACTGAAGTAGTTCGATACATGGTTGAGAAGGTGGACCAGGCCTTACGGAAGGACCTGGGACTCCGAGATGGACTCGCGGACCATTCGGTCTACATCCTAGACCCCTGCTGCGGGACTGGTTCCTATCTGGTGGAAACTCTTCGGAGGATTGCGAAGACGGCGGAGGAGAAGTTTGGTAAGGCACTCGTGGCAGCTGAGGTCAAAACCGCTGCCACTGGACGCGTCTTCGGGTTCGAAATCCTTCCCGCTCCATTCGTTGTCTCCCATCTTCAGTTGGGGCTCCTCCTACAGGAGTTGGGCTCCGCCCTTCAGCCCGGTAAACGGGAGCGTGCGTCTGTCTACCTAACGAACTCGCTCACGGGGTGGGAACCCCCAACCGGGCCACAGACACGTCTCCCGGATTTCTTCCAACTTGAGATGGAGAAAGAAGCGGCAGCCGACGTAAAGCAAAAGCAGCCGATACTCGTCGTGATTGGCAATCCCCCGTACAACGCTTTCGCCGGAACCAGCCCTGAGGAGGAGTATGGTTTGGTAGAGCCCTACAAGCAGGGGCTAACGACCGACTTCGGTATCAAGAAGTTCAATCTCGATGATCTCTACATCCGATTCCTCCGCGTCGCCGAACGAAGGATTGTTGAGGGAACCGGGAAAGGAGTCGTGTGCTACATTTCGAACAACTCGTTCCTCAACGGGCCATCCTATGTGGTCCTGCGAAAGCGTTTCCTTGGTGAATTTGACGTCATCTCAATCGACAATCTCAACGGGGACAGCCGCGCGACTGGGAAACTGACCCCCGATGGCAAGCCAGACCCGTCGGTCTTTTCTACTGAGCGAGAGAAGGTAGGAATTCGAGTTGGCACGGCAATCTCGACCTGGGTCAAGAAGGGGACGCCCCCTGGCACGGCCCGTATCGGCTACCGGGACTTCTGGGGGGATGCGAAGCGTTCGATGCTGCTCGCGATCGCCGCCGGCGGTTCGAAGGGGACGTCCTATACGAACCTCGACCCGGATGAGAGGACCCGTTATTCTCTGAGACCATTTCGAGCCTCACCGTCGTATCTCACCTGGCCATCCGTGCTCGAAATCTCGGCGGGTCGGCACCATAATGGCCCGATCGAACGGAGGGGAAACGCTCTCATCCCGATGCAAGCCGACAGGGCGAGGCTGACAGTTCTGACGGACTATTTTGACCCGACCAAGCCTGACTCGGAGATAGAACGGTCTGCCCCGAGACTCATGAAGTCGTCGGGAGAGTTCGACGGGGCCAAGACTCGTAAGGCCTTGATCAAGCGGGGAACAAGGTTCGATTCGAAACTGGCCGTCTCCTATCCATTCCACGCGTTCGATCTACGGGTAGCCTACCTGGACGCCCACATCCAGCCCCTCTTCTCGCGCCCCAGCCCCGAGCTACTAGCACTCCGAGAGATACCCGGAAATGCGTTTCTAATCACAAGGGATACCGCCGACAAGAGCCCGGAAGGCCCACCATTCTACTACTCCTCATTGGTTTGCGACTACGACTCCATATCCGGACACGCTCGGCACTTTCCTCTGCTGCTCCCTTCCGACTCGAAGACCCAGGCTCAAGGTCAGACACAGAAGACAATCACCGGTAAGTCACAGCCGAAGAGGATCAATCTCGCAAACCTTTCGCCAAGGTCGCTTGCGTACCTTCGATCGCTGGGCCTCGCGTCTACGGACCTGAGCGGCGTACAGTTTCTCTGGTGGCACATCATCGCCATCGGATTCTCCCCCCGCTATCTTCAGGAGAATGAGGACGGAGTTCGGTCAGGATGGCCGCGGATTCCCCTTCCGGAAAGTAAGGACCGTCTGCTCGCCTCCGCGCAACTGGGATCACGTATTGCGGATACACTTGATCCCAAGTCCGAGACGTTTGAACTGGCGCGGGGAACTCGACCTGAGCTTGCGGTAATTGGCGTCCCGATTCGGGTTGGGGGTGGGCAGTTGAAGTCCTCTGGAGGGGACCTAGAAGTCCGGGCCGGTTGGGGTCACGGCACCGCTGTGGTCATGCCGGGACAGGGACGGATAGTGGATAGACCATACACGCCCCACGAGCGTGAGGAAATCGAACGAGGCGCTGCGATGCTTGGGGTAACACCGGCGGACTGCTGGACACGACTCGGCGACGAAACTTCCGATGTATACCTAAACGACGTGGCTTGTTGGCAGAACATTCCCTCTCAAGTCTGGGAATACTACCTGGGCGGATACCAGGTCCTGAAGAAGTGGCTGTCCTACCGTGAGTACAGCATCCTCGGACGACCCTTGGAGGTTGAGGAAGTCCACGAGTTTCGGAGGATCGCTTGGCGATTGGTAGCAATCCGTCTCTTGGAACCCGAACTCGATCGAAACTACGAGGCCGTGAAGGGGCACGTCGTTGACTGGTCAAAATCAAATGATGGTTCCATCCCTGAGCACGGGTCGACATCCGTGAAGCGAGGTTTCGGAGGACAGGCTAGCTTTGGACCGGAAGGCAAGTTGAGGGGCACCGCATCACTGAAGCGATGGAAGAAGGACTAGCCTCGGGATCTCGAAATTGACGGCTGACCCGTCCACGAGGACCGCTGGCCGCGTGAGGGTGTCTCTTCCCGCGGCAATCGGACCCGAACATCATTTGAACCCTGCGGCGGAGAAGCTCCTTGCCGCTCTCGGACGAAAGTGCGCCAAGTGCGAGGAGAAGGACGTTCGACTACTGGACGTGGACCATATCGTGCCAATCGGGAAGCAATCCTCAAGGCGTGTTTGGGGGAAAGCCGGGACATGGCGGAATGTATAACGGGGAATCGAACCACTATCGAATATTCAGATTCTTTGCGTGCGCTGCCATCGGATCAAGACATGGGAGGACCGAGAGCGATTGCGACGCGAGAAGCTAGCAAGAACTCACAAGGACGCCCCCTAAGCATCCGTTCCCCCATTTCAGTCGCTGAGTTCGCCCGGCTCGTACGCACACGGCGTCTGAACTGGGCTCCGTTCATCATCCACCGACCATGATAACGGCAAGCACCCGGGTCCGGGTTCCAGGCCGGGGCAGTACGGCAACCACGAATCATGCGATACATCTACTGCCTCGACTGCGGAGCGGACGTCCGTGTGCGAGGACTGCCTCGTGTCTCCGAGCGACCCCCACTATGCGCCCTCTGTGGATCACGATTGGTTCTCTCCGCGCTCGATCATATCACAAGGCCGCCTCGGTAGCAAAGGTGACCGGCGTGCGCGGATCGATGGACTGGCGATCGAAGAAGACTAATGACTGTGGAGACCACTCCCCGTTTGATGCCGTACGCCAGGTTTCCCAGTTGCTTCCTCAGTTGTAGCTTCGACCCTGACGACAGGGCGATTTTCGATTGGTTCAGGAAGATTCTCGACGCTCTGGAGTTTCAGGTTCTCTCAGGCGAAGAGCCAACGACCCGCTCCCTCCCTGAAATGGCGAGAGAGCGAATCGAATCCTCGGAGGCGTTCGTCGGGGTTCTCACACGGAGAGACAAGGTCGAGGGTTCCAACGAGTGGCTACCGCCTACCTGGGTCCGCGACGAAGTTTCAATCGCGTACTCCCTTGGCAAACCGGTTGCGATTTTTGCTGAAGAAGGAGTAAGAGTCGATGGCATTCTCCCCCAGGTGACGAAGTACGAACGCTGGTCCCGACAGGATCTCGGAGGATCGGCACCTATGGTCGTCCGGTATTTCGTCACCCTGAGGAACCAACTGTCACCGCCCTCTGACTCCTCGGGTGACCTCGCTACGATGCGGGCCCTGCTCCAAGAACTCTCGGGCATCTCTGCCGAATTGGGGTCTGTCGAACAATCACTGACGGTCTCAGGCTTTCCTCTCGCCTACATTTCGGCGAGGTTCACTGGCCGGCTTTACACGTTGCCCAAAGATGTCCACCCTAAAGTGGTGGAGGCGTACGCATCGGTGCAGGGAGTCGAGTCTGTTCTAAACGAGATATCGGATGCTCGCGGAAAGCTCAGGTCTACGGTTCGTGCAGTCCTAACGGTCGACCCGTTCTCAAAACCTCCATTACCACCTGAAAGTCCTCTTTGGTCCAGCCTTCGCGATTCAATCAAGACGGCAAAAGCGAAGGTCGCGGCCGCGTGCTGGACCCTCATGCGGGTGGCATACCCGACGGAATTGAGAGAGTTGAAGCGGGATTATGCGAGTATGCCGGAGGGACCGGAGAAGCAGGTCGCCAAGATCTTTCTGGACATGCTTTCGGGGAATCAACCCCCTGATACGTTGCTGGGGGATCCACCCCCGAGTTGATTCCCTGTTCATAGGTGTCGCAACGAGGATCTTGGTATCGGCACGTGCAGGGGCTCAAGCCCAGCTATCGACCCTAAGGGCCTGGAGAGCGGTTCTTACCATGTATTCGAACCCCACGGGGGTTCGAATCCCTCCGCGTTCATGCTCCTCGGACCGACGAAGGGCCAGCCAAATGGTCCAGGACCACCCGCGCCTACCTAATGGAATCCACCGCCAACTCGCGGAGAAAGATTTGTATTCCGAGTGATCAATCATGGTTCGTGTCCGAACCTGGCCCCGTAGCCAGTCATGCGCCAGAGCTTGCGGAGCACGTTCGCAAAGCCGTTCAGAGGGCACTTACGGAACGGTTTGCGGGGGCTGACCGCATCGAGTTCTCGAGCTTTGATCGTAAGGAGCAGGTTTGGGAAGTCGAGGGGACGTGTGATGTCCCATACAGCAGCTACCCGGGGTCCGTCGTCGCGGACGGGTCTAGACCCTGCAGATTCGATGGGACCGTAACCGTAGGGCCAGGGCACGAGGGAAGAACATCATTCGCGGTTTCAATTCGAGTTACCGCCGACAGTTCGCCCCTTTATCCCGGCCTCGGTGGCCATGCACCCAGTGAGAGCCTTCACACGAGGACACCAAACGATCGACGGTCCGACGTGTTCAACCCCACGAGCGCAGAGCACCGGGCCGCTGCAAACAACCGGTCGAATCAGATGAACCGGAACAATCCCGCGTATCACAAGTCTCGCGGGAAGAAGTGAGCCCTAAGGGTGGTCCCATCCCCTAACGGGTACAAATCCCCCCGAATCCGAGGATGCCTCCAGCAGATGAGCACCCCGGCGAAGTTGGAGAAAGGGTCTAGGGCCAACTCGCGCTGGCTCACCCAAGCGAGAGCGGGCCCGGGGACGGAGCCCGGAGGATTGCCTGGTCAGAACCGAGTGACGACACGAACTCCCAGCCCTGCACCAGCAGGGCAGAAACTCCTGCCAGCGGCACCACCCTTTGAACAGACGCAGCCTTGCGCGAGCCCAGGATCCGCTCGAGCTGGTCCCCTGCGACCTTCCCCTCGAGGACCTCGGCGACTTTCGCCTCGGCGACCCCCTTCTCCTTTAGGAGCGCCGCGACCACGCTCTCCAAGACGGTTGCGCGGTCCTCCTTCCGCCGGCCCGACTCGAGAAAGGGGACCGCCTTTGAGTACTCGCGGCGCAACTCCTCGATTACAGATGGATGGAGCTTCTTCGACAGGTTGTACCGTCCGCTGACGCCGAGAGAGTGACCCAAAACTGCCTCGCGTACATCCCGGTCGATTCGTGCCGATACCATCTGGGTCGAACAGTAGGCACGGAAGACGTAGGTCCTTGCGCTTGGGAGGATTGCCTTGAGCCCGTCGCGAATCGAGCGCATCATCACCGGGGTCGCGATGTACCCTGTTGTCGAGCGCTCACGGAGCTTCGTGCCCGCGCCCATCGGGTCAACAGTGACGAGGGGAGACCCCGTCGACAACTCCTCACCGCGAGCTTGCCTCTCGGCGAGATAGGCCAGGATCGCGTCGGCGAGCTCCGGCGTGCCAAAGGTATGGTACTCGAACGAGGTCTTGGACAGTCGGCCCGGGACGATGACGTGGAACGGAAGGCGATCGAAGGCCGGTTCCGCGCCGAGCTTGAGATCCTTGAGGTCGCCGAGCCGCAATCCACTTTCCCCGCTGGCGGGCGCCAGCACGCCGGGGCGAACTCCCGCGTGTGCCATGAACAGGGCAATCACGCGGCCACGGGAGTTGTACGTTGACAGAATCCGTCGGAGCTCCTCCTGGGTGGGAACCCTCTCCTCTCGGAGTGACTCCCCAGGGACCACCTTGAGCCGCGGAAAGTCATCGTAGGCGATGCGGTTGAATCTGAGCCAGCTCTTGATTCCGACAAAGGTCTTCGCGATGTAGCTCGGCAACCGTCCCTTCCTTTGGAGGTCCTGAGCGTACCCAATCAGAATCTCTCGCAGTCGCTCGGGGTTGGAGCGCCCGAGATCCGCCAGCCCCCGGGGGGTGATCTGCACGAGGTGACAGAAGAGACCGACGTGTCGGAGTTCAGTGCCGGCCGAGAGTTTCGACCGCAGTGCGATCTCCTCGTACCACGTTCGCACTCTTCGGTCGGAGAGCAGAGAGCCGTGGTCGAGACGAGTCGTCATCGAGCCCGGCAGGCCTCACGAGTATAAATATACAGGACAGCTACTTGCTCGGGCGCGGAGGGATTCGAACCCTCGACCCCCGGGTTAGGAACCCGGTGCCCTATCCAGGCTAGGCTACGCGCCCCTACGGACGGGCCCTGTAGCGGGCCCCGACGACCCCGACCGAGACTTCGACCAGTACCTCGAGGTCCTCCGCCACCATAGGACAACCCGTTCCACCCCCGGTGACCCGCCGGGGGTCTTTTCCTTTCCCCTCGACCCCTCTCGTTTCGACCGCTGCGACTGCCCAACGCATCGCGGCCGGGGGCCCCCGTGACGCCCCCGGCGGCCCCCGGGGGAGCGGCGGAGGCCTTCGGCCTCGCCCAGCGGGAGGAGGCGGAGGAAGGGGCCTACCGGGGCCGCTCCGGGCCTTATCCTGCCCCTACTGCGGACAATGGGGGGGGGCCCCCCCGCCGTTCGGTCCTGCCCGGGTCCGGGACGCCCGGCGACGGGTGCGGTGAGACCGTCCCAACCCACGTTTGCCAGTCCCACGGAATCGCCCTAGTCGCCCGCCACGAATGTGAGCACCGGGGTTGCCCCAACTACGCCGGCCCCTGCCAGGGCGGTTCGGAGTGTCCCGTCGGCCTCCCTCCTCATTCCGGTGGGGAATGGGCGCACGAGGACGCCCGCCTAGCACGGCGGAGGTTCGAGGACTTCATCGAGCAGCACCGCCTCGCTAGGATCCCCTTCCGCCAAGTCGTCGTCTCCTTCGCAACGGACCGCTTCAAGGAGACCGAGGACCACGGGCGGGTGATCGGGAAGGTCCGCCAGCTTGCCATCCGAGCGCAGCGCAAGCTCGCGTGGCGGGGGAAGTTCGGGGGGGCCATCGTCGTTCACCTCTATCGTGGGTGCGAGAGAGATGGCTATGGCACCTGGGGACCGCACGCGCACGTCGTATGCTTCGGGGTGGACGTTCGGCGGGTAGAGGCGTACCACGGCTCCACGGACGTCCTAGTCAAGCAGGTGAACGGCGCGAGCGGTGGGTTTGCCATCTACCGCGGTAGGAAGCTCCAACGCCTCTTGACCTACGAACTGTCGCACGCCGCAATCCTAGAGCCGACTGACGGTCGGAAGGGCGCCAATCATGCCCTTACTTGGTTCGGCGACTTCCACACATGGAAGCAACCGCCCGAGAAAGAACGCGGCCCTCGCAAGTGTCCGGTCGGCGGAGAGGACCTTGAACAGTGGCCGTGGAACTGGAATTACGACAGCCCGATCGCGCCCGACGATGGCGAGGTACGTGTTTCGTTCCCGGGTGGCGGCTTGGGGACCTTCCGCATCTGGAGGGAGGGGCCCAGTCCGCCTCCATGGGGAAGGTCATTTTCCCTCAGTCGTTCCGACGCCGACCCCGGTGAGCCGCCGACCCCCGCCGAGCTGGCGGAGTACCCCGAGCCCGGATCCTTCCCCAACCCGTGCGCCGAACCCGGCGAGCCGGTAGACGGGTGGGCCGAGAAGGTCCGTGCCTTCCGTGACGTTCTACTCACCGGGGTCCCCCTAGAGGACGGCAGCCCAATCGAGCGGGCGTTCGAGCGGTTCGAGGACCGGGAGGCCCGGGAACGAGCTGCTGACGACGCCCCCGGGCCCTCGGTTCACGATGAACGGGCATGGCGGGCGCCGGTGATCTCCGCCACCGCGGCCGGTCGGGAGCTACGCGAGGAGTTGGACCGACTCGAGCATGAGGACCGCGAGCGCGAGGCCCGGCGCAACTCGTACCTTCGGGTCCTCCGAGGTGAGCCGCCGTGACGCTCCGCTGCTGGGACTGTGGCCTTCTCCTCAACCCCTGGCAACTTGCCCCCCACCGGGCCGAGTGTATCCTACGGACCGCCCGTCTCAGGCGCGAGGCCGAGGGCCGCCGCCGAGAGATCGCACGGCGCCGACGCCAGCTCCTTTCTGAAAGCCGGGGGTCCTCATGGTGATGGTCCTTCCCTGCTCTCACCGCCGTAGGACCTTCCGGCTCCGTCGGGGTCACCAGTTCTACGCGATCTGCCGCACCTGCGGCCGGTGGTTCCACCCTGAGTCGAACCCGGTCGCCGATCCGCACGGCTTCGTGATGGCTGACCGACTGACGAAGGAGCCGTGACCGACCCTACATCGCCATCTGGGGTCGCCTTCTACCTCCGCGTTTCGACCGAGGACCAGGACCTAGCCGGACAGGAGCGGGACCTGCGGGCCGAGGCCCAACGACACGGCTGGACTGTATCCGCGACCTACGCCGAGAAGGTCTCTGGGACTGGCAAGGTCGAGCGGAAGGAGTATGAACGGCTCCTTGCGGACGCTCGGAGGCCAGACCGATCGTGGAGCCACCTCCTCGTCTGGTCTCTGGATCGGTGGTCCAGGGAGGAGCGCTTCAGCAGAGCGGTAGCCACGATCGAGGAGCTCGAGTCGCAGGGGATTCGGTTCCACTCGCTCCACGAACCGATGCTCGACTCGAGCGAGGACGGTTCTGCCAATATGGGTCGGGACCTGCTGCGGGCGATTCTCCCGGTCATCGCTGCGTTCGAGTCCCGTCGGAAGTCCGAACGGGTCCGGGTCGCCATGCGGGAGATTCGGGAGGGGCGAAGGCAGACGCGATCAGGCCGACCCCCGGGGCGGCCCCGCCGGGTCACCCCCGAGAAGGCCGCGAGGATCATGGAGCTACGCGGTCAACGACTCAAGTGGCGCGAGGTCGCGGGTCGGGTGGGGCTTCCTGCCGGGACCTGCGCCTCGGTTTGGTCGAGGGCCCTAAAGGCCCAGGCCGCACCCCCCCTTCCAGGGGCATGAGCGCCGCGCGTTCGCACACGCGATGAGTGGCGGCTCTAACGTTCTCGCGGCATACCGGCCTGTGGGGGACCTAGCCGCCGCGACGTGGTAGAGAGCCTACGTGTCCGATCTTCCCCGCGCGGGCGAGGGGTGCATCGCTTTACATCGGCTCCCTGATCATCCGTGCGGTCGCCGGCCATACGGCGACCAAAACAACGCCGAGAACGGCTAGCAACGAAAGGCAAAGTTGCGCGGCGCTCATCGACGACGGGCCGAACACGGTAACCAAATCCCACGCCGCCATCCCGCCGACGTACATCAACCCCAGCGAGCCGACCAGCCGGCGGCGTGGGTGAATCCGTGCGTCTCCCATCAGTAGCCCGCGGGGACCGGGTTAGACCAAAGCCAGCCGGGGATTATCAGCGTTACCGAATAGAGGCAGTACCAAAAGAACCAAACAAGGCAGACGTTTGGGGTCCATCCGGCAAAGTAGAGGCCGGCTGCACCTCCAATCGCCGCGTCGCTATCCGAGTTGAACGAGGACGAGGTTGCTGGCCCTCCGCCCCCGCCTCGACGGGTAGGTCCTAGACCAACCGTTTCGAGGATGAAGATGGCCACCGCAAGGAAGCGGTGGCGGAAGGACGCGAGGAAATGGCTCGAGGCGAAGCAGGCGCGGCGAAAGTGGCTGGAACGCCCGGGGCACGACGCCCTGGTCTACCTGCTGAGGTGCGCCGCGTATGTCACACGCTACCCGAAGGAAATCGAGGAGCCCGACCTCTGGGTCTTGGTCGAGAAGACGATGGGGCCGAGCGGCCCAGCGAAGCACTACTGTCTGTCGGTGCTCAGCTCGTTCCTGACGTGGTGCGGCAACCCGGTTGTCGCCGCGTGTGGAATCAGGACCCGGTTCTCCCGGAAGCCGGGAACCCGACCAGTCGTACCGTCCTCCGAGATGGCGCGAATCCAGCGTCTCGCGGAGCCGGGGCAGGAGCGGGCGACAACCGCTCTGGAACGCGTGGGGCGTCGCCGAGTCGAGATCGCGCGGGCGAGGTGGCCGGTCGACTTCCACCTCGAAGTCGACCCGCCGACGATGGACGTTCGAGGGAAGGGCGGTCTCGGGAACGTCACGGGGGAACCCGTCGCGCTCCCGGAATTCGTGCTTCGCGCGCTGCGCGAGTACATTCCCCTACGTCAGGCGATGGCGGACGGCGCGACGTTCGACTCGGGGCACCTGATTTGCCGGAAGGACGGCACGAAGCTCGTTGGGGTGAGCTGCCAGTACATCGACCGGCTTCGGAGATTGGCCTGTTCGAGGGCGGGTTGCTACTGGCCCGGCCATGCGTTCCGTCGAGGAGCCGCCACCGCGCTCGCGGAACGCGGGGCGCAGTTCGAGGACATCTCGGCCGCGCTCCAGCAGAGTTCGCCCGAGGTCACCCGGGGCTACGTACAGGGACTCGTTCGCCAACGCCGCGTGGCCCGGGCGCTCGCTCTGCTCGAGGAGCCCGACGACGCCGAGACCGGACCGGAGATCGCCTAGATGTCGCTGCGGGCCCGTCCGTCGAGGGAGAACGCGCTGTCCAGGCTAGGCTACGCGCCCGCGGAAGCGGTTTCGGCGGGGGACCATATCACTACTTCGGCGTTCCCGAAGCCGGCGGGTCGGGAAGGAGGCGGTCGTACCGGTGGTCGACCGAGGAGAAGAACCCTGCTGAAGGCTCCTGGAGGATCTCGATCCCCTCCAGGTACTCCCGCATCGTCGGCAGGACCGGCCTTCTCACCGCATCGCCCTCGGACGTGCGGGAGGCCGCGCCGCCCATCGCGCCGAAGAGCCAACGATCCGGGCCCGTCACGAACAGGAACGGATAGACCCTGGACTCCCGGCTAAGGGTCGAGAAGAGGAGCTCGGGGCGAGCCCCGGCCCTAGGGGTTCCGGTGACCAGGACGACCTGGTCGGCAGCCCGCCCTTGGTAGGGAGGCACCCGTGCGGGGTCGAGGATGGTCCGGTGCACGACCCAGCCCCTTTGGAGCAGCCGCCGCTGCGAGAACGGCAGGCCTAGTGGTCCCACGAGGTGCGCGCCCCGGCTCCCCTCCCGCGCGGTGAACGGGCGCCGAACGAGCTCGGAGGCTGCCCACCATTGGTGCGGGGAGAGCCGGGGCGGTGCCGTCTCCTCCGTCTCGGCCGCCTGGCCCCCGCCGAGGCCATGAGGGTAGCCGAGGGTACCATCGAACCCGGCGACGTGGCACCAGAGTCCTTCGTAGTCGAAGTAGACCGGGATGCTCGGTCCCTCGGCCCGAACCGTGACCACGGTCGTCGGCGGGGCGAGACGGCCAGCCGAGATCCGGGCCGTGAGACGGTCGACCTCGGCGACCTTCCGGTGGAAGATGACCGTGAGAACGACCTGGGTCCCCCGCCAGATGACGACGGTCCCCGGGTGGTTGGCCAGCGTCGTCTCGAGCTCGTCGGATTTGTCGGCGTAGGGCCGGGAGAGCAGGAACGTCACCCACGGCCGGTCGAAGGCCACCGGATGCGGGACGTAGCGGTCGCGTAGCCATCCCTCCTCGTACGCCCGGCGCCGGATCGCATGATAGGTGGAGCGCGGGATGGCGATCAGGCGCAGCCTCTCGCGCTCCCGGTCGGGTCGGGAGGCGAGGAGGACCGCGATGACCCGGGCCTCGGCCTCCGTCAGCCCGCGCACCGGCGGCCCGCTCCTTCGTTGCGAGGGTCTAGCAAGGGGTCCAGCCACCACGAGCGTCCCCGAAACCTCGCTTTAAGAACAGTCCGGGGTCTCTCGGACTTGGGGGTCGCTGCCGGGAGGACGATGAAGCCGCTGGCAGGCACCGGCGTCAGCCTCACCGCGGCATCAGTGGCGGTCTCCTTCTTGATGGTATGCTTGCCCGGCGTGGGCGCGGCGCAGCCATCGCCTTCGGCGAGCACGCCTTCGGGCGACTCCGCCGCATGGGCCTACGGGGCGCTGGGGTCCGAGGGCTGGACCGGCGCCGTCGGCCAGTATCCCTACACGGCGTCAGAGACCGTAGGATTCGCGGTGATCCTCCACGAGTCGGCGGGACCCGGTGACAATTACACTCTTCAAGTGAACCGGACGATGGGCGTGCTGCTGTCGGTAGAGTTCTGCTCGCCGTCGTGCAGCCGGCCGGTGGGTACTGCCACGGTGGACTACCACGCCTGGGAGGTCGTTCGCTCGACCCTCGAGCTGACGACCTCCGGGAGCGTGGCGGTCTCCGGCGCCCCGACCAAGGCGCTCGCCCTCGTGTCGTCGAACGCCTCGATCGAGGTCGGGCTCCGGGAGTCGACCCAGGTGGTGGATGACGGCAAGGCCGTGCGCGGGCACAACCTCTCCGTGGATCTTGGGGTCAATTCGTCCACGACGTTCGCTCCTGCGTTGGGCCTCTTCCCGCTCTCCATCTCGCCCGCGCCGGCCGAGACCTGGAACGCGACCAGCCGATTCGCCGAGCAAGGCTCGGGAAGCTGGTCGGTCCACGAGGCGGGCCTGAGCATGTCGACGCTCAATCTGGGCGGCAGCGTCGCCTCGCTCAACGCCACCGGCTCCGTCACCGTGAGTGGTAGCTCCACGGCGAGGACGATCCGCCTTGCCGGGGCGGACTATGATGTGGTCGGCCTCACGGTCTCCGGCCCGTTCTCCCTGCGCGAGGGGTTCCTTCTCATCCCCATCGCCTCGGACCTCTTCGGGGGAACGGCCCCCAGCTGGCTCCCGACCGCGACGATGAACACCTCCGGCTCGGCGACGGTCCAGCAGGAGAACGTCGACGTGGCGGGCTCGCCCGCCGCCGGCAGCCACCTCGGGTTCGAGGGGTCGGACGTCGTCTGGACCTCCGGGACCGCCAACCCGGCAGCGACCGCGGTGGGCTCGGATCTGTCACCGGCGCTGGAGGAACCCCAGGCCGCGGGACCTAACGCGACCTCCTTGCAGGGAGGGCCGGAGTCGCTCGCCCAAGCGGTAACGGACCAGAACTGCCTTGCGAGCGGCGTCGGCTGCCCCTCGGCCGGCCCTTCGCACGGACTGCCCTGGGAGCTCATCGTCCTTGGCGCAGGGGCCGCCGCGGTCGTGCTCCTCGCCGTCGTGATCACCGACCGGCGGCGGCTCCCGCCCCCGGCGTACCCGAACTCGGCCCTCTATCCCCCCGGCGCCGCCCCCGCCGGTGCCCCGGGAGGGGTCCGCCGCCCGGGAGCGCCTGGGCCCCCGCCGGACGACGACCCGCTCGGAAACCTCTGGTAGTCCTTCCCTCCGTCGAGCCGCGGCTCCGGCCGGTCCAAGCCCTTCGGGTCGGGCGGCCCCGATCGGGTCGCCGCGCGAGCCTTGTCCGTCGGGACGGACCTAGGCAGGAGGCGGGGCCGCGAGGAGCTCCACCTTGACCCACGCGAGGAGGAGGAGGACCCCGACGACGACGAAGAAGACGATCCCCAGGACCGCCCAGATGAGCAGGTGCTCGCGGAGGGTGCCGTACTGACGGGCCTCGGCCAGATGTTGGAGGCGGGGCACCTCGCGCCAGATGACGAAGTTGACCGCCGCCGAGACCAGGCAATAGACCGCCGTGAAGAGGTCGCCCGCGCCGCGGCCGAACACGATGTCCAGGACCGTGAACGCGAGGAAG
>Ga0326728_10003427_pt1 | contig 49340 bp, 36 predicted proteins | sample MB3enrmetagenome_FD_207602 | JGI IMG/M metagenome (GOLD analysis project Ga0326728, IMG submission 207602) | Lab enriched peat soil microbial communities from McLean, Ithaca, NY, United States - MB31MN | ecosystem: Environmental > Terrestrial > Soil > Wetlands > Peat | place: USA: New York... | reverse complement strand
AATCCCTCAATCCCTTAATCCCTCAATCCCTAAATCCCTTAATCCCTCAATCCCTAAATCCCTTAATCCCTCAATCCCTCAATCCTTCAATCCCTCAATCCCTCAATCCCTAAATCCCTCAATCCCTAAATTCCTAAATCCCTGAATCCCACCGTAGTCCAGCCCCTATGTGGGCGGCCTTTTCGAAGCAGGGGTACCGGCCTTGAAACGGTAACGGAGCCATACCAGTGCGGCGCCCAGCAGCAAGCTGATGAGAGCTGCTGCCCCTACCGACTTGAGGAGCAGGCTCCGCACGGCATGTTCCAGTATCGGGTTATGAAACGGGTCTAGCGAGTTGTGAGCGCGCGCAACTAACCACTTACCATCCACCTTTTGACAGGTCGCCGTCCAATGGGAGGTGAACTCAAAGACCTTGCCGCTGTCGTTCACCAGGGTGTTCTTCGCATTGCCGCGGCAAAGGGCGATGTCTCCTTTGATCAAACTGAGCTGGGGGTCCAGATCGACTTTGAAAGTACCGCGCTCCCCAAGCATTTTCCGGCGGGTCTTTCCCCATTGCGCCTTGAACGCATCGAAATCCGTGAACTCCCTATCCGTGAAAGTGACGATGGAGAACTCTTGGGCCAGGTAAGGCCGGATCATGTCCAGGTCGTTCCGATTGATGGCGTTTTCCGCAACGTGGCGAATGTTGCGCAGAGCGTCATGATCGGCCTTGTTTTCTTCCTGCGCGACAGCCGTCAGAGGCAGCAGGGCCAGGAGCCCCACGAGTACGAACTTCAGTGCGCCAAGTGCTCTCATTGCTATTCTCCTCGTTGTGCGAAGATCAACCCCATGGTGAAAGGCGTGACAGGAATCGGCTTGTACTGTGGATCGGGAAACCCCGCCTCTCGCAGCAACAGGGTCAGGGATTCCTGGCCGAAAACCTGCCCGTGCTCGGTTCGCAGGGCCAGCCCGAGTTCATAGAGGGAGGCGTTTAGTTTCCCGTCCGGTTGGTCGTGGAAGACATCCACCACGAGCACATGACCACCGGGTTTGAGCGCCGAGTGCAGCCGTCGGAACAGCCGAATGATCCCGTCTTCCGTTTCCAGATGCACCACATTGGCCGTGATGGCAAGGTCGTACCCGGCGGATTCAATCGCCACGTGGTGGTAGTTCCCTGGCAGGGTTTGGAAACGGTCGCTCAAGCCGGTCCGGCCGGCGTAATCCAGAGCCATCTCCAGGACGTCTGGCCAGTCGATGGCCGCGACGCGCGCTTCCGGGTCATGCAGAGCAAAGGTCTGGCCCCACACCCCGGAACCGGCGCCAACATCCAGGATCCTCAATTTCTTCAACTGAGTGCCGATTCCCAGCATCCCGGCGGCAGCCATGGCGCAGGGGAGCATCATCCTGCGCAAGGACCGGGCCTGCTCGACGTAGTGTTTTCGTCCCTCCTCCGGGTCGTCCATGCGCTGCAGCGGCCGGCCGGTCTTCAGGTAGGACGGCAGGTAATCCCAGTATTGGCTGCCGAGATCCTGGTAGGTCCCCGATAGAAAGTGGAGAACCGGCATCGCCAGGTATTCTTCCCCGATCACCTGCACGATACCTGCAGCACAAAGGACCCCCAGCAGCAGAGCGGTAGGCTTCTCACGCAGCCCGCACTTCACGGCCAGGGCTGCAGCCGTGTGTCTCCCACCGGCGAGGGCCTCCAGCACTCCGGCCTGGCGGGCAGCGTGGAACGCTTCGACGACACCCTTCATGCTCATGAGTTGAAAATAAGTTTCCAGCGCCTTCAGTTGATCAGCCGATTCCATAAGGCTATCCCACCTTTCGGGTAAGGGTGACTGTGAAAATGCCGTAGGCGTCTATGCTTGAATCCACCCGTTGGAGGCCCGCTTCGGCCAGGAGAGCGTTGAGCTCGGACTGGGTCCGGCGGCGCATGACCCACGGGGTACCGTCGCGGTTAGTCAAGGTCCTGGCGATCATCTCGATCTGAGGATGCCAGGGCTGCCCCGTGCAGATAAGGTAGCCGCCGGGATCGAGGGACCCGGCTATGGCTCTCAATGAGCCAAGGACCCGCGTGTTGTCGGAGACCAGTTCGTAGAGGCCGGATACCACAGTAATGTTCGGCCTGAAAGGCAGGCACGCATACGACTCTTCGTCGAACGCATCCCCCACTTCGAATTCGATTCCGCCGAGACCCCACTGGCCGGCCAGAAGCCGCGCTGATTCCAGATTAGTCGCCTCAATATCTCGAAGCAGGACCTTGGCGCGGTCGCCGAGCACCCTTTTGATTTCGAGGATATACCGTCCATGGCCGGCGGCAACATCCATAATGCGGGCTTCCCGTCCTTCGTTTCGGAGTTGCTCGGCGGCCACCATGATCCATTGCTTCAAGCTCTCCCTGCGGAGCCTTATTCCCCGCCAACCGATGGAATTCAGATACATTTTGTCGATGAGCCGGCCCAACCACGTCTGACCGGAGGGCTGGTTGCGGTAGACGTAGTCGAGGGAATCTCCCGAATTGAATCCCTTGTCCCAGCCAAGCCGGATGCCATGACTGAGTCTTCCCAGCGTCTTCATCGCCAGTGCCTGCAGACCGAAAAAGGCCGTTACGGGCATTGAAGCGGGAGCCCGAAGCCGGTCGTACTCGCGGCGCGTGTACCCCTGCCGGTCTGCCTGAAGCACATCGCGCCCCGGCTCTTCGTCAAAACAGGATTGGATGAACCTGCGCGCTTTTGCGATGGCTTCCCCTCGGTTCTTTTCATAGAAGATGCCATGGTACATTCCCGGGAAGACGTGGCGCTCTTTTCGAGCTGATGAAAGAGCAGAAAAGAGCATCCCGTGCGCACGGTTTTCAACCACGTAGTCGGATTCTGCGGACAGGATTTGTATCGGCACCGTCACTGCGCCGGCGTCCGCGAGAATCCGAGTGGCCGTATCGTGCAGTCCCAGCAGGACACCCACCGAGATGATGCGGGTGATCAGTTTATCGGCGTCGTAAGCCCTTGCTTCCTGAGCGTCGTGGGTCAGCATGGCAGCGCGGACATAGCTCTTGACCTTCGCTTTTTTATTTATGCGCAGCAGCAATCGGAGAAGCGGGACGGCCAGCGGGACGTAGAGCCTGATGCGGAAAGCGGGAGCGGCGAGGACCATGCAGCGGACGGGTACGCCATAGTCGTGGACCCAGGTGACGGCGTTCACTGCGCCGACACTGTTGGCGACAATTGCCATGTTTTCCGGCGGGACCCCGTGTTTGTCCCGAATGAAGTTGACGAAGGAATTCAGGTCCTTCACCCACACGTCATACGAATCGGCAAAGCCCCGGTCGCCGGGAGACCGCCCATGGCCGCGCAGATCGAAGGCAAAACCGGAGAATCCATCCAGGGACAGTTCCCTGTAGAGCGAACGTAGCCGGCCGCCATGCTCGTGGCCGCGATGGAGCAGGATCAAAGCCTTTCCATCTTCCCCACCGGTGGCCCAGGCGCGATAGTACAGTTCAGTGCCGTCCCAGGTTCTGAAGGTTGATTCGATTTCTATGTCATCGTGCAAGGTTTTGCCTCTCTAATGTAATCAACTCCATGTGACGAACCAGTAAAGAAGCGGTGCTGTCAGGCACAGGCTGTCAACGCGATCGAGCATACCTCCGTGGCCGGGCAGCAGATGACCGCTGTCCTTAACTCCCACGCTTCGTTTGTAGGCCGATACGGTGATATCCCCCAGGAATCCGCCCATTCCGATGATCAACCCTGCCCCGGCACTCACCGGCCAGCGCAGTTGAGTGAAAAACCCGGCGATGCCTGCCGACAGTGCAGCGGTGGTCAAGATCCCTCCGATCAGGCCGGCCAGAGTTTTGTTCGGGCTGATCCAGGGAACGACTTTTCTGCGCCCCAGGCCCTTCCCCCACAAATACTGAGCGACATCGTTGAGTGAGGTCATCAAGAGCAGAAAGAAGAGCATGGCGGTGCCGGTGTACCAGCTTGCATCTGCAGGGGCCGGCAGTTTTGCGAGAAGAATGACATGGCTTAGGCCTACGGCTGAAAAGAGGAAGGCCAAGCCACTAATGAAACTGTCCCTGATCGACAGGGTGCAGGCGAAAACCCCGAGGGCAACTGCAAGGAGCCCCACAACGAGCACCGTCCAAAAAGGGACCCACCCCGGCCGCCACAGGAGAAACGCATATTGAAGCATCGCCGCGGCAGTCATCACTCCGCAAGCACGGCAGGAGTCTTCCCCGTGGAAGTTGAGCGCGGCGAACTCCTTCATGGCGAGGATGCTGACGGCACAGAAAAGAATGCCCAGACCGACGATGCCGCACGACATGGCCATGAATACACTCAGGCAGATCAGACACCACGTACGGATGCGCTGCCTGTTCTTGAGTGCTTCCGGGGAGGGACGAAAGTGTTTGTAGAGCTCAGCCACGGCAGTGGCAACCGTCAGCAAGCCGGCAACGCCGATCCATGCCCACACTAACGGCTGATGCTCCGGAACGGCCATTCAGGTTGCTTCCTTGACCGCATTCCTGCAGCGGTTGAATATGGTGAGAAGCAGCAGGCCTATGATCACCGCGAAAATCGCACTCCAGATTATGGGACTTGTCAACCCCAGGCCACGGGCAAGACCGCACGCACCAAAGGCGAAGGCGCGGTCACTCTTGCCCATGGGCCCCTCAGACCGCCGAGGCACGCCGATCAAAACCGCCGCGACTCCAGCCTGTTCGCTTACCATAGCGAGCACTACGGCGGCGACGGGCAGAAAAGGGGTGACACCTGGCAGGAGGGCGAACGGGAGGTAGAGAACGGCATCCGCCGCAACGTCGGCGACCTCGTTCAGCAGCGTCCCGGACGGGGAGCAGAGGTTGAACTCCATTGCGATCATCCCGTCCAGGGCATCGGCGGCCATGCGCACAAAGAGGAAGACCGGCAACGAAAGGCAGGAGACCCTGGAGCCGGTGCACAACCACAGCCCCATGGCTGCGGAAGCCAGGAGCGTGGTGGTCGTGATCGTATTGGGAGAAATCCCGCCCCGATGCAGTAGACCACAAACCGGCCGCAGCCGACGCTGGAAGGCAGGCTTTATCTGGTAGATGCTTGGCATGTCACGACCACCCTGTATCGGATTTGTCCTGTCGTCGTCTTTCAATTCTGGATACCACAGAGTTGCGCAATGACCAACCTCTCTTTCCCGATCCGTCTCATGAACGAACTCACCCCGGGACCCCGGGCCCAGCGCTGATCATGCCTGCCGCAAGCGCCCGGGAGGGGGCTGCAATACCGAGTTTGTTTCCTTCTAACTAATAGATCATTGCCTCTTTGATTTCCATAATCGATAATGGGTGCTCAAACGTTTACTGCGGAGCTTCCGGCTAAACGCCTCGCGGAGCGTAGAGAAAGAAACAGATTATGCGGAAATCGCTGAGAAAAACCAAAAGCAAACCACGGATCATGAAGATTTCACGGTCGATTCTCTAATCCGTGAGATCCGCGTAATCCGTGGTTAGTGCCCTGTCTCCTCCGATGCCTCTGTGTGCTCTGCGGTGAGACGACTCTTAGCTTTTTATCGGGAGAAATCCGGATCGGAACAATTATGTCAATTGGAAAGTACTATGAGGCCAGCATCCAGGAAGCAGACCAATACCTGAAGACAGCGGTTGGGGGATTAAAGCGAGAGAAGGTGTTCACGCCTGAAATACTTTACAATATCCTGGGCATGGCCATTGAAAAATATTGCCTCGCTCTTTTGTATTACAAGGAAAACATGCCGGACAATCACACTTTCCTCGATCTCGTGGACGCTATGAGCAACGTGGTCTCCCTTCCGGAAGGTCTAAAGGAAGAGTTGAAAGCGCTGCAAGGCTACCAGGAAATCTGTTCTTTAAGTACCTACGTGCGGAATGCCCCTACTCGAACAGCCATTTTGGAGATGATCGAGACGACCCGGAAACTGGAGTCGTTTGTGAAGACAACGTGCGAATAGTCTTAAAAGCACGGCGGGTTTACCATCTGCGAACTTCATGCGCGCGCTGTGCGGCAAGCATATGCCACACCGCAGGGGGTGCAGGGAGGGGAAACGGCTTTATCTTATTTGCAATTAAAAGGATAACGGAATGAGCATCGGACAGGCCAGAACATTTATACTCAGAGGGATGCGGGACAGGGATTTACGGGATCTTCTGAATGCCTCTGCCGGCCCGGAAGACGTGCTCGCCATTTTGGAACGTGAACAACTTGTGTTTACTTATTCAGAATTTGACGACGCATATCATAACCTCCTGACCCAGTGCCAGGAAGAGGAACAGGCGGAGCTGTTGAAAGAATTTAAAATGTGGTGGGATTTGATAAGGACGATGCCGGCATAAGGGAACACGGACCGCCAACGAGTGCTCATGGCCGGGAATCGAATTTTTGCTCATCCTCCCGGGGTTACTTGGACTGAGTGGAGGAGCGTCCGCGTAGCTAACATCGAACTTCTCTAAATTGTATCGGGATTTTCTTGTAACTCTTTGTTTTCTCTGTGTTCTCCGCGTCTCTGCGGTGCTCGGTTGCCCTCCCATCTTGGCGTCTTCGCCTGATAAATATTCTTCTGCATTTTGCCGCTTCTGCTTGCCGTTTCTCCTTGCCGCTTCTCCTTGCCGCTTCTCCTTGCCATTTTGCAGAGCCAAACCATCCCTTCTATAATATTCCCGGATTGCAGCGTGATGGCCGGAATTGAGTAATTGAGGTTCTTATCCACCCCGCTACGCTCCTCCATCTCTGTCCATCCGAGTCTGGGAATTGATGGACTTAGGGATTCTGCTCGCTGCTCACCGTTTCACCTGAATTTGGCCTGTATTTGCAGGAAAGCGAATTCAGGGATTGAGGGATTTTGCTCACTGTTCACTGCTCACTGCTCACCGTTCACTGCCGCCTCATATTACAGTTGGAACCAATTGGGGCCTCTAATTGGAACCTCCCTGAAATTGCAAGACCTTAGGTAGTTTTTCTAAAGTCTTATCGGTTATCAACCGATACTATCTTGCAGGGTTTGGATCATCGGAACATACGCTTCCACAACGCGGAAGCGGCCAGGGCCGAAGAAACCCGCGCAGCTTTCGCAGAGGCCGCCGATGAAGTGAGAAATTTGGCAATGAGAGCGGCTGAAGCCGCAAAAAATACTTTCGGCCTGATTGAGGGGCCGTCGGCAGAATAAAGCATCAATCGGAGGTGGTCGAGAAAACAGATAAAGGATTCCAGCATTTGGCAATCAGTTTAGCAAAGGCCGGAGAATTAGCAGGCGGGATTGTCGCAGCAGCCCTCGAACAGGCTCAGGGAATAGGCCGGATTAGCTGGGTTGCAAACGAAATGGACAAGGTGGTTCAGCGAAATTCCGCAAACACATAGGAGCCTGCTTCGGCCTCGCAGGAGATGCATACCCGCGGGGAACCGATGAAAACATCCGTAACCGAGTTGAAATCCACCATCGATGGTTCGAAAGGTGGACGAAATAAAAAGGCCGTCGTAGTGGTGACTGGAAAGATAACCAACAGCAAAATCCCGATAACGGAATCTACGGTCAATATTGCCGATGGGCGACCTCATAATTGCAGCGGGAAAGGCCTCTGGCTTCTCTCAAAAGGGGAAAAGTGCGACCTGTGCGGGCGACCCCGTTCGATGCTTGAGATGCCGGTGCTTTCTGATTATCGGGACCAGGAAAGGCACAGAATAGAGACACTAGACTGCTTGTTAACTTAATTACAGAAATCAATTCCACTCTTTTTGGGCCGATGGAGGTTACGATGTCTTACAAATTCATTTCCAAGTCGAGCAGCATAAGAAGCATGATGCTGAAAATGATGATCTTGATATTTATTGCCACGACATGTGCTTTAAGTATACTGCTTTATTTCGAGGCTAGATCCTATGCAATACAAGAAGCTGAGAAGAAAATAAAGAACCTGCTTCTTGAACATCAGGCTTTACATGCGTACATTGGAAAAAATCAGAAACCAGAGATTTCTAAATTAAAGCAGGAAGGAAAACTCGACAAGAATTATTTTTCTCCGGAGATCCTTTCATCATCGTACATCACAAAATATATGCATCAGTACTACAATGAGCAGCGCGGGAAAAACGGCCTCTCCGAATTCTATTACAAACTTGCCGCCAATAATCCCAGAAATCCCGAGAACAAGAGTGATGAGTTCGAGCGAGACCTCATCAAGAAATTCAATAGTAATGAGATTACTGAATTCAAGCAGGTAATTTCAAAAGACGGTGCCGACTTGCTCTACTACGCTCTGCCATTTGCAAAAAATACGAAAGACTGCATGGCCTGCCACAGTACACCGGATTTGGCTCCAAAGGAGCTCATCGAAAGATACGGCGATAAGAGTGGGTTTGGTGAGAAAGAGGGTGATATCCGGGCAATCATTTCGATTCGAGCGCCCCTTGGCCCTGAAATTCAGCAGGCAAATAAGACCTTCCTAAGAACCGGAACCATGATGTTTGGTGTCTTTCTCGTGTTCTTTCTGAGCGGGGGCTGGCTGCTGATGCGCTTTGTAACCAGGCCTATCCAATCCGCGGTAAAGGGCCTTATCCATTCTTCGGAGGTGGTGTCCTCGGCATCCTCTCAAGTTGCGTCCAGCAGCCAACAATTGGCCGAAGGTGCTTCGGAACAGGCCGCAGCAATCGAGGAGACTTCCTCATCGCTGGAAGAAATGGCATCAATGACGAAACAAAATGCGGAAAACGCAGGTCAAGCCAATCAACTCATGAACCAGACCCGGAGTGTGCTGGCGAAAGCCGCCGAATCAATGGAGCGGCTGACGGATTCCATCGGAGAAATCTCAAAATCCAGTGAGGAGACCTCCAAAATAATCAAAACGATAGACGAAATCGCCTTCCAAACGAACTTATTGGCGCTCAATGCGGCAGTAGAAGCGGCCAGGGCCGGAGAAGCCGGGGCGGGTTTCGCAGTGGTTGCCGACGAAGTGAGAAATTTAGCAATGAAAGCCGCGGAAGCCGCAAAAACTACTGCCAGCTTGATCGAGGGGACCGTCAAGAGAATCAAGGAGGGATCGTTAATGGTTGAAAAGACCAGCGCCGAATTCTCTCAGTTTGAATCCAGCACAAATAAAGTAGGAGAGCTGGTTGGTGAAATATCTGCCGCATCGAGTGAGCAGGCCCAGGGAATTGAGCAAGTCAGCAGAGCAGTGAGTGAAATGGACAAAGTTGTCCAACAGAATTCATGTACAGCCGAAGAATCCGCCTCCGCTTCGGAAAAAATGAATGATCAAGCAGAGCACCTGAAAGAATTTGTGTCAGGATTAATAGTTTTGGTCAGTGGTGCGAATGGCAACGACAATGCCATAAGCACAAAACCAAGCATGCCCGTTCAAAAAGCATCGAGAGTTCTTGCGGCTGCTCCCGAGAATAGAACAGGTTCAATCCAGAAGTCTAAGAAGGATCTGACCACATCGAGAAAACGGGGACCGGGACCTGAGCGAGTGATCCCCTTTGATGACGATATGTCGGAATTCTAGTTCACCTGAGGCAGGGGCCACCGTTTGATAGGAACAAACTATCAAATGGTGGCCCCTTGATCTATACGCACACCCGGCCGTTGGACTGTGTAGAAACAAATGACTCCATCCGGGCTCCGTGATGGAGTCGCAATGAATTCCGCGTGGCCGCGTTTGGTAATCCGCCTTCACTCCCCGGTTCACTCAGATCGAATCGACCACCTTAAGGTCGTTGAAATACGCCCTGTAGACTCCAAGGTCCATCGAAAGAATACAGTCTGCGTGTAGAAGGGCATGGGCCCCTAAGAGAAAATCCGCTAAGACATGGAGACGCTACGTAACCTCCGCCGAAGATGCCCAAGCCATTTGGAAGGCGCCTTTTACACAATCATTTCTCCGCTATGCTGAGATTTTGCTCTCCACTTCGGTCGCAATGGATGGTAAATAGCCGAACTTCGATGCCCTCCGGACAATAATCCACCGCAGAGAAATTCCCTTTGGCCGGATTTTCGGGCTGTGACGTGCTGCTCCCCGGAGGCATTTTGAAGGCGTTTTCACACTGGGAATCAACCTGCCCCCCAGCACATTACAGGATTGAAGTGTGCTGTATGGTTCTCGCAGTTCGCCACAAAGCACCAAACTCAGGGATGAATGATCGAACATGAATGCTGTCACACTTGTCGATTCGTATGGCTCCAGGGGACTGTTCCGAAGCGGGAAAGCCCACTCGGCATGCAGTCGGGCCCGGTGTGACGGGTGCCGCATAATCGTTTTCGATGCCGAACCTGGAGCCGTCGAATCCGCTTTCCTGGGACCGATCCCCTTTTCCGGACTGCGGATATGACCTCCCCTCACCCACCGAAAACTCCGCCGGGCCCGTCGAACCCGGACACCCTTCTAAGCAACCGGCCCTTCCTCCTTTTCTGGACCGCACGGGTGTTTTCGGCGATTGCTTTCCAGGTTTCAGCAGTCGCAGTCGGCTGGCAAGTCTATGCGCTTACCGGGAGCGCTTTCAACCTGGGTATGCTGGGACTGGTCCAATTCCTTCCGATGGTTGTTCTGACCCTTGCGGCCGGCCATGCTGCCGACCGCTACGACCGCCGCGCCATAGTCCGAGCCTGCCAGGCTGTTATGGGATGTTCCGCGCTCATGCTGGCTATGGGCAATGTCTACGGCTGGCTCCATATCGCAGGGATATTTTCAGCCGTAGCCGTAATTGGGGCTGCCCGAAGTTTCGAACACCCGACCATGTCGGCCCTGCTCCCGGGGCTCGTCCCGGATTCGCTCCTCCCGAAAGCGGCAGCTCTGAGCAGTTCGGCGATTCAGACCGCATTTATCATCGGGCCGGCCCTGGGTGGATTTCTCTACGCAGCCGGACCGGCCGCTGCATATTCGATGGCCGCCTTGCTTTTCCTCTCGGCCAGTCTGCTCACTTCTTTCATTCGTTTCGACAGAGTCCCGCCCCGCTGGAATTCGCGGGATTTCCGCTCCCTTTTCTCCGGAATTGCCTTCATCCGAAGCCGGCCGGAAATTCTGGGGGCTATATCCCTCGACCTTTTCGCCGTCCTGTTCGGTGGGGCCACAGCCTTGCTTCCGATCTTCGCCCGGGACATTCTCCACACGGGTCCATGGGGCCTGGGCGTGCTGCGTTCGGCGCCGTCTGTAGGCGCCCTCGCAATGTCCGTTTTCCTGGCCCGCTTTCCTCTCGAACACCGGATCGGCCATCTGATGTTCGGCGCAGTGATCGTATTCGGCCTCGCTACAATCACGTTCGCCCTGTCGAACTCGATGCTCCTCTCATTAGGCGCTCTCGTCGTCCTCGGCGCAGCGGATGTGATCAGCATTGTGATCCGGATGACGCTCGTCCAGCTTTCGACCCCGGACGAAATGCGAGGCCGGGTGAGCGCTGTCAACTCGCTTTTCGTCGGCACATCGAACCAGCTCGGCGAATTCGAGTCCGGTGTAACGGCAGCGCTTCTGGGGACCGTTCCGGCCGTAGTTGTCGGGGGCATGGGCACGATTGTAGTCGCCATCCTCTGGATGCGCTTGTTTCCCGATCTGCGCAGGGCCGACAGCTTTGAACGCCGGAAATCATAATGGGAATTGATGTAGGATACGATCCCCTGACAATACGATCCCCTGAGTCTTGACGCCATATCAATATAGTCGTATCCTCCTGGCATCATGTGGTCCCGAGGGGATTTCCAACCAATCGGAACTGCCATGATGTTGTCGCGGCGGTTGGTTTTGCAAAAGAAAAAGGTATGCAATAGAGTTATATAAAGGAGTGAGGCACGAAATGCGATTTACCCGAATAACAGTTAATCCCAACCAGATGGGCGGAGTTCCGTGTCTGCGTGGCCTGCGAATTCCCGTTTCTACCATAGTTGACATGATCGCGGATGGGATGAGCACTGAGGAAATACTTAAAGCCTATCCCGATCTTGAGCGAGAAGACATCACAGAAGCTCTCCGGTATGCTGCTCAAGCAGTCAGAGAGCGTGAACTACCTCTGGTCAAGGTGGCATGAGATTTCTTATCGACAACGCCCTCTCGCCTTTGGTATATGAGGCCTCTCCTCTTGGCTAAGATTACTCTTGCGTGGACTGGATCTTCATTTGGGGTTGATTGCACTCTGGTAGTCTTCCTCTGAGTAGCCGTGGATTTTTTGCCCATTGATAATAGCAAAGGGCACACCACTTTTGCTGTCAAGCTGGCTCTTCCTTCGAGCAGCAGATTCGTCCTTCTCGATATCATAGGAAACGAATGGAATCCCTCTTGACTGGAAGAAACTGACTGCCTTTTTGCTGTACGGGCACCAGCTTGTTATGTAGAGCTCAACCTTGGGACTATCCTGCAGAGCTACAATCATCCTTTCGTCAGCCCACACGGTAGCTGCAGAAAGACAAATGCATTGGGCTCCCAGTAGGATGACGGCTAGTGCCACTATGATCCCTTGTTTCATTTCTTCTCCTCTCCCGGTTTGCTCTACTAGATGTAATAGCCCGACACTCGCCAGCTTTCATCTTTTTATGCAAGGAGCATCATTTCGTTTTAGAAACCAAAACCAGTATGCCTGTTGTCCTAAAAGATCATCAGGCAGTCCTTAATTAGAGCGAATGGGGGCATGCCATGGAACTTGTGATTTTGAAGGCTTTGCCAAAAACAGCATGCCAGCCAGTTCGATTCGCGTTCACATATGAAAAAGATCCTTAAATTTATACGACCAGCCGCCAACCAGCGGATTCAATCCAACCGATGATATGAGGAACCACTACGAAACTCGACTACTGTACTAATGTAAGGCAGAGCGGCCTGAGGTCAATACTGATTCCATAAGGCGAATTCAGGAAAAACTCCGATCGAATCATATACCGTCCCGCCCTCCGAGTTCCGCGACCACATCGGCGGGATTGCCGGCTCGGTGGGATCAGCTCTGAAGAGATTCCTATCCTTCATCGGGAAGATAACCGAAGGAGGCAAAAACAACCTGCCCCTTTAGGAGTACCGAAAGGCAGGATACAAATCGGGTCGAATGGTGTCAATTAGCGGAGTTTATCCCTCTGCCCCTGCCCACCTCCTCTATCATGGTGAGTTAATGTTGCATATAAGGGGTGTTTTCTTGCGAAATGTGACGCAGCCCCGAATAGTCAGGGCACGAAAGCTGCATTCTAATTGTGAAGTCTTACGGCAGAGGGAACTTGAGGTTGCTGATGCGAAATGCCTTATTGGAAGAAGGATGTTGGATATGCCTCTCTTTGGAATCTTAGTCATTGCGATACAGATCTTTTTTGGAGTGCACTGCGTGAGATCGGGTCGAAGTGGTTGGCTGTTTATTATCCTGTTCTTCCCGGGAATTGGCAGTCTTGTCTACTTCTTTGCCGAGTACCTGCCTGATCTGAGGAGCGGAAGGACGATGGATAATTTATCGAGACATCTCGTATCTAAAATTAATCCATCTGCAGAATTGGAGCGTCTCAGAGCTCAGGCTGAACACAACACCAGCGTGGGAAATCGAATCGCACTTGCCGACGGATTAGTCAATGCAGGTTTGTATGAAGAGGCTGTTGAGCTTTACAAAGAGTGCATGAATGGCATTTATAAAGATGACAAGAGCATTTTGGCTGGACTCTGCCGGGCGCACTTAAAGCAGGGGAACTTCGAGGAAGCAGAAAAGTATCTGGTGAATTTCAATGCCAACTCAAAGGACAAACTTTCCAAGGAGATGAGGTTCCTGCATGCGCGGGCTTTGGAAGAGGCTGGAAAAGATGAAGAAGCCGTGGAACGATACGCTGCCATACTTAGGGAGAGTGTTGGAGAAGAAGTAAGGTGCCGCTACGGCCTACTTTTGAAGAAACTGGGCAGAGTACAAGAGGCAACCCTTGTATTTGACGAAATCGCGAGAAACGCCAGAGTCTCACCAAAATTCTATAGAAAAAGCGAGAAGAAATGGATCAGCATTGCCAGGAGAGAATCCAATGCCTGCTCTTAATATCTATAGCTGCATGGTGTCAACTCCACTCACGGGAAGCATTCGCTACCACGTGCTCAAGCCGATATCCAATCAGCCGGATATGGACCCCGCCGCCGATGCCCAGCCCAATGAGCATCAGGTAAAAGGCTTTCCGGGGCATTGACTCCCCAAAAGTGCCGAGAAACCCGGCAAAATAGTTACTGAAGAAGCATCCTGGTCCTCAGCAGGCCTGACGACACCCCCATGTCATTGACATGCCGCCCCACAAGCATGATCTTAAATGGCCTGGGTGGTTTGAAAGCCGAAGTCCGATGCTATGGCAAAATTCGTTGCCGGGCACGGGTCCCCGAGGAGAATAAGATTCTTCGGATCTTTCTTCTGGTAAAGAAGCAATGACACCAACGCGGCGACATTCAACCGGACGTACACGGGCAAGCCGCTGGTTGCATAATATCTATACTCCAAGACCGTTGATTAAGCTCACTTTTTGGCCAAATCCAACTCCCTCGCATGGAGTTTTGCACCTATCGATTTATCCACCGCAGCATAAGGATCAATCATGAAGAAGATGTGGGTTACAGCGGCAATTATCTGTGCTGTTCTGTTGACTAGCCTTGCTGCCCCGGCAGTAGCCCCGGATACGGAGAGCATACCCCCCGACCTCGCAATATGGAAATCCTGGGTGTTGCATGGTAAGGAGACGCACCTTTGCCCCATAACCTGCAACAATGGTATTGCATTCCAATGCGTATGGCCATCACGGTTGCATCTCGCCCTGGACCGCAAAGGTGGCCGATTAACCCAGGAGTGGCGTGTCTTCGTTAAGGATTGGGTTACCCTGCCCGGCAGCGCTAATGTCTGGCCCTTTGACGTTAAGGTGGACGGGAAAACAGTCCCATTGCTGAGGCGCCACGATCTCCCGGCGGTAAGCCTCACGCCCGGGAGACACGTGGTCGAGGGTTCTTTTGTTTGGGACGAAATGCCCGAGATGATTAACGTACCTGACGCAAGCGGCCTGGTCTCCCTTTCCATCAACGGCAAACCGATAGACTTTCCGCTTCTCGATGAATCCGGCCGTCTCTGGCTCCAGAAGCGCTCCACCTCGGGCAAGCAGGAAGACCGGCTGGAGATGAAGATATATCGGCTGGTCGACGATACGATTCCCATGCAGGTGCACAATCTTCTAAGGATCAATATCTCGGGTCAGGGGCGCGAAGTAAAATTGGATAATGTCCTGCTGGAAAAGGCCATTCCTTTGAGTATCCAAAGCCCGCTTCCCGCAAAACTGGGCCCTGCGGGGGAGTTGTTCCTCCAGGCTCGTCCGGGCCGGTGGGAAATCACAATCCTGACCCGATTCGAGGGCCCTATCCAAGGGCTCGGCCCCATAAACGGGGCTTTTGGCCAGGAAGTATGGTCCTTCCAGGCACAGAATCAACTGCGCATGGTACAGATTGAAGGGGTGCCGGGAGTTGATCCCAAACAAACAGACGCTCCCAGGGATTGGGAAAGGTTTCCCACATATGTTGTACAGCCCGGGGCCACGATGATCTTTAAGGAAACCCGGCGTGGCGATCCCGATCCCGCACCGGATATGCTCAGCCTCAAGCGGACCTGGTGGCTGGATTTTGACGGGTCCGGCTTCACCGTTCAGGATCATATCGGAGGGACCATGAGCCGTCAGTGGTTTCTGGCGATGAACCCACCGGGCCTTCTCGGACGGGTTTCCGCCGACGGAACCGACCAGCTCATCACCAGCCAGGGAGCTGAAATGAAGCCAGGCGTCGAGCTTCGCAAAGGGCACTTAAACCTCGTTGCGGAGTCCAGGTATGAAGCCTCCAACTCGATGCTTCCGGCGGTAGGCTGGGACCATGACTTCCAGTCGGTCTCGGGAGTGCTCCGTCTCCCTCCGGGGTGGTGTCTGCTTACCGCCAGCGGTGTAGACGTCATGCCGGGAACATGGTTCCAGCGCTGGACGCTTCTGGATCTCTTTCTGGTGTTGATCATCTCGATTGCAGTCTCCAGGCTGTGGAATTACCGCTGGGGACTGCTTGCTCTGGTGGCTATTGCGCTCATTTACCATGAGCCCGGTGCGCCGCGCATCGTGTGGCTCCCCTTGTTGGCGGCTGTGGCTTTGCTGCGTATTCTGCCGGCGGGATGGGCAAGAAGATTGATTGGCGCCCTTCGCATAGTTAGCCTCGTCATTTTGCTCGTTATTTCCATTCCATTCATGATGCAGCAAATCCGCGGGGGAATTTATCCACAATTGGAACCACCCCAGATTGTCTCAGACTTCACACCGGACTTGGCTTTTGCGCCCCAGGCCCCGGAAATGTACGAGCAACAAAGAGAATCTATCCCGGGCGATTCTCTGAAACGCATTTCGCCCGCTCCTGCGCAAGCAGGGCCAAAAGGAGGGAAGGACAAGGGGAGCTACCTGCAAGAAAAAAACGCTCTTACCCAGGACCCTCGTGCGTTAATCCAGACCGGCCCGGGCCTCCCCACCTGGACCTGGCAATCCATAGCCATGAAATGGAATGGCCCGGTGGCTCGGAATCAGCAGATACACCTGTGGCTAATGCCGCCCGCAACTAATCTGGTTCTGGCCTTCATGAGGGTCGTGCTGCTTGCGCTTCTGATCTTTCTCATGCTCGACATACCCCTCTGGAAGCGACCCGGCAAATCAGCAACCGTCGCAGTTGCGCTCCTCCTTTTACTGTTCTTGCCCCAAAGGGTTAAAGCTGAAACTAATATCTCCGGTTTCCCTCCTTCAGACCTCCTTCAACAGATGCAGAATCGACTCCTTGAGCCGCCCGACTGCCTGCCCAATTGTGCCGAAAGCCCATTCATGGAGATCACGGTAACTGCTGAAAGCCTGCGGCTGCTTTTTCAAGTCCACGCGGCCACGGACACGGCCGTACCTCTGCCCGGCAACGCCAGGTCGTGGCTGCCGGAAAAAGTGCTTCTCGATGATCAACCTGCCGAAGGCCTACGGCGGGATAAGGACGGGCTGTTGTGGATACTCGTCCCGCTTGGCGTCCACACCGCAACACTTCAGGGCAAGGCTCCTACGGGAGATTCGATCCAACTGCCTCTGCCTCTTAGACCCCATCAAGCAAAGTTTGTAGGAGTAGGCTGGGACGTTCAGGGAATCCATCAGGACGGTCAGGTAGAGGGGAGTATTCAACTTACGCGGCAAAAGAAGGATGGCGCCCCGGCCGAAAAAGTTGAAGAAAACTCACTGCCACCTTTTCTTCACATCCAACGGGAGTTGTCCCTTGGATTGGACTGGCAGGTCTTTACCACGATAAGCAGGGTCACGGCCCCTGGAATGCCGATCGTAGCAGCAGTGCCGCTAATCTACGGTGAATCGGTAACTACTTCCGGAATTCATGTTGCCGATGGAAGGGTGCTCGTCAACATGGAACCCGGAATGACTGAGCTGAAATGGAACTCGACATTGGAACCTCATTCCGAAATTCAACTTAAGGCTTCCTCCGGGGATGGGGGAATCGCCTGGGACGAGACCTGGATCTTGGACGCAAGCCCGATATGGCATTGCGAGCTGACGGGCATTCCTGTCATCCACCACCAGGATGGGGAAGGATTCTGGAAACCTCAGTGGCAGCCATGGTCCGGTGAAGGCGTCACCATCACTGTGACTCGACCTGAAGCTATTCCAGGACAACAGGTTACCATCGACGACGCCAGGCTGGAGCTGGTTCAGGGGGAGCGATTCAACAAGGTGATCCAGACGATCAACATACGTTCCAGTCAGGGTGGTCAGCACAGCTTCTCCCTGCCTTCAGAAGCAAGCCTGCAGGAGGTCCGGATCAATGGAAAAACTCAACCCGTGAGACAAAATCAAAGAAAGGTCATGGTGCCTTTACAACCGGGAGCGCAAAATGTGTCTCTGGAATGGCATCAGGCCCGGAACGGTTCACTTTTGACCGAGGCTCCGGAGGTGGGTATCGGCGATTCCGGGCAGCGTGCGGTCAATGCATCCGTACTATTCAGAATGGAGCCGAATCGCTGGATTCTGTGGGCCGGAGGCCCGAGGCTGGGACCGGCAGTGCTTTTCTGGAGCTATCTGCTGGTAGTTATTCTGGCCGCCCTGGGACTGGGTCGAATTCCATGGACACCTCTCAAGAAACGCCATTGGCTGCTGCTTAGCTTAGGGCTAACCCAGGTTCATCCCCTCGTGGCCATCATGATAGTGGGGTGGCTGCTCGTCCTCGGTTTGCGAGAACGACATGACTTTGCGCAAGGGTGGTTCGCTTTCGATCTGACACAATTACTCCTAACGGTCTGGACCGTGGCTGCCATGGTGGGGCTCTATCTTTCAATTGAAAAGGGTCTTCTGGGAATTCCCAACATGCAGATTGCCGGAAACGGGTCATCGGATTTCTTGCTGCAGTGGACACAGGACCGCATCGGGCCAACCATGCCCAGACCAAGGGTTTTGTCCCTTCCCATGCTTGTGTATCGCATTCTCATGCTCGCATGGGCGCTCTGGCTGGCGCAGGCCCTCCTCAAATGGTTGTCCTGGGGATGGCAGTGCTTCGGCAAAGGTGGCATGTGGCGAAAGGTGTCTTTGCGCAAGACGAAAAAACCCGCGACAGATGCCGATATAGTTTAGGACTCTGAAAAGGAAGAAAACGGTCCCGGCCGATTGTCCATGCGTCCGGATCATAAATCGACACTTCGTCGAGCATGATGTCCGCCGGGAAAACCTGAGGCAAGTTTTCCCGGCGCCCGGTCAACCATAGAGGTCAGAGCCAGATTTCTTCCTGGTATAATACTGCCGAATTAAATTGGTTTCTCACAGCTCACTGTTCACTGCTCACTCATCGCCGCTCCCCGCTTCATCGGAGCGACACCAGACATGCACTTATTTCATTTGAAATGATCAGCGCATTCAAAACGTAAAATCTTTTCCGGTGGTCGAATTGCCCTATGATATAATGCTTCCCAATCACGGGCACAATCAACTGGACGGATGGGAAAAGGTCGATGAGAGCTGATTCTATGATTCCGGAAGAAATAAGACAGGAGATTCTTTCCAGGTTGACCGAAGGCGGCAATATCCAAAAGGTGATCGTTTTCGGCTCCTACGCCGGCGGCGCTCCAGGGCTAAATAGCGACATCGATCTTCTCGTCGTTACCGGCGATGATTCCATGCCCCATAGCTTTGAAGAGAACATGGAGCACTATCATCGTGTGTCCTCGGTCCTGCGGGAAATTAAGAAGCGCATACCCATAGACCTGATTGTTCACACAAAACCGATGCACGACGAATTCATCAGACAGGGAAGCATGTTCGCCAAGGAGATCGCGGAACGCGGCGAGGTTTTGTATGAAAAAGCTCACTGAGGAATGGCTGAAAGCCGCAGAGGACGATCTTCGGGTCATCGAACGAATTCGGCAGGATGAACACCTGACACACATGGTTGCTTTCCATGCTCAGCAGGCAATTGAAAAGTCGCTTAAAGCGGCAATCGAGGAGTATGAACTTGGCTCAGTCAGGGTACACAGCCTGGAGAGACTCTTTGAAATCGTGAAGGCCTGTATAAAAATTGATGCCGACCTTCTCATCATCGAGATGCTGGACAAACTTTATGTCGATGCCCGCTATCCCGGCAATCTCGGACTCCTCCCAAATGGAATGCCCTCCCTGGCCCATGCGGAGAAATTCAATTCCTTTGCCAGCACAGTTTACGAAAACATAAAGTACGCCCTGGAGGTAAAGCGGCAAAGAGACCAGGATTCCTAATCAAGAAATAAGTAACAGGTATCACTCCATGCCGCCAAGTAACAAGTAATTGGACAGGCAGGCTGAAAAAGCTAATCAAATTAATACGCGGCTTGAATCCGGCCTTGGACATTGTTGGAGAAATCCAGCAAATTCAGATACTCCTGTCGTGTCCCTCTACCATCCGCTCAACCGCACGCCCGAGCAGCCAAGCAAATTCTGAGGCGATTGAGTTTTGCAGAGGAACCGGGGATCAGTGAGTCCTTACGCAAGTGGGTTGATGAGATCAAGAGAAAACCCGAGGTGTGAAAAATTTAGGGGTGACCCCTACGCATTCAGGCATTCCGGGCTTGGACTGATCTCTAACAAAAGAAAGGGACTGCTATGAAGATCAGGTTTATCTTGGCGTCACTCCTGCTGGGTTTTCTTCTTGTCACCTGTGCCTACGCCGAGCTGGCGGAGACCGACGATGGAGCAATGCTCTATTATGAAGTCAAGGGCAGTGGTCAGCCAATCGTCCTGGTACACGGCTGGACCATGACGGGTAATTTCTGGAAAAAACAGGTTGAGGGCTTATCCAAAGATTACCAAGTGATTACCATCGACCTCCGGGCGCATGGAAATTCGAGTAAAGTCCTCCACGGACACACCATTCCCAGGTATGCCAAAGATGTAAATACGGTAATCAAAAAGCTGAAACTCAAGAACGCGACGCTGGTCGGCTGGTCGCTTGCCGGCCCAGTCGTTCTCTCCTACTGGGAACAGTTCGGTTCAAAAGATGGCGTCAAGGCTCTCGGCCTGGTCGATATCACCCCTTTTCCCTTCTCACCCGCTGATTGGAACTCGCATGGCCTAAAGAATTATAATTATGATAAAGCGAACGGTTTTTTCCTGGCACTGTCGGAAAAAAGGCGTGAAACGGCAACAGGCTTCATAAACAGGATGTTTAAATCGGGGCAGGCCGGACCGGACCTGGAATGGATGCTGACCGAGCATCTCAAGACACCCACTTCCGTAGCCGTTGCAATTTACTCGGATTACCTGGTGCGGGATTATTCAAAAACTCTGAAAACAATAAAAGTACCTGTCATCATTTTCGCCGCCGATTCACAGATATTTCCCAGGAGCATCGAAATGGGAAAATACATGAATTCCCAAATCCCCAAATCGACGTTTGTGCCCATGGAGGATGCCGGCCATCTTCTGTTTTATGAACAGCCGGAAAAGTTCAACAGCGCGCTGGACAAGTTCTTAATAGGGATCAAGTAGCGCGATTTAAGAGTCGTCAGGAGATTACCAGATCGTACCCAGATCTGAGATTGTAATCTTGCGGTCCCGGCTTATCAAAGTAAGTCCGAGATGACGAGCGGTGGCGGCAATGATTCTACCATGCATATCCGGAACATTGCTCCTGGGCACCATTGGGAGCATCTCGACCACATTACTGAAAGTATGTTATGCTCATGGCCCTGCTTGCCATCAACTTCACTCCCGAGACGCACTCCCTTCATGCCTCGCTACGACCCGCTCAAGAGGACTTCCGAGCAGCCAGATCGCGAGACCGCCGCTAATACCCACATCAGGAGCAGGAAAAAAACCGCTCGCGGCATAGTCTCCTATAACTTGCCGAGGAACCCGGAAAAGTAGTTGCCGAAAAAGCTCGAAAGAAACCACGGAATGCTTGAAAGGGGATTTGGGGCGTTAAAAGTGTAAGTGCGACTCAATATGCAAACATCAATATTTGGGTCGATGAATGCGGATCTTGTGGTCCGTCACAACGACAAAGCTCCCCCGCCAGTTCTCGACATTCTCTGACTTAAAAAGTTCCAAAACCTTACGGAAAAGCGCCTCACGACCGGGTCTGCGAAGCCGAACCAAAATGATCCCATGATGGAATCCTGGCTGAAAGCGTCGGTTGTCGGAGAAATCAAGGTCCTGTGTAATCAAAAGACGTTGTTCATTTTGAGCGACAGACCATAGCTCTTCGTCTTTTGCGCCGCTAAGCTTTTCAGAATAGACGGTTTCAACATCGTTGCCGATGCCGCCCAGTGCAGTAACCAACCGCACAGGCATGTTTTCATCAAGTTTAATCCTCATGCGACCTTCGGAATACCGGGAAGCGGCAGATCTTCTTCAGCGGAAGCAGCAGCGAATGCTATTACCGCCATCACCTGCTCCTCAGTAAGTGCCGGAAAATCTCTGAGGATTTCTCCTATACTCGCACCTTCGGCCAGACTGGCTAGAATAGTTCGAATTGTAACTCGAGTTCCTGCAATTACCGGCTCGCCACCACAGACTTGTGGATCACGAAGGATAAATCTACTATAATCCATCCCGTTTCCTTTCCAGACGCCGATTTCCGTTGCTTCCTCCAAAGGTTCGCCCACCCCACTCGGCCCATGTTTCCCCCTGTGCCCGAGCAATATCCTCTTCGGAAAGATCCACACCTCTTCATAGGTCCCGCAACAGTTTTCGCTAAACAGAATTTGCAAGACTTCAGTTGCTGCTCTATCTGTGGCGAAAGACGCTTGATGAGGCGTATCTTGTCTACTGCTGAAAGCTGCTCTGCCAATCCCCAAGAGCCTCTCCAATGTTCCGCTTCAGCCATGCCACTCCGACCATGAACAGGTGTGCGGAGAAAGCAATTACTCAAAAGATAGCAAAATCCTCAAGCGAATGAAAGTATTACTCAAAAGTAGGCTATGCTCACAGGCCTCCTTGCCTTTACCTCCTCTCCTGACGGTTCATCATGCCATGCCCTTTCTTCCATGGCCTGCTTCCTCTATGCTTTGCGTAAGTTGACCTTCCGCTGATACAATTTGGTATCGCCCAACCAACGGCGTACATATTTGTACCAATGTTTCAGAACTTTTAGGGTGCAATCCCGCACCTAATCCAATGCCTGAGCCATTTTCAGCACAATTGGCAGGATCTTTGCTCAATTTATCCGGCATCAAGAATTCCTTCTTTCTTGCCTGAACAATTGGGATGAAAGAAAACTTGGGGGGGATAATTCAATGAGCAGCCTTGCGTCTATTCGTGCCGCCACCAGTTTTGATATCGCTGCGAAAAAAGAACGGCTGTCCTCGCTGGATGCTTTTCGCGGCCTTACGATATTTCTGATGATTCTGGCCAACTACCGCGGCGACAATGGTGCGATCTTTTCCTCTCTGGAACACGCCGCCTGGAATGGCTGGACTTTTGCGGACACCGTTTTCCCTTCCTTCCTTTTCATCGTAGGGGTATCGCTTGTTTTTTCATTTGCCGAGCGTCAGGGTGACCGCATCTTCCAAAAGGCGTTCGAACTTCGAATTATAAGACGAACTGTCATCCTGTTCGTACTTGGGCTTCTTCTCAACAGCTTTCCGTCATTCCAGCTCTCAAATATCCGAATACCCGGGGTACTGCAAAGAATTGCAGTCTGTTATTTTTTTGCTTCGCTGATTGTGCTGAAATGCGGGTTGAGAGGCCGCATTTTATGGCTTATCACCCTGCTCTCCTCCTACTGGGTGATGATGCGGTTCATCCCCGTCCCCGGAATCGGCACCGGCGTGCTCGAACCAGGAGAAAATTTTGCAGCATGGGTCGATTCGCATTTTCTGAATGGGTACATGTGGTCATATTACGATGGGAAGTGGGACCCGGAAGGAATCGTAAGCACAATTCCAGCGATCGCCACCACTCTTTTTGGCGTGCTCACGGGTCAGTGGCTGAGATCTTCCGCGTCAGAACGCCGAAAAACAGCCGGAATGCTCTGTTCCGGGGTGCTTCTGCTCATCGCCGGCCAGATACTGAGCAACTGGCTGCCGATAAACAAGAGCATATGGACGAGCACCTTCAGTATATTCATGGCAGGACTGGCACTTGTCTGCCAGGCACTCTTTTACTGGTTTATCGATATCGCCGGTTTTTCAAGATGGACGAAACCGCTTATCATCCTCGGCCTGAATCCAATCGCCCTCTATATGCTATCTCAAATTCTCGGCACCATGCTCCCGTCCATGCACATGTCCGGAATCTTCTCCGTTCCAATTATAAATTGGGGCGCCTCATCTTTGCTCCACCCGCTGGAGATCCTCCTGTCCATATTTATAACCGCATGGATTATGTGGCAAAAACGTATTTTTATAAGAGTTTAGAGCTGGGTTCATGCGCTTCGGATTCCAGTAATCTTACCAGACATCAACTTCTCTCCAGTGAGGCTGTGCTGTTTCCCTCTACTATCCGCTCCAGCGGTCGACCGAGCACCCGGATTGCCACCCCGGCCCCGAAGCCCAACCCGGTCAGCATGAGGAAAAAGGCCTCTCGATCTATCCGCTCCCGGAAGATACCGAGGAAACCGGACAGGTAGTTGCCGAAGAAACTCGACAAGAACCATACGCCCATTTGAAAAACTATTTCCGGCTGATTTTCGAGCTAAGCGAGAGATCGATCGCGATAGATAGAGATCCCCAATAGTGAGAATTAAGACAGTCCCGAGGAGCCAAGCTACGCTGCCGCGCCCCGGCCCGTGTCAATCAACGCCTGCAGCAATGATGAGAGCTGCAGGTATGATCCAAATATTGCAAGGTCCCGGCTAACCCAGAGCAGAACGCCAAGGAGAGATATCTGAAATCAGCCGGTTGGAGCCATCACAACGCAATACAATGCAGATATCACCAGTCTCAGTCGATACTCTTGTGAGGTGCGGGTCATGCCGGTTTGTCAAGTTCCTTCCTGACAGCCAATCCCAGTTTCTCCAGTATATAGGGTTTTTTCACATAAGCACCAGCGCCCAATGCATGAGCTCTGCTCACCCTTTCGGTCTCAGAAAAACCACTAACGATGATCGCCTTTTGATGAGGATGGATTTCAAGTATTTTGGCATAAGTGTCGAGACCATCCATGCCGAGGTCCATGATCATATCTAAAACAACCAGATCAACCGTGTTTTGCCTGAGATACTCCACCGCTTCTTCACCACTGGAAACACTATAGACGGTGTAATTGAGTTTCATGAGCATCACTCCGGCGAGTTCCCGTTGCTCTTTAACGTCATCAACAATCAGGATGGATTCACCGTTTCCCATGTATTCGGCGGCGGATATGGGAACCTGCTCCCGGGATATTTCCTCTCTTGTCACAGGAAAATAAAGGGTGAAAATGGCGCCTTTGCCTTCTTGGCTTTCCACATTGATATATCCCTGATGATCCTTAACCGTACCCCAAATCACAGCCAATCCCAAGCCAGTCCCGCTACGCCCCATGACTTTTTTCGTATAGAAAGGTTCGAAGATGCGCTTCATATCCTTGGCTGGTATGCCTTCCCCCGTGTCCGATACGGACAAAACGACATAGTCACCTTCCCGAACCTCATCATATCCGGAAACAGGTTTATCCAGGTACCGATTCCCGGTTTCAATGGTGATTACGCCGCCCTCAGGCATGGCTTCAGTGGCATTGGTGACCAAGTTCATCAGCGCTTTGCTGAGATGAACGGCAGAACCCGATATATTAAGAAGGTGCGCTTCCAAATCGGTCTTGATCCGGATGTTGGGATGATAAGAAGAGATCATGGAGAACTCGGGGGAGTTCCGGCATTCCAGGACTATGTTATTCAAATTCAACACCTTCCTGTTCGAGACACCCCTCCTCGCCATGGTCAGAAGATCCTGCACAATCGCGGCGGCCCTTTGTCCACCCTTGAAAATCTCCATGGCTTTTGATCTTGCAGAATTGGACTCACGCGAATCATTTGCAAGCAGTTCGGAATAGCCCACTACAATACCTAGAACATTGTTGAGATCATGAGCCACTCCACCAGCCAAAGTGCCCAAAGCCTCCATCTTCTCCGCACGCTGCAAACGATCTTCCAGCCTCCTTCGCTCTTCCTCGGCCCGCTTCCGCTCGGTGATGTCTTCAAACAACCCGACAGCCCCCATGAACTTCCCTTCTTTGGTCACTATGCGCTCATAGATAGCCCGCAGGGGTGTTGTCTTGCTGCCGGTGACGGACGTGTAGTTCCCGTCGAAGTATCCCCTCTCGCCATCCAACGCATTTTTGACAGCCTGACGCATTGCTGGATCACGCAGTCCTTCGAGCATATGGGAGCCCACAATCGCCTCCTTGGAGGCACCCATGATCTCTGCATACTTGTCGTTAAAATCCTGGATGATCCCATTTGAGTTAAAATGCATTATCCCAAGGGGGGCATTATCAAAAACGAGGCGATATCTTTCCTCCTTTTCGCGCAACGCATCTTCCATCTGCTTGCGGTCGGTGATATCGACCATTACTCCGATCAAACCGGCCAGGTTGCCATGATGATCTGAAAAAGTAGACTTACGGACTATAACGTTCCGTAATGAACCGTCGGCGTGCATGAGCACGCTTTCATACGTCTGGACTCCAGGCTTAGCGAACAAAGCCGAGTCCATCTCGTAGTACTTGTCAGCCAGCTCTTTTGGTGTAATGTCGTAAACCGACTTGCCAATGACATCATCAATACTCAGGCCCAGGACCTTTGCATATGCGGAATTACAGCCCTGATAGAGGCCCTTGGTATCTTTGTAGTAAAGCGGATCGGGAATGGCCTCGATCAGATTTTCTGCAAACGAAAGGGCCCCTCGCAATGCTTCTTCAGCCAGCTTTCGCTCGGTAATGTCGTGAATGAAGGTGCATATGAGGGTGGGCTTGCCGCCCTTATCCATGGCGATGGGGAACTTGCTGACGTGCCAGGCGTAGAAACGGTCCTGGATCTCAAGCTCTAAATCCTGTTCCTTGTTGACGCAGCTTTCGAAAACCTCACGGTCGGTATCGACAAGGCGTTCGACATCCGAATGTGAAAGGCGTTCTTCAAGGAGTTGCTTCAGCGGCTGTTTGACTTCCGGGCGACCAAACAGGTCCTCAAACTTTATGCTGAACGCCATGGGTCGGCCTGACCTGTCGCTTATGCTTATAGCAAGAGGAGCATGATGCAAAATGCCCTGCAATTGCGTAGCAAGAGCGTGAACCGTACCGCCGAAACGTTGACTGAGGACAAGGACGATCCATATGGCAACGGCAGTCAGTACTGAAACCAGGATGAGCAGTTTGAAGTGGCTTGCCCGTTGTTCCCTGCGTGCTTCCTCTATGTCGATCCCAATACGCACGACGCCGACCACTTCGGCGTCAGGGTCGCTCCTGTATGGCAGAACTATCTCTTTAAAGGTTTGCTCTCCGTAGGCGTGTTCTCCTACAACCGGTTTCCCACTATCCAGACTCTGAATGCGCAGATCCACATCCTCCTTCTCCATCATCGAGGTGTCATCTTTTGCTGGATCACTGTGCGCAAGGACTCGCCCGTCTTTGGTTTCAACCGATATATACGCCAGTTCCGGCACCATGGCATGAATTTCTTCGGCCATCAAACGCATATGGTACTTGCCCGAAAAGCTTATCCGGGAGATGGACTCGCCAAGAATGGCGGCAATCACTCCGGATAATCGATTTTCTTCCTTTGTGTTCAGTTCGGCAAAAAGGAAACTGGCCACCCAGGAGGTGGTGAGCATCAGCAGCAGCACGACCGCTCCAAAACTCAGAGCGAGCTTCCGGTCCACCTGACCCAAGTTTTTGGGATCTCGTCTCAATTTGTTTCCTCTCCTCCCTGACGATTCGATTATTTCACGATTCTCATGATCCCCTGCCATTGGGGAAGATGGCTTCTCCATGGCTTTGTGAATCCGGCAGGGATCGGGCCCTGCCATCCGGGATAGAGATCGAGAGTGTCCCGTGTGACGGGAAAGACCGGTACAAGCGCATGGTATGGAGGACTGCCACCAGTCAGCACCGCATAAGCGGCCTTCATCGCCTCAGCCCCAAGCGGGCCGCAAAATTGCGCCGAGTCGACGACCGTCAGGCGTCCGGCCTTGATGTTCTCCACCGATGCAGGATCGCCGTCTATGGTGGCCACCATGATTTCGTCCCGTCCGGCTTCGGAAAGCCCTTTCACTACTGACAGGCCGCCTCCGTCATTTACCGTGAATACGACATCGATGCTTCCGGCCTTTGGGAAATCACGCAGGATATCGTGTGCCGCCTGTTGTCCGCTGACGGGTTCAACAGCAGAATAGGATTTTAGAACCTTGTAGTGGAGCCCGGCTTCTTTTAGTGCGTCCAGAAAACCATTGACCCTCTCCACAGTTGACGAAACGTGCGGGTACTCCACCAACACTAAACAAATCTCTTTGTCCTCAGGGAAACGTGATGCAATGTATTCGCCATCAAGATAGCCGGCTTGATAATTGTCGGAGGTTCGGTAAGCGGCAAGGCCTCCTCCGCTGATGTATTGATCATAGGCAACAACCGGTATACCTGCCTTGTTTGCTGCTCGTAGCGGTGCTGCCAGAGCTGCATTGTCTGTGGGCTGGACGATGAGCAGATCGAGAGGCATCGTAACCAACTCATGCATCTGCCGGATTTGCTTCTCGATGCCTGCCTCGCCATCTCCTGCAACGCGGATTTCGAGTCTCACCGTGGGCTTGCCGTCTGCCAGGGCAGCCTTGTTCAATCTTTCCGCTTCTGCTTCCAGTCCTCTTCGCATGGCAACCTGACCGGGAATACTCATGGACCAGTACAGAACCCCAACTTGAAATTCCCGAGCATCGGCCGGAGGCGCGAACAATAACACCGATACGGCGGCGAGAAGAGACAGCCAAAGCCCTGTGCTCTTCATTTTGGAGGGCGAGAGGTTTTTCGGCACGGCATTCATCGGTCCTCCTGCGCTATCGGGAGAAAGAGAATGGAATGTTGTGCATTGCTCCACTCAACGGTGTACTACGGAGGCACAACGGCGCATAAAGCACAGGGAAAGACATCTTGGAGCTATTCCGGACAGGCCCCAGGCATTCAGATGTCGCACTCCAGAAACCGGTCGGCGACCTAGCCGAATTTCGACGTGGATTGCTCGTAGGTTTTGTCTTCATCTTTATTTTCGACTCCTCGGAAGAGCAATACGGACGGTGTCTCCATATGTCAGTTGAGTTGAGCGCATCCTTCTTGATTATCCAGCGATGAGAAGGCGAGCAAAGAGGAGAATGGGCTTGGCAGTTTGGGAGCGCAGGGTCAGAGGGAATCGGCGTTAAAACTCAGAGCGGTTACCTTAACATTGCTCAAGGTGAGATGAAATGATTTTCATGACGGAGAACTCCGTGCATCTTGCCAATGTGAGCAATCCCGATGTGGCCCGAGTGCATAACGAAAATGATTTGAATATGTTAACTCGCGATTGCTGAAAGAACAGTAAGATGCCGAGCTTCCTGTTAATGCCGCTTACTATTTTCGCATCAATTTTGAAATGCGCAGTTTACCACATGTCGATCTGTAATATTATGCATTAACAACCACTTAACTTTTGTGGACAGAAGGAGTGGCATCGATCCCCCATTTTCGAGGTAGTTTTGTCATTTTCTGCGGCCACCCGCTCAAGCGGGCGTCCGAGCAGCCAGATCGCTATCCCCCAGCGACGCCCAGTACTGTCAGCATCAGGAAAAAGGCTTCACGGGGCATCCGCTCCCAAAAGGTCCCCGGAAATCCTGATAAGTAGTTGCCGAAGAAGCCGGATAAGAACCAGAGCCACACCTTAATAACTATTTCCGGCTGGTTTTTGAACTAACTTAGGTACTGTTGGGCGGGATGCGCCGTAAGGATAATCACCAGGTAGGAAGTGGCCCCCAGGAAGCAGCCCGGGGCCATCTTAATGCTGCTTACTATTTCCGATCTAATTTTGAAATGTGTAGCTTATCGGATGCTGAGCAAAAAACTCTGCCACCAGCAATGTGGCAGGAAGCTTAGCGCCTCCCAACGGCGTACAATCTATAAAGCTCTTGAGAGAGCGCATGCAGCGCCTGATCGGCTTTCTCTCCTCCTGCATTTGTCATGAGCACCATCGCAAAATCATGCTTCGGCTCAACCCAGATGAAGGCGAGGTTTTTTACATTCGAGCCCCCATGATATAGAAGCGGCTCCGGCGCCCAGTCCACTTGAACTTCACCCCAGCCTAACGCATATTTTCCATGTGAAGGCGTGCCGGGCCGAGCATCCTGTTTTTGTGGCATCGAAACAACCGGTGTATGCAGCTTTTTCAGCGTTTCTGCCTGGACCAGCTTTGGTCCGCGTTTTCCCTCGCCGGCGTTCCACCCAGCCCAGCGCGCGAAATCGAGAACGCTCATGTGGGCGTTGCCTGCAGGTCCTATAATCGGCGGGTTATCACCATTGGGACCGGAAAGGAATGCTTTCAGCTTACCATCAATAGAGATATGGCCGAGAGTTGCATCGATTCTGCCCAGGGTTGCCTGAGGACCTAACCCTGCCGATTTAAGCCCAAGCGGCTCGAAGATCAGCTCGGTTATGAGTTCTTCCCAAGTCTTGCCGGCAGTGCGCTCGATCATTGCGCCCGCGATAACGTAGTTCATATTGGCATAGGCGAACTTCGTACCGGGGCTTGATTCAAGAGGAAGCAGGCTCCATTGCTCTACGAGCCAATATCTCATTTCATCCAGGTTTCCATCTTGGAGCATCGCTTTTCCAAGCAGGGCAGCGAATTCATCGTTATCACCCGGGATGCCGCTTGTATGGGAAAGTAGTTGTTGGAGTGTCACCTTTCTCAGTGCAGGATTCATTTTCCCTGCCAGTTCAGGAAAGATATCGGCCACCGTGGAATCCCATCTGAGTTTTTTCGATTCCACTAGAGTAGCCGCCAGCAGCGAGGTCATTGCCTTTGTGTCGGACCCCAAATGGAAGCGGTCGTCAAGGCTTACCGTCATTTTTGTGCCAGCCCTTCGAGTACCGGTTGCCCCTGCAGCCACGATCTCTCCATTTTTCACAACGGCGGCGGCCAGGGCGGGCAATTGATACTTTTCGAGATAAGGTTGGAGCATTGCATCGAGCGATGAATAAGCACAAGCGGATGTGACGCTACAGAAAAAAGTCAATATGACGCAAATTCCGTATGGCAGATATTTTACAAGGTACATCAAACCAACCTCCGGGATTTAGTTCAGCACTGGAGACATTAGAAAAATCCAGAGTATGTATGCGGGCCAATGATGTCAATTGGAGTCCATCCCACCCTTCCCCGCCACGGCACGCTCGAGCGGGCGCCCGAGCAACCAAATCGCGAGTCCGCCACAGAGGCCAAGTACCGTTAACATCAGGAAAAAGGCTTCCCTGGGCATTGTCTCCCAGAAAGTGCCGAGGAACCCGGAAAAATAGTTGCCGAAGAAGCTCGACAAGAACCATACGCCCATCATCATCGAGACAATCCGCGCGGGCGCCACTTTCGTCACAAACGAAAGGCCGATCGGCGAGAGATAGAGTTCGCCAATGGTCAGGATGAAGATCGTCCCGAGAAGCCAGACGACGCTGCGGCGCTCCTCCGGCCCCATGCTGTGGGCAGCGAGGATCATCACCAGGTAGGAGCCGCCAGCCAGGAAATATCCCAAAGCCATCTTTCTTATGCTCGACGGCTCCGAGCCCCGGCGGGACTGCCAGGACCAGAATATGTTCAGAAGGGGGGCGAAGAGGAAGATCAGAAACGGATTGAACGCCTGGAACCACGTCGAGGGGATGTGCAGGCCGAGGAAGCTCCAGTTCGTGTTCCGGTCAGCCCAGAGTTGTAAAGTGTTGCCCTGCTGCTCGTAGATTCCCCAGAAGATGATGTTGAGCGCGCAGAGCAACACCAGGGCCCAGACACCCCTCCGCTCGCTGCGCGTGAGCGGCTCGGTCTCACGCGGCCGTCCAGCCGTCCTCATGAGGAGGTCCGGGGCGAGCGTGCGCTGCCCAAACAGGTACATGCACAGACCCGCGACCATACCGACTCCTGCTGCGCCGAAGCCATAATGCCAGCCGAACCGCTGGCCGAGCGTGCCGCAAACGAGCGGCGAGAAGAACGCACCGAGGTTGATGCCCATGTAGAAAATTGTGAAGGCGCGGTCCCGCCGCGGATCACCTGGAGGGTAGAGGCTTCCGACCTGTGTCGAGATGTTAGGCTTGAAGGCGCCGTTTCCGAGGATCAGGAACAGCAGCGCGACGAAGAAGAGCGACTCGACAGCCATGAGGAAATGGCCGATCGCCATCAGGACGCCACCGAGGATTACCGCACGGCGCTGGCCGATTATTCTGTCCGCGAGCATCCCCCCGAAAAATGGGGTCAAGTAAACGAACGCGGTATATAGCCCGTATATTTGCGAGGAGAGGGGCTGTGGCTGAAGCGGCCCGAAAATCGCCTCGAGCCCTCCTTTAACGAGGCCAAACCCCAACACCCTCTGCACGGCTGCGGGATGCACAAACAGGTGGTCTACCATATAGAGGACGAGAAGCGAGCGCATCCCGTAGTAGGAAAAGCGCTCCCACATCTCGGTGAAGAAGAGAACGTACAAGCCGGCCGGATGCCCCAGGATGGTCAAGCCCTGCGCAACTTCAGCCGGAATGCGCTGGGTTTGGTGCTCCACCCGGTTTCTCCTGTAGTCTGGCGAAAGGTTCCCGTGATGGAGGCTACGCAGGAGCACTTGACCGGGAATCCGAATTTAAGTGTTTTTGATTCCCTGCGCATCGTATTTACTCCAGCATGGAGAGGGTCACATTATTATTCGTCCTACTTTTCCACCGATGGCACTTCATTTGCTCAATAAGGATAGCGAGTGAGGATATCAAGGGAATAAGGGTATTTTGGAGAAATAACAGATTCTAAAAGAAGGAGAGAGAAATGAAAGCAATTATGAGTGTTATGTTTGTGATGATCATGGCGTTCGCCCTGGTTGTCAGTGTCGAGGCCGGGACCTGTTCAAGCTGCAGCCACAATTCTGGGCCCCTCTGCAAGGCGTTCAATACCCTGGCGGGCGGGACGAGTAACGGCTTAGAAGGAAACCATGCTGATTCTCTTTCGACGCCTGTTGCCTACAGCGACTATGTCGATGGCCGCGAGATTCCGGTCAACGCAAGGATCAGAACCCCGGAGACTATGGGTTCCTGGTAATAACACCGCCCACTCAGGTAGCAGAACCGGACCCTCTGGGTTTTCACCTCAGGGGGTTCCCGGCTCATTTCCGGAATACCTGAAGCTCATCACCGCAATCCGAGCATCTTTTTTCATATGTCTTAACCGCAGCGGCTTCGAATGATTCCCCTGCCCAAGCCATGATGGTGGATTTGTACGGTGCCTGGCCGGAAGTCATATTTTCGGCCTGAATTGTTATGAGCGACAGATAGAAACAATGTTGACGACATCAGAATCAATGTAGAATACGGTCAATGAACGGAATTAAAATGGGCGGTGCCGTTCCACTACGTGCCCGAACCATTAAGAAAGCACCTTGACTACCAAAAGGCCTTGGTCCAGGCATTATTTCGATATCGATCGTTTCTGGAGGGGTAAGAATGGGGAGACGCTTGTTTCGATCAACCTGGGGCAAAATTCCGGGTTCACTCTTGCTGTTGCTGGCGATCGGAATGGGACTACAGGGTTGTGCCGGTCAAGATCATACCTTTACGATGGAAAAAGATCCCCTGCCCACCAAGCTCATCGTGAAACAGATAGAGGAGTCCCCCCCCGGACCTGCCGGTGTTCGAACCGGACCTCTTACGGTGGATTTGGCCATTGAAGAAGCCCTGAGAGCCAGTCCCGAACTGGAGCAAATCCAACAGCGAATCGGTGCGGCATCAGAGCACGTAAAACAGGCCGAGGCATCCTTCTACCCAAGACTGGTCCTTTCCGAGGATTTCAACGTCACCGACAATCCGGTTTATGCCCTCATGGATATTATCAATCAAAGACGCTTCACTCCTACTATCAATTTCAACGATCCAGGCCAGCAGCAGAATTCAGCATCGAGGATTCAGGCAGAATGGGTTCTTTTTCAGGGAGGAAGCAGGTGGTACGACAGAAAGGCTGCACTGGGGCAGCACAGTTCCATTGAGGCTGAACTGCAGGCCGGCCGCAATCGTCTGGTGGCTAAAGTGTCTGAAACTTACTATCGCTGGCTGAATGGACTTTGCTTTATCGGGGTAGCCGAGCGAGCTCTCGGTGCCGCCAAAACAGATGAGCGATTGGGCGAAGCGCGCGTTCATGCTGAAATGGCTTTGCCAAGCGAGATGCTTCGCCTCAAGGTGCGCACCGCTGAAGCCCGTGACCATCTGGTGGCTGCCCGTACAGGGGCTCGCAAGCTCCAGGCCGGTCTCGAGCGTCTTCTGGCGAGATCGATTACCCCCGAAGAAATTCCCGATCCGGCGCTGGTTGTCTCATCGCCTTCTATATCTGAAAAGGACCCGGAAGACACGAATTCCCTGGTCAAAAAGGCATTGAACAACCGTCCCGAGATGGCGGCAGTTCGATCCCTGATCCAATCCGCTGGAGAAAGGGTTAAGTCTGCCCGAGGAGGGCTATTGCCTAAAGTGGCTGCGAGCGCTTGGTCCCAATGGGATTCAGAGGATCTCAACAAAAACGCTGAGAGCTGGATGGTGGGCATTCAAGCCACTTGGCCGATCTTTGAAGGGGGAGCGACCTCTTCAAGAATCCGCGAGGCGCGCAACCACCTCAAGGAAATCGAGGCCCGAGGCAAAGAAATAGCTCTGGATATTGCCCTTGAGGTCAACCAGTCAGCCTTGGCTGCCCAGGAAGCTACTGAAAAGATGAAGGTGGCGGAAGAAAGAAAGCAATGGGCTGAAAAGGCCCTGGAAGAAGTGAGGAATCTTTACCGCAATCAGGTTGTCGCGGTGGATTCCCTGTTACAGGCGGAGGTAGCCTGGAACCAGGCCGAGGTCTCCTACACAGCCGCCCTCTTTGAAGTAAGAATCTCTCAGGCCCTTCTCAAGCAATCGCTGGGTGACTTTGCCGAAGGAATATTGACGGAGGCTCGCGATGAGTAAACCACCTGGAAAATATGTGAATCGCACTATTCTGCGTGAAGCAGGTAAAGGGCTGGGCGTTTTGGTATTGCTGATTGTCATGATGATGTGGCTTGCGGGAGCTTTTGTTCAAAAGGTCGATTCGGGACCACCGGCGCCCAAGCCGCAAGCGGGTAAGTTGAATACCGTGAAAGTCGAACGGAGAGTCTATCCTCTCATAATCGACCAGGTAGGAACGCTTCGAGCTCAAAACGAGGCGCAGGTTTCGAGCCGGATTATGGCTCAGGTCAAAGAAATTCTCGTCCGTGAAGGGGACAGCGTCGTCGGAAGCGATGGGAATGGTGCCCCGACCATCATGGCTCGTCTTGACGACCGGGATATACAGGCGAAGCTTCGGCAGGCTCAATCGCAGTCCATGGCCATGGATCGGGCTGTCGAAGTGGCCCGGGCGAAAGTAGCGGCAGCCAGGGCACAAGTGGAATCCACGCGCGCCAGTAAGGAAAAGGATCTCTCCGATTATCGCCGCTACCAGGATCTGCGGCGAAATCAGGCCGCAACCGGCCAGCAACTGGAGCATGCACGTGCTCAGAAGGACATAGCCGAAGCCCAGGCGGCTGCGGCGCTCCAGGAAGTACAGGCGGCCCAGGGCGAAATCGCAAGGGCACAGGCCCAGAAGGAGCAGGCGGAGGCTGCCATTACCGAAGCCAGGGCCATGCTGAGCTACGCTGTGATTCAAGCTCCCTTCACAGGCCAGCTTGTCCGAAAGATAGTTAATGTGGGCGATATGGCCTCACCCGGTCAGCCGCTCTTTTTCCTGGAAACCCCTTCTCGCCCCGAACTGCATGCCGCCCTTTCCGAATCCCTCATCAAATACATGAAAACGGGCCAGGATCTGGAAGTTCGTATCGATGCCCTGAATCTGACTTCAGAGGGAAAAATCCGGGAAATCGTTCCACAGTCGGACCCCGCTACACGGACGGTCCTCGTGAAGGTAAGCCTGCCGGCCGAGCAGGGACTGGTAAATGGCCTCTTCGGGCGTCTCCGAATTCCTTACAGCCAGTATGATGCCCTCGTGATTCCCTCTAAAGCAGTGAGTGAGGTCGGTCAGCTTCCCCTTGTGGAAGTGATCGACATGGACGGATATCCTCAGCGCCGCTTCGTTACGCTCGGGGAACGCCACGGAGACCTCATTGAGGTGCTATCGGGACTCGGGGAAAACGAGGAGGTCGTTATCCAGTGAGCGATCCCCGACTCGACAGCGGAAATTCGGAAACCGGGCCTCAAAGCCGGCAGCCCAGCTCGCAACACAACTGGATGACCGGTATCGTCGTGGCCTTTTTGCACGGCAACCTATCGGTCCTCCTTATTCTCATCAGCCTGATTGCAGGCGCCATAGCCCTGTGGATCACTCCGAGGGAAGAAGACCCTCAGATCGTAGTCCCCATTGCCGACGTGATGGTAAACATGCCGGGGGCCTCCGCCCGCGAAGTCGAACGGCAAGTTTCCACCCGTCTTGAAAAGCTTCTCTACCAAATCGACGGCGTGGAATATGTCTATTCCACAAGCTTCCCGTCCCAGGCCATCATCACTGTACGCTTCTATGTCGGTCAAGACCGGGAGAGAAGCTGGGTAAAGCTATTCAACAAAATCCAGTCCAACATCGACCAGGTTCCCCCCGGTGTGACCGGATGGGTCGTTAAGCCCGTCGAGATCGATGATGTGCCCATTGTAAATCTAACGCTCTATAGCGACCGTTACAGCGACTACCATTTGCGTCGTATGGCCGAAGAGCTCGAAATCCAGCTCCAGGCGGTGAAAAACGCCGGGCGCACTTTTATAGTTGGAGGCCGCCCGCGGCAGATCACAGTCGAGCTCTCGCCCCAGCGCATGGCGGGCCGAGGAATTACGCTCCAGGATATTCAGCAGGCCATCCGGGGAGCGAACGTGGCGCTCCCTTCGGGAAATCTGGTCTCCAATAACGAGGAGGTGCGGCTGGATTCAGGGCGTTTTCTGGCTTCGGTCCGTGAGGTCGAGAGCTTGATCGTCGGGGTGCGGGAGATGCGGCCCGTTTATCTAAGCGAGGTCGCTACTGTCCGGGATGGTCCTTCCGAACCGGAAACCTATTCAACCATTGCTTTCGGCAAAAAAGCCTACTCCCCCATCGATCCGGCCCAGGTAGGCGGACATTCGGTTCTGCCTTCCGGGATCGAGCCGTTCAAGGACTACCCTTCGGTGACTGTGGCAGTGGGCAAGCGGAAGGGCACCAATGCGGTCTGGGTCTCGGAAGAAGTAGGAAAGGAAGCCGAACGTTTCTCCCGCGAGGTGCTGCCCCAGGGAGTTCATCTGCGTGTCACGAGGGATTTCGGAAAAACCGCCGATGAGAAGGTAAACGATCTGGTGGAAGCGCTCTTGATTGCTATTGCCATCGTGGTCCTGCTCTTGGCCTACTCTCTGGGGTGGCGCGAGGGAATTATTATCGCTCTCGCGGTGCCGGTCACTTTCAGCTTCACGCTGCTCATCAACTACTTTCTCGGCTACACCATTAACCGTGTAACCCTCTTTGCCCTCATTCTGTCCCTCGGTCTGGTAGTGGACGATCCCATCGTGGATGTGGAAAATATTCATCGCCATTTTTCCATGCGAAAGGAGCCGCCGTTTCAAGCAGTCGTGAGCGCCGTCAACGAAGTGCGCCCTCCCATTATCCTGGCCACTGTGGCTGTAATCATTTCTTTCATCCCCATGTTTTTCATTACGGGGATGATGGGACCCTATATGGCTCCCATGGCACTCAATGTGCCTGTCGCCATGCTCATCAGTCTGCTCGTTGCCTTCACTATCACCCCATGGCTCTCGCTCCACATGCTGGGCGGAGTCTACAATAGACCGCATGAAAAAGCCTTTTCCCTTGAAGATACAACTCTTTTCAAGATCTACGATCGCGTGATGGAATCAATCATACGCCATAGGAGCCTTCGGCTGGGAATTCTAGGGACTGTTGCCGTTCTGCTGGTTTTCGCCGTCTGGCTGGTCCTATCCCAGCGCGTACCGCTCAAAATGCTTCCCTTTGACAATAAGAACGAGCTTCAGGTGGTTGTCGATATGCCCAGAGGGACGACTCTCGAAACCACTCAAGCTGCTGCGCATGCCCTTTCCGACTATCTGGTGCGCGTTCCCGAGGTTACCGATGTAGGCCTTTATGCAGGAACATCGAGCCCCATCGACTTCAACGGCATGGTACGCCATTACTACCTGAGACAAGGAGCCAATGTGGGGGACCTGCGCATCAATTTTGTCGCCAAGAAACGGAGGACCGAACAAAGCCATGCCCTGGGCCTGAGACTGAGGAACGATCTCAAACGCATCGCCGACCATTTCGGCGCCAATATCAAGATCGTTGAAAGCCCGCCGGGTCCTCCGGTCATTTCAACTCTGGTCGCCGAAGTGTACGGCCGGATCGGTCAGCCGTACGAAGATCTTTGCTTAGCAGCCAAAGAAGTCAGGGGTATCATGGAGTCCACTCAAGGTGTTGTTGATGTGGACGATATTCTGGTGGCTCCCGAGCGCAAGGCCGTCTTTCGAGTAGACAGAACCAAGGCAGCGCTTCACGGAATAAGCGACGAGCAGATCGCCGAGGTTCTACAGGGAACGGTGATGGGGACGGCCCCGAGCTCACTTCGGCTCGGTGATGAGGTCAATCCTACCCTCATCAAATTGCGGTTCGAGAAACGGGACCGGGCACTCGAAGCGAGCCTCAATCAACTCATGATCCGGGGCATGACCGGCGAGAGAGTGTTTCTCTCAGAGCTTGGAGCCTTCGAAGATGAAACTATCGACCAGCCCGTTTATCACAAAAATCTGCACCCGGTCGTCTACGTTTTTGGAGAAACGGCCGGACTACCGCCTCCCAATGCGGTGCTTACCCTGGAAGACAAGGTCGGAAAGGATGAGCAGCTCAAAAGATTCGACATCGTCTGGTCCGGCGAAGGGGAATGGGATATCACTCTGAGCGTCTTTCGGGACTTGGGTATTGCCTTTGGCGTTGCAGTGCTTGGGATTTACCTGCTGCTTCTATACCAGACCGGGAGTTATCTTCTTCCGGCGATCCAGCTCATTGCGCTTCCTCTTTCGGTCATCGGCATTCTCCCGGGCTTTTGGATTCTGAACATGATCACGAGCCATCCGGTGAGCGGCTGGGGAAATCCGGTCTACTTTACGGCTACGGCAATGATAGGCATGATCGCCCTGTCAGGGATTGCCACCCGCAATTCGATCCTGCTCATCGAATTCGTCGAGGAACGAAAAAAGGAGGGTAAACCTCTCGTTCGCTCTCTCATAGAGGCCGGTGCGCTCAGAACCCGGCCTATCTTCCTCACGTCGTTTGCCGCCATGCTCGCCGCCTGGCCCATCACCCTTGATCCCATCTTTTCCGGCTTGGCCTGGGCGTTGATCTTCGGCATAGCGGTTTCGACCTTCTTCACCCTTATCGTTGTGCCATTGGTCTACTACATGGCGTATGGCGGGAAAACAAATGAGCCGCAATGAGAGGTGATTTGGGAATTTGATGTTATTCCTTCGCTTAAAATTTTCTGAATCCAGTATGAGAACATTATCGGACCGATCAAAAAGGGAGCCATTTTGATCGGTGAAAAAGGAGACCGGTGTGTCCAGTCCAGAGGAATACAGATTGTTTCTTCGTAATATTTTCTTGCCCTTTTCGCGCTATGGAAATCGTTTTGCTTCCTGTGATCCCGTTTCTTTTGATTCTCTGCTCACATGAAATGACCTACTTCGTTTTTCTTCAGTTATTATAAACAGATCATGTGAGCCGTGCTTCTGTCAAAGTATAAGACCGGGCGCCTTTTTCCTGGAGCAACGGTTTTTGCATGCCGGTATGCAATGGGAGGAATCAACCTGGCAGAAAGCAATTTCAAGCCGCGAGGGTTTATTTTTATGAAAAAGATCTTATATTCAATAAGAATATCAAGTAGATAAGTTTTGAAAGGAGGGCAGTGACAAGGAGTATAAGAGATGAATAAAAATAACGTTCTCACGCACGCTCTGATCGGGGTCCTTGTTGTGCTGTTGGCGGCCCCAGTCGGAGTGTTCGCACAGACGAATGAAGGAAACCAAAATCACACGTACAGCAAGGCAGAGCTGGACCAGATGCTTGCAAATATTGCATTGTACCCTGATTCACTGCTGGCTCAAGTCCTCGTGGCGGCGACGTACCCGGAGCAGGTTGTGGAAGCCGACCGATGGGTGAAAGCAAATAAGGATTTGAGCAAAGATAAGCTGAACGCGGAGTTGGATAAGAAGGATTGGGACTTGAGCGTGAAGGCGCTGGTGCCTTTTCCGCAGGTGCTCGCCATGATGGATGAACATCTTGATTGGACAACGAAACTGGGCGAGGCGTTCCTGGCTCAGCAAAAAGATGTTATGGCATCCATTCAGGGAATGCGTGAAAAAGCGTACGCCAAGGGTAATCTCAAGACGACCGAACAGCAGAAGGTGGTTGTTAAAGGAGAAGATATCGAGATTGAGCCGGCTAATCCGGAAGTTGTCTATGTGCCGTATTATGACCCGATGACAGTTTACGGAGACTGGTGGTGGCCTGGATATCTTCCATACGCCTTCTTCCCCTTTTGGGGTCCATTTTTTGCCTGGGGTCCGTTCGGATTCGGCTTGGGTATAGGAGTAGGAGCCTACTGGGGCGCCGGTTGGGGGTCCTGGAATTGGGGTGGCGGTTATGCTAATCTAAATAGAAATCGAAATGTCAATATCAATCGAAACGATCCCAGAATCACCAGTAATATGAGGACCGCTAATTCGAGTCAGCTCGCAAGCCGGCGGGCAGCGGGCCTTGGAAGGACCGCCGGAGCGTTGGGCGCCGGCCGGACCGGTGTTGGTGGCCGGCCGTCGGTTGCCTCAGTCCAAAGGTCTTTAAGCCGGGGCCGTGCCGGGTTATCGCGGGGCGGCTTTGCACACAACGGTGCATCGCATGCGGGAGGTAACGTGGCCCGTGGCGGCTTTACACACAACGGCGTATCGCATGCAACCGGTAATGTGGCCCGTGGCGGCTTTGGCCATGGCAGCAGCTTTGCCCGTGGCGGCCACTTTGGTGGTGGCTTCGCTCGTGGTGGTTTCTCACACTTCGGCGGTGGCGGCTTCGGCGGCGCACATTTCGGCGGCGGAGGCTTCGGTGGCGGTCACTTCGGTGGCGGAGGCTTCGGTGGTGGTCACTTCGGTGGCGGAGGCGGTCACGGCGGCGGACGCCGATAAGCACCGATAAGCACATTATAGAATGCCGGGAATAGGGGCACTGCCCGAAAGGGTAGTTGCCCCTTTGCTTTTCGGTGCCCCTGGCTGTCAGCGCCTGCTCTGAGGTGAAAGTCCTGCTGCAGACCCGACGAAGAGAACTGTTAAGCGAACGGCACGGGTGTCCGCCGGCGAAGTGGAATCGCCTTGCTTGTGTTTGCGTGCGTGTTCGGCGGATTGCTGTTCGCTACTTTTGCGACGATTGTCTTCGTCACGATAATGTACTATCTTCGGCGACGGGTCCCGGTTTCTTCTATTCAACCAGTAAACCGGACTAAAAGAGGCAATCCTTATGGCATAACATCTGACAAATTGATGAGAATCCGGACGGCTAATCTGCATGTGCGACAGTCTTTAAAGGCCGGGGGATCGGTGGCGCCCCCAATTTTTTTGCGGTTTCAGGCGGCAGGTTATTCTATGGAGATTTACTCTGTCAAGCCTGAGACTTTCGGTGAATCAAATACCTTTTGACATCCTGTTGTGGTTATGTTTACCTCCTATTAACTTCCCAATTTGTCATATTTTCTCATTCAAGTTATTCGGATGGGGGCTTTGCGCTATGGTCTCGTGCCATTGCGTGTTTTCCCAGCGGCAGAATTTCTCTGCGGTCTATGTCCGGCGAGCTGCAGAAGTGCTCGGCGGACCTCTTCAGAGGAGGTGATTATGCGTGTCGTTGCGGTTGCCAACCAAAAAGGGGGTTGTGGAAAGACAACTACTGCAATTAATCTTTCAGCCTGCCTGGCGCAAAAAAAGCAGAGGGTATTGCTGGTAGACCTGGACCCACAGGGACACAGCACCATCGGACTTCTTGGGACCGGGTCGGATTTTCAAGCCAGCGTCTACGATCTCCTCTGCCCGCCGGAAGGCGGGAACGTTGCAGTTCAACAAGTCTTAGAGACTATTTCCGAACACCTTGATCTAATTCCTTCTGAAATCATTCTCAGCGCGGCGGAGCAAAAGCTTGCAGGAAAGGAAGGAAGGGAATACCGCCTGCGATCTGCGCTTTCCGGCTTGGGAGATGACTACGATTTCATCATTATCGACTGTCCACCCAATCTGGGCTTGCTGACTTTCAATGCCTTGCTGGCTGCCTCGGAGGTCGTTATCCCCATTGACATAAGCTATTTTTCCCTCCACGGTTTGAGCAAGCTGCTGGAAACAATAAATCTGGTGAGCAAGAAATGCGGCCACTCGCTTATAATGAACGCCCTGGTCACTAACTACGATCGGAGGCTGAGACTTTCCGAAGAGATTCTGACTGCGGTCAAACGTAATTTCAACGAGCATCTCTTCACTTCGATAATATCAACCAGCGTAAAATTGAAAGAGGCGATTGCTTTTGGAAAACCTGTTACCGAGTATTCGCCCTCATCTTCAGGATGTCGGGACTACATGTCCTTGAGTGAGGAAATCATCCGGGGAGAGTACCTGTCTGAAAATACCGAGGTCCCTTTTCCGGAGGCCCAATCGCCCCGAAAGATCAAGGGGGGAGTTCTCTTTTCCTGCTTCGCTCCTGACGCCCAGGCGGTGCACCTCGCTGGGGATTTTAACAAGTGGAACCCGGCAAAGGAGCCTCTGTTCAATCTTTCCGGACGCGGACTATGGCAAAAAAGTGTCCCTCTTCAGCCTGGAGAGTACCAGTACAAGTATGTAATCGATGGGAACTGGGTCCTGGACCCTGCCAACCCCAAAACGATTCCCGGACCTGTTGGGCCCAATTCCGTGTTTGAATATGAATAGCAGGAACTGGAGGGCTGACCGCGATGGAGTGAAATGTCCGGTGATTAATAGAGGACAAGGACCGGCAAGGGGGTTGGAAGAAATATCATCCTTGTTCCTTTCTTCCACCGAACCCGATCAGTCGGCGGAAACAATTCCGCATCTCATCCCCTCGCCTTCGAGTTCACCATTGGTGTTTCCGGTGTTTTGCTGCCTGTCTGCATCCCCCGCTGTCGAATCCTTTTTCGCCTGTAACCTTTCAGTGGAAATTGCAAAAAATGATCAGACCGTAACAATAATTGACTTCGGTTTCGATAGATCGATAGTTCGGCATCTCATGGGATATCCGAACCCTGCGCAGGGTGTTTTTCCTCCCGAGCATACGGTCCACCCCGATTACAAAGTTGAAAGCATAAGGTTGCGCGGGCTGCCGGAGATTACGCTGATTTCGCCTGCCATGCCAAGGGCGCAGGACCTTCCCGGGAGAACCGTGGAGCGTATCTTTGCACAAGAGCAGGCTCAAAACGCCGACCTGATTTTGATCAACTGGCCGGTGGGTCCTGATCGTATAGGGGCACCCGATATTTTCAATCGTTTCCATAGGGCAATCTTATTAATCGACGATCAGGTCCAATCCCTGGCAAAAGCTTATTCCTGGATAAAGAGGCTTTCTTCAGGCTGCAAATGCTACCTTATCGGCGCTGTATTCGGCGAGGGTGAAGACAACAATACAGTCTTGCAGAATGTTTCAAAATTGCAAAAAGCCATTTTCAAGCACCTTCGGGTGGGCCTTGAACTGCGAGTGGTCACAATACCTCTGGACCGTGAAGCAGGTATCTCCATGCAATCGAGAAGGCCATTGGCCCTCTTGGAGTCGTCGACTTCATGCTCCGCCGCGGCCATAACCAAGCTTTGCGAAAATCTTTTGAGAAACTGATGAGCCCTTTGTTTAGACCCGCCTGTATCGATGACCCAATGGAACTGGCTGAGCTTGTCTCCGAAGCAATTGGAGAGATTATCAGCGGGGGCGTCCTCCTGGATGCCGCTCTCGGGAATGACGAATTCGGCTATTTCGATCTGGTTGCCGCTAACGAGGATGGAGAGGGAGTCTTCGTTTTCATCAACTTCTTGGGCCACGAGACGGAATATTTACGTCTCCTGAAGTGCATGCGGTGGTACCAGGAAAATAGGAATGCACTCCAAAAGCTCTATGCTGGACGAGTTGCGCTCGGCCCTGCTCCAACTGTCTTTCTTGTTGCTCCATGGTATTCGGACAGTATGCGAAAGGTGCTGCTCAACATTTGTGAGAGTCGAATTGTCCTGCTGAAATATGTCTGTTTTCAGGACGCAAAAGAGAAAAAGTCTTTATTCATTGAAAAAGTGGGCGATTCTTCGGAAGATGCTGGAAAAGCCGATCCCATACGTGTTCCCGAGGCTCTCGCCGAAGCCTCGGCTTTGGGGCTGACAGCCTCTCGGCCCAAAGTAGAGCCAAAAGAAAGAATCATCGATCCGCGCGAATTCCGCCGGGAGATAGGGACCGACATTTCCAATGTTTCTGATGAGGAACTGCTCGATCTTCTTGAGTAGCCCACCATGATGACTCCCTGAGAAAGACTATGTCACGAAAGGACCGGCTTCAGGAACAGAATCGCCAGGGGCGGCAGAGTGAGCGTGATGGAATAGGGCTGACCCTTCCATTCGCCGGGTTCGGCCGCTATGGGCCATGCGTTGACAAAATTGCTACCGCCGTAGATTGCCGCATCGCTATTGAACAGTTCACAATAACGGTCGGAACAGGGGACACCGATGCGACAGTCATGGCGCACTACGGGAGTGAAGTTCGCCGCTACTATGATGAATTCATTCGGGTTTGCGGAACGCCGGATGAATGAAAGAATACTGCGTTCCGCATCGTCGCAGTCAATCCATTCAAATCCTTCCCAACTGAAATCCAGCTTGTGCAACGCAGGTTCCGAGACGTACAACCGGTTTAACGCCGCTACATATTCCAGCAACTGCCGGTGCGAATCGTAGCCAAGCAGCGCCCACTCAACTCCTTTATCGAAGTTCCACTCATTCCATTGGCCGATTTCGCAACTCATGAAGAGCAGCTTCTTCCCAGGATGGCCATACATATAGCCGTAGAGTGCGCGCAAATTGGCAAACTTCTGCGAGTAGTCGCCGGGCATTTTGGAGAGCATGGCGCCCTTGCCGTGCACCACTTCGTCGTGCGAGAGAGGAAGCATAAAGTTTTCGGAGAACGCATAGGTGAGCGAAAACGTTAGTTGGTCGTGATGGTAGCAGCGGTAGATGGGATCTTTCCGGAAGTATTTCAGAGTGTCGTGCATCCAGCCCATGTTCCACTTTAGATCGAACCCAAGGCCGCCATCCTCGGTAGGTCCTGTCACATTCGGCCAGGTCGAAGCTTCCTCAGCAAAAGTCAGGACATCCGGAAATTGTTGGTGTACCAAGGTGTTGAATCGTTTAAAAAACTCTATGGCTTCAAGGTGCTCACGCCCGCCGAACTCATTGGGCAGCCAATCGCCCGGTCCACGTGAGTAGTCCAGGTAGAGCATGGACGAGACGGCGTCCACGCGCAGACCGTCAATGTGATACTTGTCGAGCCAGAACAGTGCGTTGGAGAGCAGAAAGGCGCATACTTCGGCGCATCCGAAGTTGAAGGTGAGCGTGCCCCAGTCTTGCTGGTGGCTCCGGCGTGGGTCAGGATGTTCATAGAGGGGTGTGCCGTCAAACTGCGACAGCCCGTGGGCGTCTTTGGGGAAGTGCGCAGGCACCCAGTCCATGATCACGCCCAGTCCGGCCTGGTGTGCCGTGTCCACGAAATGCCGGAAATCGTCAGGATTCCCATGCCGTGAAGTAGGAGCAAAGTATCCGACAGTCTGATAGCCCCATGAGCCGTCAAGGGGATGCTCCGCAACGGGCAGGAGTTCGATGTGCGTGTACCCCATCTCCTTTACGTAGGGCACCAGTTTTTCGGCCAGTTCGCGGTAGGTAAGCCAACGCTCGGGTTTAGTCTCTCGGGAAGCTTCGTGCATCCAGGAGCCAAGGTGGACTTCGTAGATCGAGATGGGGGAACTTGGTTGCTGGCGCTGCCGGCGCTCGTTCATCCAGTCGGAATCGTTCCATAGATAGGAACTCAGGTCCCACACGACCGAGGCTGTCCCTGGGCGCAATTCGGCAGCGAAGCCATAAGGGTCCGCTTTCTGTGCCACAATACCGCCGCGAGACTGGACTTCGTATTTGTATAAAGCGCCCTGATCGAGGCCGGGGATGAAGAGTTCCCACAAACCGGATTCACCCCCCGCCCGCATGGGGTGGAAACGCCCGTCCCAACGGTTGAAGTCGCCAATTACACTAACCCGCGCGGCGTTGGGGGCCCACAACACAAAGCGGAGGCCGCGGATGCCTTCGTGCTCGATCGGGTGCGCACCAAACGTGGCATACAGGCGCTGGAGGCTTTCTGCGGTATGCTCCGCCTCATGCAGCCGCCGCAGGTCCGTATCCGTAAGAACGGGAGGAAACCGGTAGGGGTCGTGGGTCACATAGTTCCGGCCATCAGGGAGGGTGACGACCAACAGGTACGGGAAGAACTCAGTCTCACCGGCAAAGACGGCTTCGAAGATACCTTCGGGATGAATGCGCTCCATGGGGAACAATGCCGGCTGCGGGTATTCCGGCGGGAGGAGAGGATCAGGCTGCATCTCCGGGCCGAGACCGGACAGCAGATCCATGACTTCCAGTTGAGGTGCATGTAGTTCTGGCGGAAGACCCTGTACTTCGGACTCCTGCACCCGGCCTTCCATTCCCTGTTCGCCGGTCGCCGTTTCCTGCCGTTGGATCGCCACGCTCTCAGCATCGGGCACAAAGGCACGAATGGCAATGCCCGGCGCCTCGTTCACATTCACGGAATGGGGCCCATAGATTTCAAGCGGTAAGCTGCCGGAAATCGGCGAACTCGCTCTCACAGTCTCAGCGGCAAACCGCAGTGCGGCCTCGATGCCTTCGAGAGACAATGCAGGGTGGGCCTCGAGGATCTGGTCGATCGTCGCACCACCGGCCAGGCTCTCAAGGAGCGTGTCCACTGTAAGGCGCGTCCCGGCAATAACGGGCTGGCCCGCCATCACCTCAGGATCGGACACAATGAGTTTGTCCCGCAAAACTATTTCCTTTGCCAAGGCCGAAGAGAGTTCAAACTCATTTCATATAAAGTCGTAGGTCAGAATGTCAATCACACGGCGGCAGATTTCGACTCCGTAGTCAGCCCAGCGCCCCTGGCCCCAGTAACGGAAGCAACTGCTCTGGGCGGCCAGCAAGTGGAACAGGGCATTCCGGTAACGATGCTCCCATGAGGGAACGCCTCCCTTGACGGCTTTCTCGTCAAATAGGGCGCTGGCCCTTACCATGGGGCCAACCACGTGATCATACCCAAAGAGCCAGGAGATGTTATTCGTCCAGCTCCCACCCTCCGTGTGGAAGAATGGGTCCTCCTTAAGCAACCCGTCAATCACTCGATTGAGTTTCTCGGCGCCTTCGCCCGGCTGGCACCGATCCCAAATGCGCTTCTGGCGGATGGGTTGGACAACCGGGAAGTCCTCCTCTTTCCAGCCGGAAGCAAAAAGGTACTCCAGGTATTCGGTGGCATTGACCAGCGGCACATCCGTCCAAGAGGCTTCGCGCGCTACCTGGAAATACTTGAACGGGAATTCGTTCATCATGACGTGTCCGTTCTCACCGTCGGCAATCTGAGTTACCATCGGCAAAATCTTTCGCCCCGTATAGTCCCACCGCGATTGGGTGCAAGCCTCGTCATACGGCTGCATCTGACCGATGAGCTTGGTATCGCTGCCTCCAGTCTTGATCAGACAAATGATGCTGGTTTGTTCGCCGCGAGAATTGTGGCAAACCAGACGATTGGGAATATGCAGCCATTCGGTCCCCCAACCGTCGCGCGGGCGTTCCACAGAATGTTCCTGGACGATCATCCACAGGAACCCGCAGTCCCTTACCGATTTCACAAATTCATAAGCAACGTCCGGATGATTCGGCAGCGCCAGCTCTGAAGGCATAAACCCACGCACACGGCCCAACGCCTCCTGGCCAAAAATAGCGCTGAAATGATGCTGCCAGGCCCTTATATGAAGGTGGTAGTCTTGAGGCGGCGTGGAAGGCGCTACCGCGTGACCCCATGTTGTGCCCAGCCATTCCACGCACCGCCGGTAACGCGGGTTGCAGGTAATGGTTTTGAGTGAATCGATTACATCGTAAGCCCCCATCCGGCACAGGCCATGGAGCAAAGTACCCGTGTAATCAAGCATGACGCGCGGATTCTTTCCCTCTTCCACCAACTGAGGAATAATATCACCCATCCGCTTGTAACAACGGCGAAATACCTCTGCATTGTGCCGGTCTTCCTCATAGGGACTCTCCTGCATGAACTGCAGATTGCCGACCAACGGTTCATGCCGCATATCACTGCCCCTGCCGGGGCCTCCCGCGGGGATGAGGGGCTGGTGCATGTGCAGTGCTATAGCGCAACAGCCGCGAGCGTTTCCGAAGTCGATGCCGCTCTCGTGCAAGAACACGGACTTCTCCCGAGAGGCGCGGAGGGTCTCTTCGATCATCCCTTCAGAGCCGCAGATATTGGGAAGGCCATTGATATATTCAGGAAGTTCGCTCATAGAGTAATTATTCTGTTTATATGGACAGCAGATCAAATGGATGTGATGCAAACGGACGGATTCCGTTCTCCCGATCCATCACACCAGGCATCCGGCAACAACGTTAGCGCATCACTTCCGGAATTAGAAATCGTGGGAGAGAATCTCCTCCGCCCTCCGGCAGATTTCACGCCCATAGTCCGTCCACATCCCCTGGCCCCAGTATCTGTAACAGCTCGTCTGGGAGGTCAACAGATGAAACAGGGCGTTGCGGTAGCGGTGCTCATTGGCAGGAATGCCCTGCCTGATGACTTTTTCGTAGAAAAGTGAACTGACCTTTTCCATGGGGCCCAACAGATTCTCATAGCCGCGCACCCAGGAGAGATTGTTCGTCCAACTCCCGCCCTCCATATTAAAACGGTGATCTTCTTTCCTGAGCCCATCTATCACCAGTTCCATCTTCTCCGGGCCGTCACCTGGTTTGAAACGTTCCCAGATGCTCTTTTGCATAAGAGGCTGAAGGGCTGGGAGATCTTCTTCCTTGACGCCGAGTGAGAACAGATACTCAAGGTACTCGGTGACGTTCACCAAGGGTACATCCGAACTTGAAGACTCGCGAACGACCTCCATGTATTTGGACGGGAACTCGTTCATCATCACCCCGCCGTTTTCGCCGTCGGCGATCTGCGTGACAAGCTGAGGGATCTGTTTTCCGGCCAGTTCCAGGCGGGAAAGCCCTTTGGCTTCGTAATACGGCTGCATCTGGGCGACCAGTTTGGTGTCGCTCCCCTGCGTCTTGATTATTGCGATGATGCTCGCCGTCTCGCCTTTGGAGTTGCGGCAAACAAGGCGATGCGGGATGTGCTTGTGTTCCGGCCCCCGGCCGGTCTCAGGCAGCTCCACGGAATGCTCTTGCACAAGAACCCACTGATAGCCGCAATCCTTCAGCGTCTTCACGAACTCATAGGCCACATCCGGGTGGTTGGGCAAAGCCATTTCAGAAGGGGAGAAGCCGCGAACGCGACTCATTGCTTCAAGGCCGAAAATAGCCGCAAATTGATTTTGCCAGGC
>Ga0326728_10003426_pt1 | contig 49343 bp, 40 predicted proteins | sample MB3enrmetagenome_FD_207602 | JGI IMG/M metagenome (GOLD analysis project Ga0326728, IMG submission 207602) | Lab enriched peat soil microbial communities from McLean, Ithaca, NY, United States - MB31MN | ecosystem: Environmental > Terrestrial > Soil > Wetlands > Peat | place: USA: New York... | reverse complement strand
CTTGGCGCCTAAGCGTTACGTGTGGAAAAAGAAGGGGGAGGAGATTCTGGCCAAGATTGCCAGGGCGCGCACGGCTCGGGCTGCGGCTCCACACTTATGACCCCTTATTTACTGAACACTACACTAGTAGCGCGTGCGTAACGGCGCGCCCTATTACGACAGGCAAAAAGTGCATTGTAGGCAATAGAATCAGGGGTCAAACGCGCTTCACAAGTCGCCACGTTAAGCGACCGTAAAGGGCCAATTTCCGAATCCTAAGTCCTTCGCGCCCGCCGATTCCGCCACGCACCCAGCCCGCCGTCGCATCTTGGCTACGGCGCGAATAACTGTAACTATCTTTTCCGCTCAGCGCCGCTGGGCGCATCTTGCTGCTGCCACCGGAGCGCGGACTCTCCTCAGCCGCAGCAGATGGGTAACCTCGGTGCTTGGCGGGTGGTACTGCGGAGGCCTGCCTCTTGCTATCCAGTGCTTTCCGCCTGGCCACGTAACTACCAAGACGCTGCCGTTTCGACCGTTTTCTAGCCCATCCAATCGCTGTGCCCGCCCTGGCATCGCAATACCCCCACCTACACCCCATCTATACCCCCTGTATTCCCCCTCTAAACCCCTTGTAATCCCCTTCTATATGCAATACATGGGGTTTACATGGGGTGTAGAGGGGGTTTACTGGGGGATTAGTGGGGGATATGCCGATGGGTTGGACCTGAGCGCGGGCAGTTCCGCCTTTACGAAAGACCTGGCTGGCTGACCAAAAACTCAGATTGTGGGATGCGAGACGCGCGGGACTGCCACGCGCTGCCACTCTTGTTATGGAAAGTTGTTGACGGCCACGGGCAACCGATCGCCCGCCCCGAACCTCGTGCTGTGGCAGGTCCTGAATGGCACTCTGTTAAGGCGTATATATCTGAACCAAAACGACTTAGGCATTCGCAATGGGGTTACGACGCCTTCTACCGCGTTTCGCAGCCGGACAAGGGGAAAAGACTCGGCTTTTCAACGGTTTGGAGGTTTCCGCTGCAGAAACGCATCATGGACCCAGAGAAGGCTGGAAAACACCCCCCTTTTGCTGGGCCTTAACCAGGCCGCTTATGTTGAGCTCCACCTAAACGGCTAAGAGCGCGTTTGGAAAATGCCAGCTTGGGCGGGAGGCAGGGTTTGGAGTCCCGCCTTCTGGCGGTTTCCGCTCCGGACCGCCTGAAGGCGGGACTCCAAACGAACTTTGATCACGGAGCAAAGATCAGGCGGTAGAACTTGCTTCGCGCGCTGGGTGTCGGCGTGACAACGGCGGTCGTCATGATATTGCCTGCAGCGTCTTCGGTTTCCATGAAAGGCAGCGCGGAGTCTTCCCAGACGCCGCTGCCCAGGTCGCTGGTTTCCTGCAGCGCGTACGGACTGCCGGCCCAGGTTAGATTCACAGCGCCGTTCATCATGCTTACTGAGAGGACGGGCGACGTGCCAGCGGATGTCTGGTTCCCGGGGGCCGGGCCGTCGTCAGGCGTGCCGATGCCGGCGATCATCTCGGGAGAGAACGCGATGTTGTGGAACTGGATGCTGGAGACGTAGAGCTCGCCGTTGGGGTTATCAGCGTTTGTCTGAACGCTGAACAGTGTCGGCGGACTGACGGCCCAGTTGATCGTGGAAGCTGTAAAAGGTATGAGGCAGCAAATGCAGGGGTGGATAATGACGACATTTGTCACGTTGATGATAGCGCTCAAAGTCGCCGTCCCTCCCTCAGACGGATTATCCACCACCAGGGCGACGCGATTCCAGGTATCCACCGCCATGGGCGCAGCCGAGGCGGCGTCAAACGGCACACCACCGGCGGACCCCGCAACGTGCAAGTAGTTCGAGGCGTCCAGGGTCAAGGCGAGGCCGTCTTGCCCGCCGCTGCTTAGGTTGCTGATGCAGCAGGGGATACTTTGGAAGAGCGTGCTCGGGGTTCCCAACGAAGTGTCTGGCTCATAGATATCCATGAGGAGCGTGTAGCTGTCGTCGGAGGCGGTGCCTGATGCGGTGATGGGCGGCATTTGGATGGAAGCCCCGGCGTTGGGGTTGATAGCCATGACATTGACCACCTGGCCGCCGGGTGCCGGCAGGCCAAAGTCTTCCGTGGAGCCGGCGGTGATGCCGTAAGTGGCCGCAAAGTCCGAGCCGACCAGATTCAAATCCGGGCCGAAGGTGGCCGCCAGCGGCCTGGCCAAGGTTTGTACGTTCCACCAACCCCACTGCCACCACCAGGGCGAGGTAACATTCAACCGGAAGTTCCAGGTCACGACGCCGCAAGGATTGGCAACGACCACGGTGTAGAGGCCGGCGTCAGCGAAGCCGATCGGGCTGATTTGGAGCAGGGAGTTGTTGGCTCCGGGCAAGTTCACATTGTTATGCGACCACTGGTAGCTCAAGGGCGGGGTGCCCCCGGCCGTAACACTGAACGACGCGGTGCTGCCCACCGGCAAGGATTGCGAAGGACTGCCCCAGACAACAAACGGCGGGGCACAGGTAAAGCAATTGGCGTGGGCAGTGGTGAATTCGACGCGCAGGCCGGTCCAGGCGCTAAAGTTCGTCACGGTAAACTTGAGCGAGTTTGCGCCCGATACAAAACCGCCGCCGGCAGGAATGGTAAACGGCGTCCAGAAGGAAATGCCGGGCGTGGCTGCCGGCACCGGCACGCCATTGAGCTTCATGGAAGCCGCGTTGTCCGCCGCCCAGCGGCCTAAAATGGTCGCGGTCGCCGGGTTGTAGCCGGCTGGCAAAACGAAGTTCAGCGTATAGGTGTAGGCGCCCCCGGGACAGCAACCGTTATTCGTATAATCGGGAGCGATCCACTTGGACGCGGCGACGGTGTAAACCGGATCCGGGGGCAGGCTCCAGGGAGTATATTCGTAGCAAACGTAGCGTACGTAAGTATCCAAATACGAGCAAGCGGTGCCGGTGGCGTGGCAGATATCCGAGACGGCGACCGCGTTGCCGAAGTAATCGGTGGGCATGCCGCCCGGCACGGCGGTGGGCGGGAGCAAGTAGTAAGGATCAACCGCCGCGTCCGGCAGCAAAATGCCGCCCGGCCCAACCCCCGTGTTGGTTAGATTAGACAGGAAGGACTGCGCTGCGCCAATGATCAGGGGAACCACCTTGGTGGTGACATTGCCATGGCAATCCCGGACGGTGACGGTGACGGAAGTAATTCCCGGACCGATCGGCGCGTTACACGGCGGCGATTGGCTGATGACCAGCGAGTTTTGCGGGCAACAATTGTCCGTGGCGGTCACGGGCACACAGGGCACCGTGCAGTTCGTCACGGTCATGCTGGCCGGGCAGGTCACCACGGGGCCTGTTCGGGGCAATCCCTGAACGCAAACCACGCACGAGTTCGAATTGCCACAAAGGTCGGTCACCGTCACCGTCACACACGCGAAAGTCCCTGCAACTATCGTGCCGGCCGGCGGTGATTGCGAATATATCAGGGAGCAGAGCGGCGTGCAGTTGTCTGTGGCGGTAACTGAAATTGCGGGTATAACAAGCTGGCAATTGGCGTTTAATGACACGACCACTATGTTGGTCGGGCAGTTGATTACTGGCGGAGTGGTGTCAACGACAGTGACCTTCTGGCTGCAGGTGTTGGTGTCGCCGCACCCATCAATAATCTGCCAAGTTTGGGTGATGAGCTTCGGACAAACCCCGTTGGTCACGAGGCTCGTTGAGGTGATGAGGACGTTGGTCAAGAGGCCGGTCGGGGTCTGGATCTGGTTGGTGCAGCAGGTCGAAACCACTGGCGGATCAAACGTCCAGGGGGTGCCGCATTGAACCGTCTTGTTGGTCGGGCATTGCACCTGCAGGCAATTGGTCGGACAGCACCCTAAAACCGTCACGGTCTGGCTGCAGTTGGTGCTGTTTCCGCAGCCGTCGCTGATCAGCCAGTTCTCGGTGATGGTGAGCTTCGGGCAGGCGCCGTTGGTCACGAGGCCGGTCGGGGTGATAAGCACATTGGTCAGGGTGCCAGACACGTTGTTGGTGCAGCAGGTCGAAACGGTAGGGAGATCAAACGTCCAGGCGGTGCCGCATTGGACCGTCTTGTTGGTCGGGCATTGCACCTGCAGGCAATTGGTCGGACAGCACCCTAAAACCGTCACGGTCTGGCTGCAGTTGGTGCTGTTGCCGCAGCCGTCGCTGATCAGCCAGTTCTCGGTGATAGTGAGCTTCGGGCAGGCGCCGTTCGTCACGAGTCCGCTCGCGGTGATGAGCACGTTGGTTAAAAGGCCGGTCGAGGTCTGGATCTGGTTGGTGCAGCAGGTCGAAACCACCGGCGGATCAAAAGTCCAGGCGGTGCCGCACTGCACCGTTTTGTCGTTGGCGCATTGAACCTGCAAACAGTTGGTCGGACAGCACCCCAAAACGGTCACCGTCTGGCTGCACGAGTTGCTGTTGCCGCAGCCGTCGGTAATCTGCCAGGTCTGGGTGATGGCGAGTTGCGGGCAAGCGCCGTTGGTCACCAGGCCGGTCGAGGTGACGAGCACGTTGGTCAATGTGCCGGCGGAGGTGACAATCCCGACGGTGCAGCAGGTCGTAGCCGTGGGCTGGTCGAATGTCCACGTGCTGCCACACTGCACTGTCTTATTGGTCGGGCATTGCACCTGCAAGCAGGGCTGCGCCAAACCACTCATCGTAACCAGAATGCAACAAACCGATACGAGCAGACGCGTCATATGCAAACCTTTCGAGTGCCGGCCTTACCTTTTGGAATCCCCCCGTCGGCGGGAGGGACGCATGGCGAGAACGACATGCCTTTGGTGGATCATTATGTGAGGTTACTCCTACCATTCGACAAACGCAAGTAGTATTTCCAGTCCAGCCCAAGCCTGGAGGGAGGCGTGAAACATCCTCCGGTGTTTGCGCCGGTGTAAGCCCCTTCGGCACAAGTTCCTGCGGTTCAAGGCCACACCCGTTGAGGGGGTTCACTGATGAGCGTGTGAGGAATTACACTGAAAAGATGTCGGTTGGCGCGGGAGTGGTGTGCTGGAAGGTTCAGAGGCCAAAGGAGGTTTATTCTGGTTGAGGCGAGGTGGAATGGCTGCTTGCTGAGCCGATGCCGGATGCACGGCTCGCAATCACCTTATAGCGGAGCTTCACGCCGCGCGGGTTCTCGGTGAAGCCGGTGACTTGCAGGAGGCCCAGCTTGCCCGCGCCGGTTTTGACGAAGATGGCGTATGGCAAAGTATCCGGGTTATCGAAAGTATCATATCCGCCCGGCTCCTCGACGTCTTCCCAAAGGCTCGCGAGCGCTTCCATATCCGTGATCTTCTTCCACTGGTCGCCGTGTGCGTCGGTGGATTGTACCACCGCCCCGGACATGCCGTAGAAGGAGATGACGTGTGCCTGGGCGTCGTGCCGGACGGCCACGCCCGGGGCCTTGAGTTGTGCCAGGCGTTGTATCATTTTGGCTGCTGTAGCGCTCTGCTTCAGAGCGAACACAGGCTGGTTGTGGTCCAGATCGAGGAGGGGCGTCCACCCGTCTTCATCCATAGGCAAAGTGCATTCGGTGACCGGACCAAAGTCCGCTTGCAGGCGGGCCCGCCTGGCCGGCACAACGACAAGCGCGAGGACGGCGGTGGCGACAAGCAACGGCACGAAAAGGGCGCTGGTTGCCATGACCACCACCTTGCCGAGGCGTTCTTGCCAACTCATCAGGCCCAACGACAATGCAACTGCCAGCACCACGGCCCCAAAACCCGCCGCCATTTCCTGTTGCCGCATCGCCTCCAACCCGAGGGAGCCAAGCGCGCCCAGTAGAAACAAACCGAACGCCCAATTGTGGCAGCGGCTATGTTCGCAGGGCGCACCCGTCGCGAGTGCACCGCCAGGCTTCGCGCTAGACGAACCACACTCCGACGAGTCCGGCGCCGTTTTCGGCCTGACACCCGCCTTGCCCTTGATTGCCGCGCGCCAGACGCTCCGAGCGATGAGCGTGTTTGAGATGACGCACATGAATGCAGTTGTGGCCCAGACCAGCAATCCAAACGGGTCATGTGGGGCTGAAATAATGCCAAGCACTTCAATTCCCGAATGAGGCACTTGCGGTCCAAACGGTTCATTTGGAGTTGGAGCCCTCCCGCTTGGAGCAAACAGAGCCGGTAAGACGTTTAAGGTCGAGACGATGGTGTGGGCTTCCCAAACGAGAAGAACATCCAGCGCCAGCAGCGGAAGGAGCAGCCCATTGAACACCGCCAGCCACATGCCGCGGGCGTTCCCTGCCGAGCGGCGGATTTGAACCACAGCCAGCCATCCAAGAAAGGTGGAAAGTAACAGGCACACACCCCCCGATACCGCCAGGACATTGGATGGCCCCTCGTCCAGCAGATTACTGTCACCGATGACCGCATACACCACCAAAGCCAGGATTCCAAGGATTCCAATGCATCCCGCGACCGCCGTCCGCGAGAACCGGGCTCTCGGCTCACGAGCCTCCTGGGCTGTAATCCGGCTGCCCGCGGGTGACTGGCGCTTCAAGTCTTCACGGACCTCGCGTTCGTCGGACAAGCGCAACACCTGCCCAGCCATTGCTGGGTCGTGGTCTGGTGCGTCCGCCGCTGCTTGCTGGGTGAGACCTTTCACGACGCCTGGTTGAGCAGGCGGGCCGCCCGCGCTCCCCGTTGCGCAGCCGAGCGGCCTTTTCACCGTGCCCCGGAGCGAGCATGAGCGCACGACAAAAACGATGCTCAGAGTCAGCACCGGGATCAGCATAAATGCCCCGCTCATCAAAGCCGCATTAGTCACCGAAAGACTATCCGGGTCGCGCTGCGAAAGGAGACTGGCCATCAACGGAAGAGCGGCAGCCAATGGTACCAGCAGCCATACGAGGGAGCGCCAGGTCCTCACCGGCACAACTATCGTCCCATATGCGATGGGCAGGTCGCCCCCTATGCCGGTTTTCACCGCCTGTTGGATGGCGGTGAGCCATTCACCAGCGTGCAGACGCGTATCGCCAGGCGTGCGGAACATCGAGGTTCCGGCCAGGAATACCAGACGGCGGCCCTGCCCCGCCTCATCAAAGTCCACGGCAGCGTAACGGTGTGGACCGGGACTGACCCAGAACGGCAGGACGGCTTCACCGAGCGCGTGAATGTCCGCCAGTGGAATCGAGCGCTGGTTGTAGCCAGACGAAATGACAAGCCGGTCCGTGTGCAAGGTTACCTCGCCCATAGCCGGGTAATTCACCCTCGCATCGGCGGATTCCTGCACAGTCAGCCGCGCACGCTCGGATCTTACGATTGAGGTTGGGAGGCTCTCACCTGCCTTTCCGCCAGCATTTTGAGCCGCCTCACGCCGGCTGCTGCCGGGCGGCGTTGCCACGATCGTCTCCAGACATGTCTTCACCTCGCTGACCTGCTGGTAGCGGCGCTCAGGATTCCTTTCCAGCGCCCGCAGCACGACTTCGTCCAGTCGCACATCAATCTGCACCTTCTTTGAGGGGGGCTCCATGCGCCGGCCGGGCAGTTCGCCGGTGAGCATCTGATAGAACACAACGCCCAACGCATAAATGTCCGTCCGATGATCCACCTCGCCCGGATGCTCCACCTGCTCCGGAGCCATGTAGTTGGGGGTGCCCATGATCTTGCCCGCCTTGGTAAGGACGGGCGTTTCTCCCTCACGCGGCCTGTCGGCCACCCTCTCCCCATCCGATGGGGAGAGGGCCGGGGTGAGGGGCGCCTTTGCTTCAACCAACTTCGCCAAACCAAAGTCCGCCACCTTAACCCGCCCACGGCGGTCCAGCAGGATGTTCTCCGGCTTGATGTCGCGGTGAACGATACCCTGGTCGTGCGCGTATTGGAGCGCATCGCAAATCTGCGGCACGATGGCGAGCGCCTCACGCGATGAGACCCGGCTGGAGCGCAAGAGCTGACCCAGGCTAACGCCGTCCACGAACTCCATCAGCAGGTAGTAAATACCATCCGCCTGACCGAATTCAAACAGCGTCACAATGTTGGGATGCAGCAGCTTGGCCAGCGCCTTGGCCTCGCGGGTGAAGCGTTCGGCAAAGGCGGAGTCGTCACCCGGGCGCGGCGGCAGTATCTTCAGGGCAACGATCCGGTCGAGTTGCTTCTGCCGCACCTTATACACCGCGCCCATGCCGCCGCGGCCAAGCAGCTCCAGGATTTCAAGGCCCGGGAAGTGCCGGGCGAGTTCCTCCAGCGTGGGCGGTTCAGGGCGAGCGACCGCACTGCCGCCTATCTGCCCCGAGTCGTCACCGGTCAGTTCCGTCTGCGTGGCAAGATTCAGCGCCAGGAGGCAGCGCGGGCAGAGGCCCTGCAAGGTGCCAGGAGTCAGCGGAGCGCCGCAGCGCGAGCAGGTTTTCGCCTCAGCAGGACTGTTCATCACCCCGTTCTTAAGGAAACCGCGGCGAGCGTGACCTGGCACATATGCGGCACCACAGGAGCCCGGACATTCCTGTCCGCCCGTCCTCTCTGGGCGGCGGACAGTAATGTCCGCGCTCCTTCGGTTGCCGCTCCGCTGCGCTGTGGCATGTCCGCAAAACCTACCCGCTTAAGGCCGCCAGTAAATGCCGGATCTCCTCATCCACCTCCGCCGGCTCAGCCACCGTTTGGGTGATCTCCTGGCGGAACATCTCCCGGAAGCGCCTGCGCAAGCGATGCACGACCTGGCGCGCCGTGGCTTCGCTGGTTCCGAGTTGCGCCGCGGCCTCCGCGTACGGGATGCTCCCTCTCTCGGCAGTCAGGAATCCGCTCAGGACACTGAATTCCCGAGCCTTGCCCGCTCGCTCCTGTTCCGTGCGCAGGCTTGTGAGGGTGCGGTCCAGCAGCGTCATCGCCCAATGGCGGTCGTAGAGTCGGTCGGGCGCGAGGGCAAGCGCGGAATCGGCTTCGTAGCGCGTCTCTGCAATGGCCGTGTCGAGGGGAAGATGCATGGCGCGACCACCCCGTTTCTGCGTGCCGGCCCGGTCCCATTCATTGGCGAGGAAGCGGCTCATGGCCGTCAGCAGGAAGGTGCGGAACCGGCCCTTCTCCCGGTCCGCGCTGGTAATCCACTGCTTCGCCAGCAACCGGGCGAAGAATTCTTGCGTCAGGTCCTGCGCATCCGGTGGCGAGTGCCCCCGCCGCCGCACATACGCGTAAAGCGGATACCAATAGTTCTTGCACAGGTGAGCCAAGGCGTCGGAGGCGCGAGTGGCATCGCCATGCCCAGCCGCCAGCACCACCGACCAATGGGTAGTGACAAACAACCGCTCGGGCCGCTCTTCCGTATGACCGTTGCTCTCATCTGTCGCCACTCCCTGATTATTAAAGGAAATCCGCTGGTTGTTATAGGAAAATGGGCAGGAAGAGCCCTTGGAAAGTGGCGGAGGCCCCCAGCTCAGTTTTCGGTTTGAGTTTTTGCCTGTCCCCAAGGACACTCGGCTTTCAGATGGCGCAACCACCACCGCAAGTGCAGGAGCTGATCCAGCGTTTCGAGCGCAACCGCGATGCCTACCGCTCGCCGCACTACAACGAGACCCAGGTCCGGCGCGAATTCCTCGACCCGCTCTTCAAGGCGCTGGGCTGGGACATTGACAACGAGCAGGGTTATGCTGAGGCCTACAAGGATGTCGTTCACGAGGACGCCATCAAGGTCGGCGAGGCCACCAAGGCGCCTGATTACTGCTTTCGCATCGGCGGCACGCGCAAGTTCTTCCTCGAAGCCAAGCGCCCTTCGGTGGACATCAAGCACGACGCCAGCCCCGCGTTCCAGCTCCGCCGCTACGCCTGGACCACCAAGCTCCCACTCAGCATCCTCAGCGACTTTGAGGAGTTCGCCGTGTATGACTGCCGGTTCCCCATCCGGCAGGTTGACCCATCAAACGCTGCCGACAAATCCCGCCGCGACCAGGTTGCCCGACTCGCCGAGCAGATGCTTGCCCTCCACCAAAGCATGTCCGCCGCCAGGACACCGCAGGAACAGACCGCCTTGGAGCGGCAGATTGCCGCTGCCGACACCCAAATTGACCGGCTGGTCTATGAGTTGTATGGCCTGACGGAGGAGGAGATCAAGCTGGTGGAAAGAGCTACCGCATGAGGTTGCCTAACGCCTCGCTCGCATTGGTGGCTAAGGACAAGGTTGCCGGCTATCTGCTCAACCCGGCGCACCCGGACAATGGCGGCAAGGCGGCGTTCTTCCATTCGCTGGGATTCCGGCGTGAGGAGTGGGAAGTGTTGGCGCGGGCATTCCGAGGGCTCGCCGCCGCAACCGAAGTGGCGGAGAGGCTGGAATCCGCCCATGGCATGAAGTATGTATTGGAAGGTGTCATCGAAACGCCGAGCGGGCGAGACCCGCGGGTGCGGACGATTTGGATAGTTGACCGGGGCCGGAACTGTCCGCGCCTCGTGACAGCCTACCCGGCTGAAGCGTGAGAGCAAGATATGATTAAAGAGCATGAGCGTGTGGTATTGACCGCCCCGGTTCCCGAGCACGGGCTGGAAGCGGGTGACGTAGGCACCGTGGTTCACTTGTACGAAGACGGGCTGGCCTACGAAGTGGAGTTTGTCGCCCTGGACGGCCACACCGCCGCCGTGGTGACGGTCGAGACCTCGCAGGTCCGACCGGTAGCCCGCGATGAAATCACTCACGCCCGATCCCTGGCGGTGGATTGAACAGGACGAGAAGCGAGGTGGAAGACCCGCCGCATGACGCTATCCAAGGTAAGAGTCTGGTTCGACGCCGAGGGCGACTTCCTGGAGGTCCGCTTCTCGGAAAGGGCTGGCTTCATGCGTGAGACCAGCAACGATGCGGTGATGGAGCGGGTGGATGAGCAGGGCAATGTCCTTGGCTTTTCCATTATGCAGGTAAGCCGCTTGGCCAAGGACAAGCCGCTGGTCGCCGACCTGGCTCCCGCATGATCATCGAGACCGAAATGATTCACGGCTGTCCGGCGCGCTCCCGGGCGCGTTCTCACGGGCACCGGTCTCGTGCTGCCCTCGACACCCCTCAACCTCAACCGCAGGCGAGGGCTTTTCCTGTCGCCGAGAGCTGGGGGGAGTGGGAGGCGAGCAGGCGGCACTCCGAGTTCTGGCAGCCTGGGATTGGCGCCGCCGAGCAGGGGAACGCAACCTTGCCCGCTCACGGCGAGGGCATCGGACCAGAGGGGCCTATCGTCCCGCACGCCGTTGCAGCGGCGGTTTGCGAGGAGGCGAGCTTGCGCTTAGGCGAAGCGTTGCCGGACGGGTGGGTAGCCGAATTGGCGGAGCGGGCCGACGTGGTCTGTCGCCATAATGCCAGATTCCGGCAGTTGCTGGCCAAACCGGGTAATGCCGGTCGGGATTGGTTGTGGGCCTTTGCACGCCATTGGCTCTACGGCTTGCTGAGCGCGCGCCGCCCGGAACTTTGCTCCCGGCTGCCGGTCTCTTACGCCGTTGGGCGCGGACTGGTGTAAAGCCTGATCCTGACGCGGCTGGGAAATGCAATTGGCAACTTCCTATCTCCACGTAACTTCCCAACCGCTTGCCGCCACGACGGCACCGTATCCCCTCCATATCCCCACCGTTACCTCGCCGTAGCACCTCTTATCGGCGATAAGAGGTGCTACGGCGAGGTAACGGTGAGGCTCCGGCGAGACTCGCGCGCGCACTTCATCCGTTGCCTTGGAATCCGTGAATCTTAATCGCCTTGTCTCCTAACCGTAAATCCATCTCCCTCAGTGCCGACGCAGGATGAGGCGATGGTCCACGCGGCGGGTCTGGTGGAATTCGAGCGGTGGCAGGTTGGTGAGGGTCGGGGACTCGGTCTCGTTGAGGATGGTCCTGGCCATGGCTTGCAAGGCGAGCCAGCGGGGCCATTCGAGGCCGGGGGCGTGGGCGATCTGCCGCAGGAGGCTGCGCCATTCGATAATGACGCGGTCAATGTCGCCGGTGCCGACGAGGTCGGTAATCCAAGTCTGCTTGGCGAGTGGGTTCTTGTGCATGGCGGCGACGATTTGCTCGGCGCCGGCGCCATATTTGGGCGGGACGCCGTTTTCGAGGTAGCCAGGTACGGATTGGAGGCCGTACTTCTCGTGGCACACGATCCCCAGGCGCCCGCCCCAGCGGTTGATGTCCTCACCGGCGAAACGGAAGCCGGCGTCCAGGTCGGCGAGGTCGTAGATGAGTTCTTCGAGCGGATAGCGCTCATCCTCGAGCGCAGCAGCAATGGCCATGCCATCACCCTGGGTGAAGAAACTGACAATCCGGCCACGGAGAGTGGGCACGCCGGTGGCATCAATGAGGCCGAGGCGCCGCCAGAGCAGCGCCACGCCGGTGCTGGCAGGCAGTTCACGGCAAACGGGGACGAGGCTGCATTGGGCGCAGTCGGCGGGCAGGACCTCGCGCTCGACGGGCTTCCAGATGGCAACCCCGTATCTGTCCACCGGCACGCGGAGGGTGAGGTCCGCAATGCTGACCAAGGCCAGGATGCGCTGGGCTTGGTTCTGGAAGGTGACGAGGGGCGTCTTCTGCTGCGCGAGCTTCTCTCGGAGGAGTGGAATGACTTGATCAGTCCAGACGGAAAGGGGGACCTGTCGGCCGTTCCAGTTGGTGAGGCGCCGGACCCACTTGGCGAGCAGGACACGGTCCTGGCTGAGGTGGTCGGCTACGGTGAGGGCGCGGCCATAGGTTTTGCCGTCCTGGTTCCCGGTCAGGACGCAAAGGCTGCCGGTGCCCACTCTCTCCAAGGCTGGGGCGTGGGAAAGGACAGAGCGATATACGATTTGCGATTTACGATTTACGAGGTCAGCCCCCATCTCACCTGCCGGCTCGTCAATCGTAGATCGTAAATCGTCAATCCGATCGTAAATCCGAATGTCCTTTAGCGGCACGGCCAGCGGTTCGCGCATCATTTCCCATTCTCCCCGGCTGTTGAGCATTTCTCGGACGCGCTTCCGGACATGGCGGGCGCGCTCGGCGTCAGTGTGGAGGCCGCAGGGAACCTCGGGATGGCGCAGGGATTCCTCCACGCCCAGGACAATGGGTTTGATGGTGAAAAGGCGTTCCTGGGTGCGCACGGCGTCGCGGAACGGGTCACGGCCATGATGGGCGGCGACGCTCATGAGGCCGAGCAGGGCGGACCAATCCACGGCAGTGCTGCGGGAGAGGTGGCAGGCGTGAGCATCCAGCAGGCGCAGTTCGTTGGGCGTGATGAGCACAAAGCCGGTTTCGTCCAGACCACGGCGGCCCGCGCGCCCGAACATCTGCAGAAGTTCCTCGGGCTTGAGCAGTTGTTCCATGCCGTCGCGGCGGTAACCCTCGCCGGCAAGCGCGACGCTGCGCAGGGAGAAGTTAATGCCCGCCGCCAGGCCCATCGTGGCGACTACCACCCGGAGCTGGCCGGCCTTGGCGAGCGGCTCGATCACGCCCGCCCGCGCGCCATAGCTCAAGCCGCTGTGATGATAGGTGACGCGGGCTTTCAGCAGCTTGGCCAGATGGTCGCCGACGACGAGCTTCTGGTCGGGGCTCAAGGCGAGGGGATTGGGCGTGGGGAGTTGGCGGGCGAGTTCGCTGGCCATGGATTCGGCAGCCTGGCGGCGCGGGGCGAAGATCAGAATCGGCCCCAAGTCCTCGGCCAGCGCCTTGGCGACCAGCCGCGGCCAGTAGCCCTGTATATCCGACGGCACGTGATAGCTCAGGCTGTTGGCATAAACTTCTTCCAGCGGCACGGGGCGATGGTCGTGGCGAATAAGGACCGCCTTCCGGCCGAGGCGGTGCAGCCATTTCACAACGTCCTGGGGGTTGCCCACGCTGCCGCTTAGCAGCAGCAACTGCGTTTGGGGTGGCGCCAAGGCGATGGCCAGCTCGTAGTTGAGGCCACGGTCAATGTCACTGAGCATCTGGTATTCGTCCACCACGAGCAGGCCCGGCCCGTCGCCTTGAATGAGGCGGTTTTTCTGGGTCTCCAGCGTGGCCACCAGCACGGGCGCGCCCAGATTCTCCGCCAGGTCGCCCGTGGCAATGCCTACGTCCCAGCCTCGGGCACGCCACTCGGCCAGCTTGTCGTTGGCGAGCGCGCGGGTTGGCACGGTGTAGATGGCCTGGCCGCGATTCTTGCCCTGGTTGGACCAGAGTTCAAAGATGAGCGTCTTGCCCGCCCCCGTAGGCGCCTGGACGACCACGTCCTGGCCTTCGCGCAGGGCGCTGACGGCCTGTTGCTGCCAAAGGTCGGGCACCGCCACCTGGTTGAGGGTAGGCAGGTCGGCCAGTTGTGAAGCGAAGGTCGGCACGGCAAAAACGGGATTGGAGCGTCAGCGCGCGAGTGAGGGAAATGTGTTGGATGGGCTGCGGTCCGGCGAAGATGAGGCGCACGTTGTCACATGAACAACATAGCCAGTTTCCCGGAATCGGAAATGGGAATTGCTGAAAATGTGCGCCGCAACATGCTGCCAGTCCGCCCGTGGGGCAGCACGGTTTGGCGCGCTTTCTACGGGCATCCGGCCAGCATTGTGCTAAGTTGAGGGGAGATGAACCTGTCACATAACCTGCGGATTCATGGTAGTTGGGCTGCCGCAAGGGATTCAGGCGACAAGGTGTTTGACTTAACCAACTGGCAACCCTAGACTTGGCGCACATGTTTGCGGCTGATTCCAAAGTGCCCCCTGCTCTAATTAACGACAGCTTTAGCGGCGAACCGGCTGATTCCTGGAAGCAGATTATCCTTCCCGTCGAGCCGTTCCTCGAAGCGGTCGCTCGCCGGCTGGCGGAGCAGGTCGAGGCCTTCGATCCGGACATCATCCGCTACGCCGATTATGCTCTGAATGGGCAGGGAAAGCATTTGCGGGCGGCGCTGGTGGCGCTGACAGCCAATGCTTTGGGGGAAGCCAACGATTCCCACGTAACGGCTGCGGTGATCATCGAAACGGTGCATCTGGCGACCTTGGTGCATGACGATGTCATTGACGAGGCGGAAATCCGCCGTGGCCGGCCTACGCTGGCGGCCAATTGGAGCAACGAGATAGCGGTCCTGTTCGGGGATTGCCTGTTCGCGCACGCGCTGAAGCTGGCGGCGAGCTTCCCGACCCCGGATGTTTGCCGGGCGGTGGCAATGGCTACCAACACGGTTTGCTCGGGTGAAATCCTGCAAACGCAGCACCGGCGTGATTTCCAGTTTACCCGTGAGCGGTATTTCAAGGTGCTGGAGATGAAAACGGCGGAGCTGTTTGCCCTGTCCTGCGAGCTGAGCGCGGGGCTGAGCCAGACGACCGTCGAACAGCGGAACGCGCTCCGCCAGTTCGGGCTGGCTTTCGGGACGGCCTACCAGGTCTATGATGATTGCGTGGATTTGTTCGGCTCGGAGGCCGCCGCCGGCAAGTCGTTGGGCACGGATCTGGCCAAAGGCAAGCTGACCTTGCCGGTACTGCTGCTTTGGGAGCGGGCGGATAAACCCGACCGGTCGCGTGTCCAGGAATTGGTGGATGGCTGGCAAGGCGATTCCATGAAGCGCATGGCCGAACTGCTGGGGAAATACGAGACGCTGGGGGCTTCGCTGGAGATCATCCATGAGTATCTGCACAAAGCGCGCCAAATCCTGCGCCGCTTGCCCACGTCGAACGGCTGGTCAGGCCTGATTGGGTTGACAGAATACCTCGCGCGCCAGACTGCCGTCCTGGGGGCTGTGCCTCAGAACAGCCTATGATTATGGCCGAGGAGCCAAGGCAAAAGGCCCCCCAAACCCCCGAAAGCGAGCCAGCCAGCCCGGAAGCGGCTCAGGCCGACGAGATGGACCTCGTCAAACGGGCGCGGCGGGGCGATCTGAGCGCGTACGACGACCTCGTGCGGCGCTACCAGGAGCGAATTTATGCGACCGTCTATCATATGACGGCCAATCATGAGGACGCGAACGACCTGGCGCAAGAGGCCTTCATAAAGGCTTTCCACGCGCTAAGGACCTTCAAGGGCGGCTCCAGCTTCTACACCTGGATCTACCGTATTGCCGTCAACAAGACCATCAATTTCCTCAAGCAACGGAAGCACAAGCCCCAGATGAGCCTGGATGATTTGGACTTCAATGCCGAGCATGACCCCGACCTGGTGGCCTTGATTTCCGAGAAGACGCCGCGGCGCGAGGTGGGCTTGGCCGAGCTCCAGGAAAAATTGAACGAAGCCTTGCAAAGGCTGTCAGAGCCTCATAGATTGGTAGTCACGCTGCACGACGTGCAGGGGCTGTCGCATGAAGAGATTGCGAAGATAATGGGTTGCAATATTGGCACCGTGCGGTCGCGTTTGTTTTACGCTAGACAACAGTTGCAAGCATACTTGTCAGATTACGTGAAATGATTATGGGTCAGGATAGCCAAGACTTCACATCATTGCGCCGCCTGCTGGCGCTCAAACGGCACGAACAGCCTCCACCCGGCTATTTTAACAGCTTCTCGGACCACGTCATCGCCCGCATCAAAGCGGGCGAAGGGGCGCACGAGAACGCCTTCGAGCGATTATTCTGGGAAGCCCCGTGGTTGCAACGTCTCTGGGCAGCCCTCGAAACCAAACCAATCATGGCCGGGGCCTTTGGGGCGGTCGTGTGTGCGTTGTTGGTTGGAGGAGTTGTTTATTCCGAAAGGCCAGAGAGCGAGCCGATGGTTTCCGGACCTGCGACGACAGCCGCCAGCCCTGTGGAACTCGCAAACAACGACTCCGCCTCGGATCAACCCGTGGTGGTCAGGGCTGCGCATTTCTCGGACCAGAGCGCGTCCGATGCGATGGTTCCAGTATCCTCCGCCGAAGGAATCTTCGGCTTGGTCCCCAAGCCAACTGCGACCTTTACCACGTTCAACCTGCCTGGCGCCAACTAAACGGCATGGGTAGTGTTGCTCCCTGCAACGCGCTGACTGGCAACTGGGTTGCTCAGGAGATTCCCTTCGCGGGCGTTGGCGTTCTGACTGGCTTGGATGGCTGACGGCTTGATCAATCCTCGCGGCTGAACACCAGGTTCATTCCGTCTCCCGTGATCGTGAGGCGATCTCGTTCGATGGATGCCGCCAGATAACTCTCTCTTCCCGCGATAGATACGCCGATCTGGTACTTGCCGTCCACGTTCTTCCACTGACCTTGATAGTCCTGTGGTCCCGCGCTCGCCGCCCCACCTGCACCCGGCGACCTTACCACCGGCAGGTTCTTGAAAATGGCCTTGTTGTCGGTCCGAGCCACGAACTTGGTCTTCGAGTAAGCCGACAGGAACCATTCCTTCAGTTTCTGCATGTCGCGGGAAGAGATGTTTGGTCTCGTGCGCAAATCCATCGCCAGGCCAACGCCTACGTCGAAGTTCCACCGGCCCAGAATGGCCTCCGGGTCGTACTTGGCTGATTTGCCCGACGCCAGGTAAGCCGTCAAATCTTTCATGTTGGGCACCACCGTGGTCCAGATCGTATTCATGAGGTCGGGATTGTTGAGAATGCCCTGGACGCTGGGATAGTTGACCACCTCTTCGATGGGCATGTGTTTCTGGCGCATTTCTCTGAACTGCGCGTCGCCGCCGATGCCTTGAAACTCAGGCAGGTCCGCCAGCCCGAGGAAAGCCGGGTAATGCGCCAGGCGTGCCTCGCTCAGCGGATTGTTGTAGATCAAGCCCGCGAGATCGGCTGAGTCGTACCACACCTGTGGCATCGGATCGAGCGCCCTGCCCACCTTCGCAAAGCCGGTGCTCTGCATGTCCTGTCCTACCCGGTTGAGGATCGCCAGCGACTTTGGGTCCTTATCGGGCGTCGCCAACTGGAAGGTCCAATAGCTGAAGGGATAAACCGCCGCCGCGATCAGGATGCAGTAGAGCGCCCCATTAAGCAGCCCGAGGCACAAGCCGAGCCGGCGGTTCAGCCTCTCCCAGAGCGCCAGGCGCAAGTCGCCCGCCTTGTACTTGTAATGGACATCCACCTTCTGATGCACGACATACGCGCCCACCTTGAAGGCAATTGAGATCAGCACGAAGATCACGATCGCTCCCAGCAGCCACGCCAGCGGCGGGTATTTCACCCCGACGGCCACCAACACCGGCCTGAGCAACCTCCCCAGCGGCTTGGCAAGCACCGCGCCGAACAGAATGCCTACCGACGAAAATGCCGCCCGCACCCCGCCCTGCCGGTAACCCATACCCGCCACCGAGGCCATCAACAGCAATGCCAAAAGCCAGATTGTCATGCCATTCAGTTAAAGCCGGCCCGGCAGCAAATGCACGCGGAAAATGCACTCGGCCCCGCAATGCCGGCTTGTCCGGCCGGTTGGTGATGTAGAAGAAATACCGCACCTCATCAAAAAGTACGTTCTCTCCGCGCTGCACACGGATGTTCTTGCGCAGGATCACCACCCGGTAGGGATAGCCACACTGGCCAGGCTGATACTCGATCTCCGCCACGTCCTCGCCCATCAGCTTCTGATTCTCAAACTCCTTCTCCACCACGATCTGTTCCTTGTAACGAACACCCTTGGCGCGGGGTTCCGTCAAAATCTTATACTTGGGCAGTCGTTCCAGCCGCTCCCAGGCGCTGGCCGCAAGCCCTTCAGCCAAGGCCACCAACTTCGGATGGGCATCGAAGCCCAGAATAAACCGCGTCCCTTGCTCGTTCCACCGGTCCAGTTGGGCTGTGTGTGTAAAGTCGGTGTCGCCGCGCACCGTGACCCGACCGGCTACCGAACTCACCAACCCAATCGCCCGATCAATCCAGCCGACACTCTCGCTGTGGCTGGCAACGTTGCCCGGCCGGTTCTCACCAGATACAACACTTCGCGCGTGTTGGCTAAACTCACAATCAGCGGCGCGTCGCCCCAAATCCCCTTGTAGGATAACCCGATGCCCTGCTTGCACTCCCCATAGGTGCCGGCAATGCTCCCGTCCACGTCGATCAAGGCTTCCTTCAAAAACCCCTCCGGCTGCACCTTCCAAACCGCCAACCGCGCCCGATTAATGCACTCCTGCAGCGACCCGACGTCCTCCGGGCCGAACCGCCGGGTAAAATCTCCCGCCGTCGTCGGATCGGCAATCCGCTCGGCTCCCAGTCCATGGAGGACGTTCTCATCCTGTCGTCGCAGTTCGATGCCCTCTAACCGCTCCCCACCGGCCAGAATGTTGTAGGTGAGGTTCAACACGCGATCGCTTTCGTGGTAGGGCAAGTGGAGCTTGAGCATCATGCGTCCCAAACCACCCCCTGCGGCGAACCCAACAAGCTAGCCTTCCGGCGTCAGACAGACGCGCCGCCATCCTTCAGTGGACCTCAGGCCAGGGACAGACCGGTTGGCTGGCGTGCGGTTTTTTGTGCGCGAGCATGTGCTGGTCCAGTCCATGGCCGAGCCTGCCGCCGCACAAAGGCCTTGACCGTGGCGTAACCACCCCTGCGCGAGGCCCGGGCGGGCTGGATGACGTAGGGACCAACGCCGGCGGGAACAACCACCGTTTCAGCGTAATGCAGGACGAAGGGGGCAAAGGCGTCCTCAGGGCTGGTGATCAGCGCCTCGTCGCCTTCGACCAGGTTGAGCACATTTACCCCGCCCTGCGTGTGATGCGGCACTGGTTTCGTAAACCAATGACGGCGGGTGGCGATAAACTCCCGCTCATGCAGGCCGGTATGTTCTTCGCGCCAGCCGTCGCCGGCCCCGACCTGGGTGACGCAGTTGATCAGGTTCTCTTTGACCCAGGTAGTGGTACGGTCCCACTGGATGTTGGCCAAGCCGTGCTCAAGGTGGATGGGACGCGGTTTGCCATCCAGACCCAAACGGCCCCAGTCCCAGAGCTTAAAGGTGAAGATGTAGGGAGTAGCACTGATTTCTAATACCATGGAGTTGGCCCCGGAACAATGGACGGTGCCGGCGGGGATGAGGAAATGGTCGTGCTTTTTGGCCGGCCATAGGTTGGCGTATTGGTTCACCGCAAACGCGGGGCCGCCGCTCTGCGCCCGCTCCAGGTCTGCAGCCATGGCGGCAGCATTGATCCCTTCCCGCAAGCCGAGATAAACGCTCGCTCCGGGTCCGGCATCCAGCAGGTAATAGCTCTCGTCCTGCGTATAATGCATTCCGAAATGGTGCTGGATGTATTCGGTGAGCGGATGCACCTGAAACGAAAGGTTGCCGCCGCCGATGGTGTCCAGAAAGTCGAACCGTATGGGAAACTCGTCGCCGAAGCGCGCGTGCACCTCTTCACCGAGCAGCGCGCGGGGCTGAGCAAATACGAGATCGAGCGAAGGAATCTCAAAGCGGACTTCCCCAAATCCGAGGAGCAGGCTGTTTTCTTCGGGCACACAGTCAAAGCACCAGCCGTAATTCGGAGCGCTCCGGTCCAGGTCGCAGACTTCCTTCATCCATTGCCCGCCCCACGGGGCCGGGTCGAAGAAGGGCACGACACGAAAAGGCCGCGTAACGGCCAGTCTCAGTCCTTGGCGCACCGCTTCGCCTTCGGCCAGCTTGGGTTCGGCCGGATTATTGGTGTCGAGGACGAAATCCCATTGGGCGATGAGAGGCCTCTTCCAGCGATCAGCGACGCGCCAGTCCACGAAGAATGCGCGTTTGTAGAGAAGGTTGGCTGGAAGTCGGCGATTCTCAACGCCAAAGTTGCCGCGTTCATGACGGCGGAAACGGTTCTGGGCCTCCCAGCGGGCCAGGTCGGCATAGACCAGGATGTCTCCCTCCGCGATAAGGCGGGCACCTACGCCGACTACCAAAACCAAGCCGTGCCGGAGGGCAGCGAACCGGCTGCGCAGGTGGAAGACTTTCTCCTTGTCGAAGAAATCGGGCAGGACCAATCCTGAGAGAAAACCGAATACGGGGTCATCGCCCCCGAGGAACGGCGCCGTGAGTTCGTCTATGCAGCCTGGGGGCAGCAAGGCTTCAGCCGTCTTCAGGGTCAGAACAGGCGCCAACCTTCGCTCGAGTTGGCGCAGTACGTCCTCCTCGGCCACGCCCGGGTAACATTCCACGACCAGAACGGTCCGGTGAGAGTTTCGGCTGGCGATCTGCCGACGCAAGCGATCGGCACAAGCCTCCCATCCGACGGCGCAACGATCAGCGGTGTTGGGCACTGTCAGCACGGGGAACTTGTCGTAATTACGCTTCAAGAGTCATCCTATTCTTTCTCGCTACTCAGGCCGGTGGGGGTGGACTGGATGGTAAAGAGCACCTTGCCCCAGCGCACATGACGCAGTTGACCGGAAAACCCGCGCGGCTGCTCCGGCATCCACAACATGCGCTGATCGTCCAGGCTGGGACGGAAGCCGAAAAAGGCGCGGATGACGACGTCGGTAAAGCCAGCGCCGCACAACGCTTCCCGGCAGATGGTGCCCGCGTTGGCGATGCGCACCGGCGCGTCATAGTCCCGCTTTTTGGGTCCGTAAAACTCGTCGCCTTGGGAGAATGCGCCCTCGTGGGTGGCCGTCTCGCAACGACGATAGAAATCCAGCGCATCCTTCCAATAGCCGAGCCGGCAAAGGCCATCCACGGTCTCCGGCGGCCAGCCGGAGTATGCGCCCATGGGGCCGTGGTCGGGGCGGTCCGAGCGGTCGGCCGCGGGGTCCTGGAGCGACTGAGCGCGCATCCAGTTCTTCATTAGCAGCTCCCGCACCACGAAGTCGCGCATCTCCCGGCGGACGGCGGGCGAAAGATCCTGAGGAATGCTTTGGGCAACAAATTGGAAATCGAGGCAGTGCCGCATGTCGAACTGGCGGTCATCGGGGTAACGGCTTTGCCAATAGCCTTTGCCTGCCACATACAATTTGGGAATGGCTGCAGCCAGTTTGTCAGCCGCGTCGCGACGCTCGGCGGCCAGCTCGCTATGGCCGAGGCTGGCGTGCAATTCGGCCATCTCCCGGAGCATGCTCACGTAAGCCGCGTTGAAGCCGGCGGTGGCGTGAATATAGGTCGGGACGCATTCCAGGAAATGCCATGGGTCGCCGCCGAAATCGGCCAGGCCACCGTCGGCCATGAGGTATTTCTGGTAATTGAGTGCCAGCCGGTCGAGGTGTTCGAGGAAGGTCTTGTCGCCCACTTTCTGATCAAGGAAGGCGCGGTCGCGGCTGACGCGCAGGTACGTCGTGGCGATGCGGAAGAGCATTGGGTAGTTCGCAACATACCGGTACCCGAAGGAGCGGTTGCCGTAATAGTCGAATGCCAGGCACTTTTCCAGGTCCCACTGAAGGGTCTTGATGATGTAGGCCCGCATCACTTGGGGTTCGAGCAGCGCGAAAAGCGTGTCCATCATGCCGGTATCCCAGATGAATTGGACGGAGGCGCCGTAGCGGGGGCCGCCGGCGAGGAATACGCGGGGGCTGTAGGGAAGTTGGTCGCGCAGGGCCAGCAACAGGTTCACCACACCCATGTAATAATTGCGGCGCAGAGCTTGATCCTCAGTTTGCAGCACGGGCAGGTTGCCTTCGAAGAAGCCGTTTTGCGGGGTGAAGACCTGCGCATAGCGCTGTTCCCAGAGCCGCTTGGCGTCGGCAAAAACGTCGTCAAACCGGCCGGCCCAGCGAGAGGCATCGGCGGTTACGCCGGCCCCCTCGCCAAAGGCCATCACCAGATCAATGGTCTTGGTTTCACCGCCAGCGAGGCGGACCTCCCAAGTGGCGAGGCCTTGGTGGCCGTCAGAGGTCAAGGGGTCCGGTTTGCGGGCGAAAGCGAAGACGGTCTTAGCTGAGCTTTTCGTGTCACTGACCACCAGGACCAGGTCGGATTCACCAACAGTGGCCGTGTAGTCGGCGGCGTTTTCGAGCCGGGGCGGCGGGGTGGCATCAACGGCGGCACGGATGGCCTCGGTTTCCTCATAGCGCCGCTTTGGGCCGCCCGGACCGGGCTGGGCGTAGGCCCAATCCCAGGAATCAACTGCCGTCAGCTTACTGATTGCCCCAATGAGGTCGAGTGAGAGCTTGCCGCTCAGTTCGCCGGGTTGGGTATTGGAGACGGTGATGCGCCAGAGAACCCCACGGCCGTCAAAGACCATGCGGTTGACCGTTTCGATGGCCAAACCGGCCAGCGCGCCAGAGCGAACCGCCTGATAGGGGTACCACCGAAATCTCCCGGCCACGGGCACCCTGCCATCCAGCTTGAGGGCGCCGCTGTGGAATCCCTGAGAAAAAGGCGGCGAAGCGAGCCAACTGATGCTCGCCAGGTCTTTATTGACCAGCATCTGCCCGTTGAAATTGTGGATGGAAGGGAACTGTTCGAGCTCGCCTGGAGTCTTCCAATCGCCAGCCATTTCGTCGAGCGTTGGCACGCCCACTGGCAGCGGGATGGCAGGGGATGTTGCGGCCGAGGAAAGCACTGCTCCTGCCAGCCGGATAGCCAAGATGGCAACCCATGCATTTCGGGGGATAGCGGTTGCTTTGAACCTTAGGGGTTGGAGCATGTTAGCCGCTGATCCGTCAGGGATTCAGTCGCAGAGCTGGGTAGCGTTGCGCCATCCAGCGGGAATCCGCGCAGGGAGTGGCGGGACCCGACCGGGTTGGGTAGCCCTGGGGAGTCGTCCACTTGTGCCCTTCGGCATGAGCATCTGCGAAGTCCATGGTGCTCTTGGCTCCGTGGTTGACGGCGGGATAATCTATCCAGGCCGCATCCTGGAAATTCGGAGGGCTTCCGATGGACATCATAAAGCCGCCAAGGTTCTCCGCGAACGGCGGATTACAAGAGTTGGGCCTATCATCGGCCTCCTCCAACCACACGATTCGGGCTGAGGGATGAAGAATCTGACCTTCTGTGTAGATGACGTTGTCCTGGTCCAGAGAAGTCCCCAGCACTCGAAAGGTTCCATTGAGATAGCCAGTGCCCGAGTAGCTGTCGTAAGCGAACTGGACTCCGCTCAGTTTGGAGCGCAAATCGCCCGGGCAATGGATTATATCCGGATTGGGCGCATACACAAAGAGCGGCCCATATTTGAAGGTAAGCTCTATGATCCTGGTATCAAGCGCAGTGCCCGACAGACCGGCCAACGAGGGGTCGGCGGTGACCTTGGGATCATTGGATTCAAGGCGCCATTCCCAGGAATCGGGGATCCCTTCCTCCAACCCCACGATCTTGTCGGTGTTGTCAGCAGCGTACATCTTCCAGGCCATCGCTAGTTGCCTGTGATTGCTGAGGCAAGCGGCCTCGGTCGCTTTCAATTTCGCCCGGCTAAGCGCTGGCAAGAGCAGCGCCGCCAGAATCGCGATGATAGCGATCACCACGAGCAACTCGATCAATGTAAAGGCTTTCAGTCCTTTCATAGGCTGGCTTCGTTTGTCTTTTTGTTCAGTTCCAGTTGCACGCGCAAGAACCTTAGCACGTAAAGGTCCTTGCCTTCCTCAGTGAACAGCCTGGCCATCGATTCGGGCACGTTGGTCGCGTAGGAGAGGATGACCTCGCCCGGCTTGGTCGAAAGTTCCGGATGCTGTCGCACTGCGTAGGAAATGATCGGAAAGGAAAAGCGATGGTGCTCCGGAATCCAGTAGATGGGCGCGGGTGTGCTCCAGGGGCCGGTCAGTTCCTTGGCCGTAGTCAGGTAGATTTCGGGGCTGAAGGCGTCGTAGGTAAAACAAGTAAAGAGATGCCATGCCGGTTCGTAATGAACGGTGCACTCAGTGTTGACCGGCGCGAACTGAGGCACGCAGTGCTTTGCCTCCTTGTCCCAACGCGGACCGTCTGGACCGCTAACCCAGTATTCGTAGGCTTCCGTCAGTTTGCCTTTGACCAGATCGTCCACCCGGACTCGCGCCACGGCGGTTTGCCGGGGCTGGACCACTCCATAGAGAAAGAGATAGGGTTCCTTGACTACCAGCGCGGAATGAAAGGTATGGCCCGCTGGGAGTTCCAGCGTGTGGGCCTTTTGGATCCACTGAGCGGGAGGCTCCAGCGGATTGGGAATGCGAAGCAGCGCGCTGCCGGATTCGTGCCACGTCGCAAAGTTCTGCGAGTTTCCGCTAATGCACCAGGCAAACAAGAACAGCTCGCCTCGGAGCATAGCCCCTTTGGTCACCCAGTAGAACTCGCCGGGTGTGGTGGCCTGATGCGGGAAAAAGCTCGCCGGTTGGCCGTCCTTCTCCTTCCAACAGAATGTCATGCTGTCGGTCGGCGCCTTCGCCCGGTCCTGCAGGCCGATGGTGCTGTTGATCATCAGCGCCCCCCCGAGGCGCACGCCATTGGTGAGCCGGCCAATGAAGGTGTCGCCGAACAGCCACAGCGTCTTTTTGTCCGACAGGACAATGGACTCGCCGACATCGGAGCCGAGCCATCCGTTGGTGCGCAACGACAGCAGGTCCTTATAGACTGGGTCCACCGCAATCGAAGCCAGCCGCAGAGCATGGTCCTCGGGCAGCATGAAAGGTTTCTCGGGCATGGGCAGATGCCCAGAGCGACCTTCGTGTGCGCCCGCCGACCCCGTCGGGTTCGCTTGGTTCTTTACGGCGTCCTGGGTCAAGAGGGTCGTGCCCGAGAGCAGAGAGGCGGAAATTGCGCCCAGCATGATTGCCTTCTCTTGCCAGCTATGGAAGTGCTTTGGCTCCACCCCAAGCGCACCTGCCGGTTGCGGCTGGAGTGGCGGCTGGACCTCCCCTGCGAGCGCAGCGACCGGAATGATGGGGCGCTTTACCAAGTGGTCCATGTGTGATTGTATAGACAATAAAATCCTACCGCCTGCGGCATCCCGGCACAAGCACAAATTTGTTGCATTTTGTGCTTGCATCCGGGCACAGACTATTTAATAATAGGGTTGTTCGAATGTTTGGGCATAACTATTAACCTGAAACCTACAAACGCATTATGAACACCAAGCAATCTCTGGCACTGGCATCCACGTCAGCTCTGGCCGCCGGAATGGCACAGGGCAGCGTGGTCTATTCGGGGCCCTTAAACCTCCAGCAGAACTATTCAAGTTCATTACCCTATCGCCAAGGGGTAAGCATGGGTATTTCTGGCACTAACGATTTCGTCTTCGGGTTCGAAGCGGGCGACAACAAACCCTATGTAGATGCTAGAACATTTGTTGGCTCGCCCTCGCCGCCCGACGCAGGCGGCACAAGCGGTCTGATTACTTTACTGGCAATGTCTAACACGGGGTTGCCGGTTACTCCAGGTGGAACTATGATTGACGCCTCTTACGCGGGGAGCCTGACAGCTTTTCCCGCCGGCAGGGCGTACATGTCCGAGGATGGCAATGGAAACCCGAGTATCGGGGCTTGGCCCACCAACGCGGTGACAGAAGCGTATGTCGGAATCGAACTGACGCTTTCAGGCGGCACCAGCTACGGGTGGCTTCGTTTCATTGATAATCCGGTGAGCAGCCCCCAAAGTCTCACCTTGGTGGACTGGGCATATCAAAGCACGCCCGGTGTTGGTATCGAGACGCCAGTAATACCTGAGCCATCTGCCTGTGCTTTGAGCGCATTAGGCCTGGCCGGTCTCTTAGCCTCGCGCCGACGGCGATAGGCGGCGGCCGTAGTCGCTTTGTTGAGGGTGGACCTGGCCGTAGCGGGAACAGGGACGGTTCCATGTGAGGCATTTTTTGGCTGAAAAGAGGGACCGGAATGTGTCTCCCTGGGCACAGCCTCTTTTCAACATGAGACTCACATTCCTCCTAATCGGCCTGTTCTTGACGCTTTGGGCTCCGGCTCGCTCCCTGCAGGCTGCGACGCCTACCGGCCGATGCGAGCCGCTGGCCAAACCCGCCTTCCGTCCGCTTCCACCGGGCGCGGTTGAGCCTGCCGGTTGGTTGCGCGATTGGGCGGAGGCCGCGCGCGACGGCATCACCGGGCATCTTGATGAGTATCACGCCGTGTTTGGAGATGCATGGAAAGGCACCCCAGTCAAAGCCCCGAACGCCGCGGCTGATGGGACAGGATGGCCGCTGGAACAGTGCAGCTATTGGCTGGATGGCTTGGTCCGGCTCGCTTACGTATTGCACGACGAATCGTTGCTGCGGAAGGCAAAAGCGCGGCTGGACCCGATTGTCAATGGCGTCAATCAGGGCGGGCTCTCCTTCATCTATTGGGTGACCAATTCCCCCACTGGTTTCAATAGTTGGGCCCACTCGCACATGGGCCGGGCTTTGGTAGCCTATTACGAAGCCACCGGGGAACAGCGCATCCTCAATGCCTTGGACAAAGCCTACAGCAGCTATCCAGTACCCATGGGGAATCTGGAGCTTGCGGGGGTCAATGTCAGCGGCCTATGCAACCTGGATGCGTTGCTGGAAACCTACTCCTTCACAGGCGATAAACGATTGCTGGAGCGAGCAATTGCGGCTGTGCAGCGCCCCGAGGTGCAGGCCTCGATCCAGGATTGGCTCGAAGGAAAGTTCAATCCCTGCCACGCCGTCTGCACCTATGAACTCATCCGGCTGCCGGCTCTATTATACCCTTGGACTGGAGAATCGCGCTACCTTGGGGCAAGCCGCCGTGCCTTCCAGTGGCTGGACCAGCAACATCTGCTGCCTTACGGCGTGGCCTCAGGCGAGGAGTTCCTGTCAGGCGTAGGCGCCTTTCGTTCGACGGAGACTTGCGATGTGACGGCGGATCTTTGGTCCAGCATATGGATGTATCGCATTACGGGAGAAAGATCATGGGGAGACGACGTGGAGCGGGCGTTTTTCAATGCCGCCGCCGCGCCGGTGGCGCGCGATTTTCAGACAATGTGCTATTACCAATCCCCCAACCGCATCCAGCCGGAATCTCTCCCGAGCGGCCATCCGGTTTGCCCCGGCCCGGGCTGTATGCGATTCACGCGGTTAGGCTATCCAAGCGTCCTCTGTTGCGTCGGCGCGGTCAATCGAATCCTTCCGAATTACATTATCCATATGTGGATGGCGACGGCTGACGGCGGTCTGGCGGCGACGCTCTACGGCCCATGCAGCGTCAATGCCTTAGTGGGCGCCCGCATTCCGGTGAAGCTCGTTTGCCGGTCCAGTTATCCGTTCCAGGACACCATCAGCGTCCAGGTAACGCCGGCTCAGCGGGCCTCCTTCCCGCTTTCCTTTCGAGTTCCGTCCTGGTGCCGTGCGCCGCGGCTCGCCGTCAATGGCGCCAGCGTCAAGAGTATGCCCGATGAGCATGGCTTCGTGCGAATCGAGCGAGCCTGGGCGCCGGGCGACGTTGTCACGCTGAAGTTCCCGATGTCGGTGCACCTCCTCCGCGGTTTTGAAACCGAGTATCCTATGGCCAATCGTAAGTATTTTGGCTTCAAGCCGGACTCGGTTTTTGCCCCGCGGCGATTGCCATATGAAAGCATCACTTTCGGCCCGCTCTTGTTTGCCCTGCCCATTCCGGATTTGGACCCGAACACACCGATGCCCGGCGCCCGCTGGCAGTTTGCCTTGGACAATAGACCAAAGAAGGAGGGGCGCGACATCACCGTCGAACGAAAGCCCATGCCCCCACACTGGGATTGGCCGCTGGCAGCCCCCATAGTTCTCAAGGTCCCGGCCAAGGACTTCGCCTGGGTTCCGACCGAGGCCCAAGCTTTACCCGACAGCCCCGTGCCAGGGCACAAGGCGGAGACTATCGCCCTGGTTCCCTATGGCTGCACCAAGTTTCGCGTCTCGATGTTCCCAGTGACCTCGAGGGCTTGGAATAGTCCCCCTCTCCCGAAGTGAACCAGAGTGCTTACCATCCGGAATCGCGCCTCCGAGCGTGGCGAGCTTCTCTCAGCGTCTCCTTGCTCGCACTGAGTATCGCAGCCCCCGGCTTGGCCAATTCCCTCCCGGCGGAGCTAAAGCTGGCCTCGTACTTCGGCGACCACATGGTGCTTCAGCGCGAGCGGCCCGTTTGCGTTTGGGGCGAAGGGGAGCCCAACAAGACTATCGAGGTTAGCGTGGCGAACCGCCAGGCCTCCGCCACCGTCGGCCCAGAGGGCCGCTGGGAAGTTCGACTGCAGCCGCTCGCCGCCGGCGGGCCCTACCGGCTGATTGTCTCTTCCGGTGGCCGCGCTATCGCTCTCAATGACGTGCTCTTCGGGGACGTTTGGCTTTGCTCCGGCCAATCCAACATGCAGATGCCCGTCAAGGAGTGCGCCGCCGCCGAGCAGGAGGCCACGCTGGCCGAACGCCCAACACTCCGTCTCTGTACCGTTGCCAGAAGCGCAGCCGCCACACCTCAGTCCTCTGCCGATATCAAGTGGCGGACCTGCACGCCCGAATCCGCACGGGAGTTTTCCGCCGTCGGCTACTTCTTCGCCTCCGAATTATTGAAAGACAAGCGGTTGGCGAAACTCCCCATCGGTTTGATTGATAGTTCGTTCGGTGGCACCACCTGCGAAGGATGGATTCCGCAAACCGCGCTCTCGAGCTTCAGTTCCGACCAGTTGCACGATTCGATGTTCGGCATCAAGCCTGCCGCGCTCTACAACGCCATGATCGCGCCGCTGGGGCATGGCCCGCTCAAAGGTGTTCTTTGGTACCAGGGGGAAAGCAATTCCGCGCATCCCGGCACTTACCCGCGACTGTTCTCGACGCTGGCAGCCGAATGGCGCAAACAGTTTGGGGACCCACAACTGCCCTTCTTCGTGGTGCAATTGCCCGAGTACGTGAAGCTCTGGGAAGGCTTCTATTGGCCCTGGGAACGCGAAGCCCAGGCCCAAGCTGTCCGCGCTGTGCCGTATAGCGCGCTCGTCCCCGCCATTAATACCACTGACGGCTTCGATTTGCATCCGAAGCAAAAGTTGGAAATCGGGCGGCGGCTCGCCTTGCGGGTTAGGCATGACGCTTATCGGGAGGCCATCGTCGCCGGCGGCCCCGCTTTTCGAGACGCGCTAGTCGAGAGTTCGAAAATGCGTGTCAGGTTTGACACTGGCGGTAACGGCTTGGCCAGCCGTTCACCTGACGGCGTTGAAGGTTTTGCGCTGGCCGGCGATGATCGTTCCTACCACTTTGCCCACGGCAGAATTGAAGGTGATTCAGTGGTGGTTCAGTGCGAGGAGGTCCCGGCCCCCAAAACTGTCCGCTACGCCTGGGCGGCGGTGCCGAACGCTACCTTGATCAATAAAGCCGGCCTGCCCGCTGCGCCTTTCCGCACCGATCTGTTCCCCTATGCCAACGTCGAACTACAGAAAGAACCCATCAGCCGTCGGGTCTCCACCTCGGCCTACAACATCCTCATTGACGGGGATGGGGCGGTCACCAGTCTGGTCGTCGGCGACGCGCAGTTTATTTCCAACCAGCCGGGAATGGCCGGCGGCAGCAGTATTCCCGGCTTCTTTGGCCCCAGGTCGTTGGCCAATATCCGCGAAGTCGGCCCCAGGCTGCTGGCTTGCAGCGACGACCAGGTCACGTTGCAGATAACCTTCGAAGAGAAGGCGATGGAATGGGGGATCACCAATCGCGGCAAAGATGCAATTCGCTTTCAGCTCGCGCTCTCCTCTGGAGTTAGTGTGTCCGATTCCGCCGCAAAAGAACGGGTCATTCTTAGGCGAGGGAACGCAATACTAGCCATCGAAGGGGTTGACTCGGTCACCAATACGACCAATGGCATTATTCTGACCACCGACATCGGAGCCGCAACCGCCCGGCACTTAAGCTTGCAGGCCGGCTTGGCCGACGTGCATGTTAGTGAGCAGCGTTAAGACGAAATGACTACTCCTGAGGCGCCCGACCTGGCCGTACGCGAGCCGGCTCAGGCCGAACTCGAATTTGCTGCCAGCCGACCACGAATGGGCCGAGGCCCTGCGCGGGCAAGGCTTCGAGAGGCTGCGCTCGGAACGCTATTTCGAGGTGCAGGTGTGTAATGTCTTCGGCGGAAGCCTCTGAATGTGTCTATCGCCATGGCCAAACGCTTATTGCTGGTAGGCTGGGACGCCGCCGACTGGAAGATCCTGCACCCCTTAATTGACGCCGGAGAAATGCCGGCACTGCGCCGTATCGTTGAGAGCGGGGCCTCCGGAGACCTGCTCTGTGCCCAGCCGCCGGTGCCCGTGGCGCAGTGGACCACGATTGCCACCGGAAAGCGCCCCTGGCAACACCAGGTCTGTCACCCGGTTGAGAAGATTTCTGGGCCCAACGAGGCCGTTGCCGTCACCGCGTCCCGGCGCCGCTCGCGGGCTTTGTGGGAGATGCTCGCTCAATCTGGGAAACGCAGCTTGGTCGTGGGCTGGCCGGCAACTCACGGCGAGCGAACCGAGAACGCTGTCATCATCTCGGACCGGTTTGCCCAACCAACGGTCGGCCCTGGCATCAAACCCTGGCCGCCGCCCCCGCCGGGAACTTACTGGCCGGGGGAAGTCGGTCCGCGATTGGACGCGCTGCGCATGAGCCCGGAGGATATCAAGGCCGATGTGATTTCGCTCTACCTTCCGGATTGGAAGAGAATTGACCAAAAGCGGGATCCGCGCCTGGGGCAGTTGCGGCTTTTCCTGGCGACGGATTTTTCGCATCAGGGGGCCATGATCAGCTTGCTGTACAGGAGCGTATGGGACTTTGCTGCGGTGCGCTTTCCGGCGCTGGGGGCGATTAGCGAGGTTTTTCTTCCTTACTGCCCGCCTCGCTTGCCCTGGGTCCCGGAGCCGGATTTCGACATCTATCAGCACGTCGTCCGCGCCGCCTGCCGCATGCTGGATCGCTTGCTGCAGCAGTTGGTCCAAGCGGCGGGCAAAGACGCCGCCGTCCTGGTGCTCTCCGGCCATGGCGTGCGCCGCCAGAGTGCCGCTCCGCCCGTGACTGGTCGCGGAAACAACGACGCCTGGAAATCGCCCCATGGCATCTTCGCCGCCCGTGGTCCTGGCTTTGCCGAGGATGCGCTGGTATTTGGTGCGACGGCGCTGGACGTGGCGCCGACAGTGCTTACGTGGTTCGGGCTGCCCATTGGCGAAGACATGGAGGGGCGGGTACTGCTCGAGGGCTTTACCCAAGCGCCAGAAGTGGCGCGTGTGGCAAGCTGGGAACCGGACCTCGCCCCGGTCTCGCCCATTGCAGCGGAAGCGCCCGGTGGCGTGCTCGATTCCCAGGCAGCGATAAGGCTCAAGCGCGAATCCGATTGGAATCTGGCGCAGTCGTATTTGGATGCGGGGCGCTGCGAAGAAGCGCTGCCGGTTCTGGAGCAATTGTTTCGCGCCTTCCCGGAGCGGGTGGAGTTTTGCGAGGCGCTGTTTCAGTGCCAATTGACCTTGCGCAAGTTGGCCGAGGCGTCTGAGACGCTCGACGTGCTTTTGGAGGCTATACCTGCCGGAGTTTGGTCGCTGTTGCTTCGGGCCGAACTCTGCCTCGCCAAAGGGCAAAGCGGCGAGGCGCGCCAGTTGGTCCACCAGGCGCGGGGCCTTCATCCCACGCATCCGGAGGCGATGCGCCGGCTGGGCATGCTCTTGCTTCGACTGCGGGAATGGACTCCGCTGGCCGAGTTGGCCAAGGAGGCGCTTAAGCTGGACGACAACGAGCCGCTCGCCTGGCTGGGATTGGCCGAGGCGCAATTGCGACAGCGGTTGCCGGCCGAGGCTGAGGAAGCGGCCCTGCGTGCCATTGGCTTGAACTTTTACCAGCCGCAGGCTCATTTCGTGCTGGCGCGGGCTCTCATCGCCCAAAGCAAATGGCAGGCGGCGCGCGAAACCATGCAAACCCTGTTACGCCTCCAACCCAACAATCGCGCGGCTGCCACTTACGCCAAACGGCTGGAGCAGCCGCCGGGTGGTTGAAAACCGCAATCCGAAGGCCGAAACCCGAAAGAAGGCCGAAATCCGAATCCGCCAGCCCCATCGCCATTCTCTGAGAGGAGCGCGCGGGAGCGCCGTGGCCTGACAGTCCCGCTCGGAGAGGAGTTCCGAAGCGCCGCCTTCCACAGCCGCGGGCCGGCTCGACGCATTGGGGCAGACAAGTCCGCCCCCGCCACTCCCGATCCTGTGCCTGTCCTCGCCGGGATCTCACCGTAGCCTCTCCGTAGCACCTCTTATCGGCGATAAGAGGTGCTACGGAGAGGCTAAGGAGGTGATACGGTGCGGTGGTAGCGGGAAGCGGTTGGGAAGCTACGTGGGGACAGGAAGTTGCGCGCCTGACGCACGGGTGGGCCGGGATGGGGTCCAGATCGGGTCCGAGGCACCAGGACCACTTAGCAGCCCGATTCCACCGGAAGCCCCCGAAAACGGTAAAAGGCGGCCGGAGTTCCTACTCCGAGCGCCTTTCGACAGAGGACACTTCTAACCCAAACTTAGTGCACCAGGACCCGATAGAACTTCGAACTAGCTGTTGGCGCGACAGTATAAGGCGAAGTAGCCAGCGAGTTGGTGGTCCAAGGTCCCTTGACGCTGTTGGCCTCCAGTAACCGTCCCAGCGACCAACTCAACTGGACGTTGCTACCCGCACGACTGATCTGCAGACTCACCGGCGGCAGTATGCCCAACGCTCCATTGAAGATTGTCTGCAATTGCGCCTGGCTTAAGGCCTTCTTGAAGACCGCGACCTCATCAATCGCACCGTTGAAGTTGCGCGCGCCTGAAGTGTCCCCGTAATCGGTGCCGATGTACTCCGATGTGGCAAACGCCATCACCTGGTTGGTAAACGGTCCGAATGGCGGATTAACGGCGGTGCCGTCATTGGTCGCGCTGCTTACCCCGTTGGTGTTGAACAGATACACTATCGCGTTCCTCGGCGTCACAGTCACGGCCACCATGGACCACTGGCCGATCGGCGGGAAAAGCCCCGTGTCATCGAAGTAAGAGGACGAGGTGACGTCCTCCCACACGTAACCCACGTCGAAGTTCAAGGTGGCCGAGTTGAGTTGATAATAGTAATTAATGCCCGCAGACATGGCGCTGTTGTTGCCGCTGAAGATCACCGCGGCTTGCTTGTATTGCTGATCGGCCGGGTTCACCCAGGCTAACATCGTTGCGGTGTTGGTGTTGAGGTTCCAGGGCGCCACCGGAATCCAGGAATAAGTGGTTTCAGGGACGAAGCTCGCGGCGGTGTTATTGGGCGCAAATCCCGGGTAGCCGTCCGCCGCACTCGGTCCGGCCACGCCGCCGAATCCATTGGACACGTTGGTTCCATAGACGCCGTTAAAGGCGCCGGCGTTATCGTAGGCGAGCAGGTTGTTGGTCGAGGGGTCCCCGGTTTCGTCCAGCCGATAGTAGGCCACGGGACCCGCCGCCAGCAGCGCCGTCTCATACGTGCTCTCTCCCTCCACCGGCAAGACCGTCAGCTTGGAGACGGTGCTGGTGACCGACAAGGAGCCCATCGTCAGCACCACATCATAATTTGCTGCGTCGGTGGTTTGCAGGTTGCTGACCTGCAACTGCGCTGTGGCCGAGCCGATGAGGCGGCTGGTATCGGACAGATTCGCCCCGTTCTTCTGCCATCGGTAAGTCGGACTTATTCCGCTGGCAACGTTGACGTTGAACTGGGCTGTCAGACCCCCGAACAGCACCTGTGGGGTTGGGGTCGCCGCTGGTGGCCCGAGCGTGAGGGTTGCCGGGGGACCGCTGGTCACCGCTCCCAGGCTGTTGGTGACTACAACGATGTAATCAAGCACATTGGAATTCCAAAAGCCGTTGATGGTCAGATTTGAAGTGGTGGAGCCGGAAATGACACCACCATCGCTCAAGTTGGTGAAGACGCCGCTGCCGACAGCCCTTGCCTTCCATTGGTAGGCGGGCGCCGGGGCCGCCAAAGCCACCGCCTTGAGCTGAAAATACGCCCCCGCCGGAACCGTTTGCGATGCCGGTTCGGTGTAAATGATCGGCGCGGCCACCACGTTCGTTGACCCTGCGACAATGCCCACCCCGGGCGTCTCTTCATAACCCGAATCCACCAAAATGAGCGTCGCGGGGGCGGCCGTCCCGTCGTAAATCAGATGCAGCCAGGCGAAATTCGTGACCCCGGCGCCCCCATCAAAGAACTCTACCCCCACGTAGCCCTCTGTCCGGGCGCCCGAAGGCCAGTCTCCCACGTAATTCGCGTTTCCATCCTGATCGAGGTAAGCCTTGCTCGAGTTAGTAAGCACGGGCGTGAGGTAGCTGGCATCAATCATCGTCCCAATCGGTGTCACCGGCAGGCCAGCCTCCCAGGGACCATAGGCGCCGCTCTTCGAACTCAACCGTGCCAGCACCGCCGTATTGGGAGTCGGACCCGTTGGGTAAGCTCCGACATACGGCTTCTGCGCATTCGCCGGAGTTGCACCGTCGAAACCGATGAAGAAGTCGGGTGTGCTGTCCCCGTTGACGTCAAAAGACGTGCTGCCGGGTGCGGAAGGCAGCGGGAATATGATGTTTTGCTGGGTATAGTAAATGGCACCTTGGGCCATTCCGGCCGCCATCGCCGAGGTGGAGACGACAGCAATCGTTCGTTTTCTGTTCATGGGAGTTCTCTTGTGGTCATTGCGCATATTGCGCGGTGTTAATGGTGGCTTTGTTTGTATTGGGGGAGCGCTAACCTCTGCACATTTCACGTCCAGCTTCGGTGGTGCCAGTTCATGTGTTAATGTATGTACATTCATTACTCGACTCCAACTCCGGTTGCAAGCGCAAACTTCAAGAATTTGCCAGACCGTAAAGTGCCCCCGCGCATGCGATGGGGTGCGCGAGTGCGGTTGACACCGATTAGCCCCTTTGTTTATACATTAGCCCATGTTGAAGTTGGATCACCGGAGTTCCACGCCGCTGCGCGCCCAGGTCGAGCAGCTCTTGCGCGATTTGGTCCGCCAGGCCAGATACCAGCGAGGGGCGCTTTTGCCGGATGAGGTCACATTGGCCACGCGACTGGGTATCAGCCGCGGCACGGTGCGTTCCGGCATCAGCAAGCTGGTGTTCGAGGGCGTGCTCGAGCGCAAGGCCGGCGTCGGCACCCGTGTCTCGCTGCGGCACGCGGAATCCGGCATTCGCGCCTGGCGCAGCCTTACGCGCGAGATGGCCGCCAAAGGGCTCAAGGTGAAGAATTTCCGGCTGGATTACCGCCTGGTCACCCCCAGCGCTGAGGCCGCCGAGGCCCTCCAGTTGAATTCTGCCACTCGGGTCTGGCGCCTGGACCGCGTGCGCGGCTGGAACGGAAAGCCCGTCCTGCAAAGCACCTCCTGGTTCCACCCTCGGCTTGGGCTCAAAGGCGACGAAGACTTCGCCTTGCCTCTCTATAAGACACTCGAAAGGACAACCGGTGTGCTCCCGCACCACGCCCGGGAGGAGTTCCTGGCCATGGTCGCCGATGCCCATACCGCGCGCCTGCTTCGCGTCACGGAAGGCACCCCCCTGCTGCTGCGGCGACATACCGTTTTCGACCCAGGCAATCGGGCTTTCGAATATGCCGAGGTCCGTTACGTGAGCGCGCGTTTCACGCTCACCATGGACATGCGCCGGGGGAAGGAATGACCCTGGAGTTCAACCGCGGCGGCTTTCTCAAGTTGCATGGACCGTGCCCTCATGTCCTGCTCACGTTTTGGCCAGCAAAGGTTTGACGCGTCTCCAGAATTGGTGTTGGAATAACCGCGCGCTTCCGATCAAGGCCGCATCTTCCTTGAGTGCCGAAACCTCGATTCCGACATCGATCTGCTGCCTTCTCAATGACTCTCCCGTGGATTTGGCAGCACGCCGTTGACCGCCGCCATTCAGGCCAGCAATGTCCCCGGCTCCGAACTCAATGGCGTGGTCCAGCGCATTCTGGCCACGATGTTTGGCTTTGGCTTGCCCGGAGCACTTCGCCCAAGAGGTTTCGGGGCACAACTCCAAAGCCGTGCATCACGCTTATTCCAAACACGACGAGGTGACAGTGCCCTCACTCGACGACTGGGAGATGAAGTGGAAGAAAGCCCCCCAAGCAGCAGCCAAGCCTAAAATGCCTAAAATGGTCGCCGTGAAAACAGCGCGGTGAAAAGGCGTTGCGAACCAACGCGCTTGCGCACAGACTGAGGAGGCTTGGCTGGCGCGCCAATCCAGATAGAATTGACAAGATGCGGCGACAATCTCCCAGATGAGCAACACCGGTCCACTCGACCTGACCGTACGCGCGCCGGCTCCCGCCGAAGTCGAACGAGTCCTTCATTTATTCCGCAATATGCCAGTGCGGCCAACGTCGCAGTTCCTGGGGGCGGTGCGAAGCCGTCCAATAGAACGCTTCGTCGGCGCAGCGGCCTGGTGGCCGGTGGGAACGACCGGGATGTTTCAGCTCACCTGCGAACCGGGAGTGGATCGTGCCGTGGTCGCCGGCCAGTTGATTGATAAAGTGGCAGAATGTGCGCGGCTGGCGGGAATGCAGACAATCCAATGCGCGAATCTGCTCACCGACGATAACGCGTGGCTTGGAGTCCTGCGAACCCAGGGCTTCCAGTATTGTCGTTCCGAGCGCTCTTTTGAAATTGCCTACGAGGACGCCTGGCGGCGCGTGATGGAACTCCACCACAGGCACGGGTCGCGGATTCCGGCAAGCTGGCGAACGGAACCCATTCGAGATCTTTCTCCGGAAACAGCGCTTGAGGTCATTCAGTCGCATCACCTGATGCCTCCTGACGAAATCCGCGCCTATTGGAAAAGAAATACTCCTCACGGCTTCACGCTCGATCTTTCCTGCATTTTGTTCGACGGCCAGCGGGCATTTGGGGCCTTCCTGGCGCGCCGGATGGGAGAGGTGTACTACGTGGACGTGCAGGTGGTGCGGGAAACGAATCCGCGCCTGCGTTCGTTGGGCGATTTGTACATGATGTATCGAATGTTCACGTTGCATGATGAGGCGCAACGCGCCGGAAGGGACGTTCCGATACACTGGCTCAGGTTTCGTTGCGGTGAAACCGAGCACGTTCAAACGGCCAACCTGGCTTTCCGCATGGGAGGGCGGGAGCTGCCGCCGCAGCGGGTGATGGCGAAAGCGCTGTGAATCTGTTTGTTCGCCGCCGATTGGCAACCCAAACCACGTCAGTGTACCAGCACTCGGTAGAATTGTCGCGGATTCGTCGGCCCGACCGTGACGGTGTACGGCGAAGTGGCGAGAGTATTAGTCGTCCAGGGGCCGGTTACATTGGTCGCCACCTCCAAAAGCCCTAGCGTTCCCCAGCTCAACTGGACTTGATTGCCCGACGCGGTGACTTGCAGGCTCACCGGCGGCAACACCCCCAAGGCGGCATTGTAAAGTGTTTCAAGCTGGCTCGTGGTCAGCGCTTGATTAAACACGGCCATGTTGGCAATCGCACCGTTGAAGCCCTGGGCTCCGCCAGGAACGTTCGGGTTATTCCCAATCGTCTCGGGGCCGGCAAATGCCATGACTTGGTTGGTGAACGGGAATAAGCCGTTGTTGCCCGGATACAAATTGGATGCGGGGAACGTCCCGGGAGGCCAGGTATCTGCCTCGTCCCCATTGAACACCGTAAGAATTGTATTGGGCGGATTGATCTGCATGGCCACCATGGACCATACGCCCACAGGCGGCATAATCCCCGAATCCCAGGCGACGTCGGCGGGTGAGCCATTTTCGTTCCAAGTGTAACCGAGATCCACATTGCCGAACAAACCCTCCCCGGTGCCTGATTTATAGTAATAATTGATGCCGGCAAAGGTGCTGCTGTTGGTGCCGGACCAAAGGATCGTTGAGCTGTAATTCTGAATCGCCGGCGGATTTACCCAGAAGGTGAACGTCACCGTGTCGGTGTTCAAGTTCCAAGGTGCGACAGTGATTTCGGAGTTCGTGTCGCCCGGAGTAAACAGCGCGGCTGCATTATTGACTGCAAATCCGGGAAAGCCGTTCGTCGGGCACGGGCCCACCTCACCGTCATACGCATTCGTCACGTCAATCCCGTAAACGCCGTTATACGCCCCCGCGTTATCCAGCGCGATCAGGTTGTTCGCCGCGGGGTTTCCGCTCTCAGCGAACCGGTAGTAGGCAACCGGCCCAGCGGCCAGAACCACCGCGTCGTAGGCGCTTTCACTCGTAACCGGCAAAACCGTCAGCGAGGAAACTGAGCTTGTTACCGACAGGGAGCCGCTGGTCAGGACCACCGCGTAATTTGCCGAGTCGGTCGTCTGCAAGTTGCTGATTTGCAAATTCGCAGCGGTCGAACCGGTGATTCGGCCACCCTCAGACAGGGCCACCCCGTTCTTCTGCCATTTGAAAGTCGGGGACAAGCCGGACACGTTGACCGTGAAGTGGGCGGTCAAACCGCCAAACAGGACCTGCGGTGTGGGCGCCGCCACGGGAGCCACAACGGTCAGCGTTGCCGGTGGACTGCTGGTTACGACCCCCAGAGTATTGCTGATCACCACCTGATACTGAGCCGTGTTGGCCGGAACCGCGCCGTTGATGGTCAATGTCGCTGTAGCCGAATTCGTAATGTTACCGTGATCGGTCAGATTCGTGAAGGTGCTACCCCCAATTGGGGCTGCCCGCCATCGGTACGTGGGCGCAGGATTGGCCAATGCTAGGACGCTAAGCTGCACGGCTGACCCCACCCCGTTCGTTTGGGACGCCGGCTCGACGTAGATGTCCGGCGCCCCCACTTCGTTAGTTGCCCCAGCGACAATTCCGACGCCGGGGGTGGTTTCATAGGCGTAATCCACCAGCGTGAGAGTGCCCAGGTTGTTGTTGTAAATCAGCCGCACCCACCCGAAATTCGTAATGGAAAGACCGGTGTTGTCATACATCTCCAGCCCTACGTAACCCTCGGTGGGACTATTCACCCCCCAGGTACCAATGGTATATATGGTGCTGTTGTTGTCTTGATTGAGGTAGGCCCTGGCGGGACCAGGAGCGGTGTCGGGCACCGGCGTCAGGTAACTGGAATTAATCAGGGTGCCGAACGGCGTGACCGGCAACCCGTACCATCCGTCGGATGCCAATTGAGCCAGCGGGGTGGAACCGGGGGCACTGTCGGGAGTGCCCACGATGTAGGGCTTGTTGGAGTTGTTGTTGGGGTTTGAAAGGCCATCGAACCCGAGTGTAAAATCGTCGGTGCCGTCACCGTTCAAATCGAATGGAATGGTTCCGGTGGAGTTTTTGGGCAAGGTTGTGTTAACCAAGCCGGAGTAACTGACGGCGCCTTGCGCCATGCCTGCGGCCAGCGCGGAGACGGAGACGAGGGAAGCACTTTGCTTTCTGTTCATATTTACACCTCAGGGTTAATGGATGGGCGTTGTATGTTAATGCTTAGACAATATAGTATAGCGAAAGGCGCGAAGGATTGCAATCAATTAATCAGGGGCGATGGGCGGACGTGAGCATCTCATTTCTTGCACAGTAGCTGCCCCATCGCCCAACTCAGCAATCCCCGATCCCTAATGCCTATCTGCCGCCAGCAGCGTGCCAAATTGGCCCACACCCCGCGCCAGGCATCATAAGCGCTCATGATTGCAGGAAGCACAGCCGCCATCAGGCTCGTTCCTGGCTAGTACCTGTCTCGTACGTGTCTCGTACCTGTCTGGTACGAGGGGGGTCCTCACTCCGGCGGAAAATGGCGAGTTTCGGGCATTCTCAGCCTCCTGGACTCCTTTGGCCACTCGGATGGGTTATACTTGCGGGTTCCGGCTGTGCCATTTTGGCCCGCTTGCCGGAGCGGTTGATGCTCAGGGCATGCCTATACCAGCCGCACCTGTGAGAAGTTGCTCATAAAATGAGATGCTCACTGGGCGGACATCGCGGCGTGCGCCTGGACTGGGTGCCATGGCGGCGGCATCCAGAAGCGCCCGGGCTGATGTTTGTGCCTGCAATTTCTTGGATGTTGGTGTAAGTATTCGTGAAACGCATTATTCCGATGGCTGGCCGAACTCCGAACTGGCGAGGATCTAAACCTTGCACAGCGTGCATTCTTTGTTCACGGACCTCCCGCCGACGTCTGCGCGGGCTGGGGTTTTCCCTGCTTGCGCTCCTGTGGCTGGCCTGGGGAGGGCACGCGGTTTCGGCCGCAGTCCCTCCCGCGCCACCGGCGGCGACGATTTCGACGAATATACCGGTCATGGACAGGGGCTACGGGGTTATTGGACGCGATGACGGCCTGAGTATCCTGATTGGTTCGAATTACTGCTACTTTTTCGGCGACACCGTGCTGACCCAGGCCAATGCGCAGGGCTCATATTGGGTGGTCAACACCATGTACCATACGACGAACAATAACGGCGACACGGGAGTGAACGGCGGCTACAATTGGCGCTCGAACGGCGTTCCGCCACTTCAGTTTATCCCGTACACGCCCGACGAAACGAATTGGATTGCCACCAATGCCAACAAGTACGTTTACGGAATCTGGCCTAACGGCCAGTTTTACAGCCCGGGAGATTCCAATCAATACATCACCTTCGGAAAGGTGATTGAAGAAACGGGCATACCCGGCATCGGTACGGGACTCGCGATCTGTCCGACCAATCCCATCAGCGGCCAAGCCACTCGCGTGTTGAGCCGTCCCGGCAACGCGCAGCCGTATCTTTTGTGGGACGAAAGCGAGGGCGATTGGGGAGATATGTGCTGCACGATGAGCAATTACGTCTATTTCTACTGGGTCAACGGAACCAATTACGGCACTCTGTATGTCGCCCGGGCATCGCTCCTGGGTAATCCAGCGGCCTTTCTGACGAAAACCAATTGGCAGTATTGGAACGGGTCAACTTGGGTCACGAATAGTCCGTCGTCGGCAACGTATATTCTTGACGGGGTAGGGATCGGGACGATTGATTGGAATGCTTTCCTAACGAATGGCAGTGGCGGCAGAGGCTGCTACCTCTTCACGTGCATGTCGTGGGTGTCCAATGAGATAGATACCAGGTCTTCCAGCGACCTGGTTCATTGGTCGGCACTCACGGCTCAATACACAGCGCCCGTTAACTGGCCGGCAGGCTCTTTTCCGTACTTTGGCCGTGCGGCCAAATGCTTGGAGAAGAACAATGGGCAGACGATCTATATCTCCTGGTCGTTGCCCAATACGAACCTGGCCAAACCGGAGAACCTTCCCATGATCCGAGCCCAATTCCCCATGGTCACGCCCGTCTTTTCGGGTTTGACGGCGAGCCAGTCTATTGATCATGGCACGTCGAGCATCACTTTAACCGGCACCGTCAGCGCCGCCGGCGCTTATCCCGCCAGCGGCGAAACCATCACCGTCACCATCAACGGGAACGCCCAGACCACAACCGTAAATGACTCCACGGGCGACTTTTCGATAAGATACAATCCGTCCAGCTTGCCAGCCAGCAGCACGGCTTACGCGATCACGTATTCTTACGCAGGCGATGGCGCGCTAAATCCCGCGACGAACGCGAGCAGCACGCTAACGGTCAACAAGGCCAGCACTTCGGTGGTGGTGCACTCGTCCGAAAATCCTTCCCTTTACGGCGAAGGTGTCAGCTTCACGGCCACCTTGCCGGTGGATGCGACCGGCGACGTTATGTTCCTGACCAACGGCATGTGGTTCGACACCGAGGCGTTGAGCGACGGTTTGGCGGCGAGCATGGCGACGAGTTTATTGCCGAGCGGAACGAACACTCTGACCGCCGAATATGCCGGCGATGGCAATTACCTCGGCAGCACCAACGCACTTCCCGGCGGACAGGTCGTGACCAATCCTCCGCCCGTCGTTGGGGTCACCGCCGCCATCAGTTTGCAAAGCAACGGTATCGTGAGCATCACCTTCGTGGGCAGTCCGAACGAGAACTACGTTGTGCAAGCGGCGACCAACCTCGCTGGACCGTGGCAGCCCGTGAGCACGAACACGGCTGGGGGCGACGGCTCATGGCAGTTCACGGAGCCGGAAGCGACGAACGCGCAGCAATATTACAAGGTGCCGCCGCCCTAATTTGCTGAAACATCTTGAAAGGCAGGAAGCTGCAGGGTGACGATCTCTCCATCGCAATGGGAATTGACAAGGTTTGTGTATGCCCCTCTACGAATATCGCAAGAACGCCACTAACCATATTGCCGTCGCTCCCTCAGTTCGCCGGGAACTAGTCTGTGGCACCCAGCCGGTTCTCGACCGCATTTTGGCTTTGAGCCGAGAACTGAAAAGGCCGGCGCGGTCCGTCATGGTGGCGATTGATGGATGGTATGGGGTGGACTGGGCTGCCCTGCAGGCGGGCCTGCGGGACACCGGCCATGCCCAGGGTGTGTCGGTGGAGATTTTTTCCACGGCGGGCCTGTTCAAGAGCCCACCCGAGATTGACGAATACCACCGCCCGTTCGTTACGGAGGATCCTTCGTTTGGCTATGTGAACTCGGACGGTGTGCTGGAGGATGTTCTTGACGAGGCAAAAGTAGCGGCTTTGAAGGCGCGCCTCGCCAACGGGAACGAGGGCCAGGCGGACGTCCTTGCCGTTGTGGGTTCGGGGGCGGCCATCGCCGCGCTGGAAGGGCTCTACGATCTGCGGTTCTACGCCGATTTCACCATGCAACCGTTGCTGTGGCAGATGTGGGACGGCAAGCTTGTCACATTCGGATGTGAAAGCCCGGCAGCGGATTACCACTGGAAAGAATACTACTACTGCGACTTTTACCTGCTTTTGCGCCAGAAGAAAAAGGCCTTCGCGCGAATGGACTATTACATCGAAGCGGTCGATAAGGCGAATCTAAAGCTCATTTCGGTCGTGGGCTATAACGCCATAATTGATGAATTGGTTAAGGGCCCGATCAAGCAGGTAAAAATAACCCAACCCGGCCCGTGGGGCTCTTACCGGTTCAAACAGATTTACGATGAGATTCCGGGCCTGGAGAACATGGCGTGGAACGAACTGGCCGGCATCGAATTGAGCATCCTGGTGGACATTGGCGCGGCAGCAGAGTTAAACCTGCCCTGCCAGAACATCATGCAGCGCCCGGTCGAAGTGGTCGGGGAATACGTTCATGAAAAGTATCCCGATTTATTGCCGCTCCAGGTCTGGCTCGATGACGGCTACTTTGCCGAACCGGTGCCCTACGAACGCGGCAGCATGCCCATCCACAACCATCCTGGCACGGAATACAATAAGCGCAATTTCAATGAACCGCTGGGCCGCTACGAAACGTATTACGTCGTAGAGGCCTACCCGGACGCGGGCACGATGATGGGATTCAAGGAGGACGCCGATCTTGAGGAGTATGAGCGTTTGTGCCGGGATTCGAATAACCGGAAAGTGTTCGATTGGCAGAAATACATCCGCCGCTGGGCTACCAACGTGGGCGACTTGTTTCTCATCCCGCCCGGGACCGAACACGGGCACGGCGGCAACCAGATGATTCTCGAGATGGATACCGGCCCGAGCGTGGCGGGGACTGAATACTCTTTCTTCACTTACGATTTCGCCAGAAACACGTGGGACGACAAAGCCAAGACCATGACCGCCCCGCCCATGCGCATGCACCTCGAACATTCCTTTCGCAATAACAAGTGGCGGCGGGAAGAATACGTTCAGGAACATTTGCGCGCCCGGCCGGTAGTGGTGCGAGGGGACGGTGACACGAGGATGGACCGCTACACCTCAATTTCTGAAATGCCGTTTGAAATCGAGCGATTCGTTTTCACCAAGCCCATGGCGCACAGCACCGAAGGACGCTTCCTCCAAATACCGACGCTCACGGTCGGAAAGTCCGTGATCATTCGTTCCAAGCAACATCCGGCGCGCCAGACCACACTGGATTTTCTCCAGGCCTGCCTGATCCCCGCCGGGTTCGGGGAATACGAATTTGTCAGCCCCGATTGGTCGCAATGCACCGTGGTGATGATCCGGCTGAAACAGGCCCGTCTGCGCGACATGGTGTAGGCCACGCACGCACCCGGCTGTGTGTCTTTTGGCAGGAGCCTGTCAGCGTCTTTGGCCCCTTTCCGTTGACGATGTATGTGGTAGTTCACATGTGTTGGGCGTGTCACCCAGTCTAGCCCTCTATCCACCTGACGCTGGCAGCCAGGGAGACAGCCTCACGGTCATCTCCGTTGCCCAGATGAGCCGAGATGCATTGTCCCCGAAGCTTCTGACCCAGCCGTTGCCAGCCACGCCAGTGCCGATAGACTCTGCGGACGGGACCGCAGGTTTACTACGCAGTAACTCAGGCGCGGAACGCGCCTGAGTTACTCGTACCTGTCAATGCACTGGCTCCTGCAGGGCTTGGCTGCAAAGCCCATCGTGAACAACGCCGGCATTACTCCCGCAGGGGGGCGGGCGGCGCCCGCCCTGCCGAGGTTGAGGGCGGCGGGGGGCCAGCGGACCTTCAGTGTGCCGATTGAGTTTGTGGCATTCATCAAACTTTCAACACTAGCCTCATTGACGATGGGCGATCCGATATATTACAGTTGCATTATAAATATATGAAACATATTACCGCCTGATGGAACTCCGGCATCTGAAATACTTTGTGGCCGTGGCCGAGGAGCTGCACTTCAGCCGCGCGGCTGAGCGGGTCGGCATTGCCCAGCCGCCCTTCAGCCAACAGATCAAGAGCCTGGAGGAGGAGGTCGGCGCACCGCTGCTGCTAAGAACCAAGCGCCGAGTGGAACTGACCGCCGCCGGACAAGCCTTCCTGCCCGAGGCGAGAAAGGTCCTCGCACAGGCCGAGCACGCTCTCAACCGGGCCCGGCACGCCGCCCGCGGCGAAGTCGGCCAACTGGTTGTGGGGTTTGTCAGCTCGGCAGTCTATGGCCGATTTGCCTCCCTCTTCGGCCTGATGCGCGCCCGCCACCCGGAGGTGGCTTTGGTACTGCAAGATCTGACGAGCGAGGAACAGGTCGAGGCGATGGAAGCGCATCAGCTCGACGTCGGCCTGGTTCGCCCGCCGCTCCTGGCCGCCGAGACTCTCACGTTCCGGGTGATCGGGCGGGAGCCCCTGATGGCGGCTTTGCCTGAGGCGCACCCCCTGGCCAAACAGAAGCGGCTTAAGCTCACGGCCCTGGCCGGGGAATCTTTCCTCCTGGTCCCGCGCCAGTTGGGACCCGGGTTCTACGACCAGATCATCGGTCTCTGTGCCAGGGCCGGTTTCACGCCGAGAGTCGTACAGGAGGCGCGCACCACCGCGACCATTGTTAGCCTGATCGCCGGCGGCATGGGGGTGTCCATCGTTCCGGCGTCAATGCAGAGTCTCCGCCGTGACGGCATCCTCTATCGCCCGCTCGATCCTCCAGCGGCTTCCGATCTGGCTGTCATGTGGCACCCGCACGATGCCTCCCCGGTGCTGCGCTCCTTCCTGGAAGTGGTGTGGGAAGTGGCCGGGGATAGACCCGCAGTCGCTCGGCGCTGAGCCGGTGAGCCTCCAGCTCTAGTCAGTTGGCTTACCGCAAACGGCGGCGCTGCTGGGTTGAGTCGAGCGGCCCGCTTGGGGCTAAACCTGCTTGTGCGATCCGTCGCAGAAGGGCGGATTCTTCGTGTGCTTGCATTGGCACCAGGCCACGGTCTTGGCCTCGCTGATCTCGACTTTCAGGGGTGTAAACTCGCTTCCTTTGTGGGAGCCGTCGCAGAAAGGCTGCGCCTTGGATTTTCCGCAAGCGCACCAATAATAGGTGCCTTTTTCAGCTTTTTGAACCGCAGGGAACTTCTGAGCAATAACTGGAACCTTCGTAGGCATTTTGATTGTTAACGATGAATACTATGACTGCTTAACAAAATCCGATTTGGCGGCGCCTTATACCGGGCACACGCAGTTGTCGGGCAAATCTTCGAACCGGGTGCCCGCCGGTATTCAAGCACCCGGGTCGCCCCACGGCAAGATCATACGCATGGCCGCAGACACATCGCGCCATTCCTTGACCTTCGTCAATGGCGGCACGCCAACTCGCGGATATGCTCCACCATGAGAACGAATCGAACCATCCTCCAGGCAGCGCTGGCCGGAACAATACTGGCTGCGACCCCGCTGCTTTCACCCAGCGCATTTGGTCACTGTGATACCATGGACGGCCCCGTTGTCCCGGCGGCCAAAGTCGCGCTGGAGAAGAAGGAGATCAAACCCGTCCTGATGTGGATAAAGAAGGACGACGAAGCGCAAATCCAGGCCGCCTTCAGCAAAACCCTCGCGGTACGCGCCAAGGGCGCCGATGCGCGCGAACTGGCCGACCAGTTTTTCTTCGAGACGCTCGTGCGCATGCATCGCGTTGGCGAAGGCGCGCCCTTCACCGGGCTGAAGCCCGCCAGCACGCCGCTGGATCTGCCGATTGCGGAAGCCGACCAGGCCCTGGAAACCGGCTCTGTGGACAAACTCGTCAAGCTCGTCACCGACGAAGCCGCCGCCGGCATTCGCAAACGCTTCGCCGAGTCCTTGGAAAAGAAGGCCCACGCCGAGCACAATGTCGAGGCCGGGCGTGAGTTCGTCGCTGCCTACGTGCAATACGTCCATTACCTGGAAGGCTTGCACCAATCGGCAGAAGGCGCAGGTGCACACCATGCGCAGGGCCACGAAGCAGCCCCGGCGAACGACGTCCACCAGCACACCGCTCCGCAACACAAGCACTGAGCGAACAAAGCAGCCGATATGGCACCGACACAAGTGATGGAGACAGAGCACCGCAACATTGAAGCTGTGGTGAGGGTTCTCGGCGTCGTCGCCCTCGCCAAACAGGCTCCCGCATATGCCCAGGACAGACCCGGCGCGAAGGAAGGCTTGCTCAAAACACTGCGCGGAATTCTCGACCTATATCAGAACCACATCTGGAAGGAGGACGCGGTGGTCTTTCCAATGGCCGACAAGGTCCTGACGGCAGCCGACCAGAAGGAACTCACCGAGCAATTTGCTGAAGTGGACCAAGCTGTTGGGCTTGATGTCGTCGCCCGGCTGGTGACGTTCGCAAGGAGCCTCGCAACGATTCCTCTGGCGCCTTTGTCGAGCGCGGCGGGGTCAGGAGGCTGCAATTGCGGATGTGGGCCATGAAAGCGAGCATCCTCATACATCATCGTGGCGTCAGGACAGCCGTGAAGTTCCTGGTGCCGGCCCTGCTGGTAGGGGCCGTCGTCTATTGGGTAAAGTTTGCGCCCCTCCCAGTGGCGGCTCACGAGATCACACCAGCCACGATTGAGGAACATAATTCACAGCCGTCCCATAGCTTGATGGGAAAAAAGTTGGCGATTGGCTTTCGCTCTGCCACACGACAGAGATGAAAAAGAAAAACCACGCATCGCCAACCCGCTCCAAGCTGACCGTCCTGCGCCAAGTCTGCAATCTCATTCCACCGCATCTGGTTCGTCAACTGGCGCACCAGACTGGGGCGGACCTCCTGGCCAGCATCTTCTTCAACTGGAGTCACGTTGTCGCGCTGCTCTACGCTCAGCTGGTTCGCGCGATCGGCCTCAACGATGTTTGCGACGGGTTGCGCCTGCACTCCGGTCCGCTCTCGGCCATTCGCGGGGCCACCCCGCCCAGTAAGAATGGCCTCTCGCACGCCAACAAGGAACGACCGGCCCAAATGGCCGAACAACTCTTCTGGCAAACCCTCGAACACCTCAAGAGCCACTGTGCGGTTTTCGCGGGGCGACACGGACGCCGCGTGGCCGGGCGCTTCCGCCGCGCCATTCATGTGGTGGACTCGACCACCCTGCAACTCATCGCCGCCTGTATGGATTATCCCGGCGACCTGTGCGCCCTGGTCGGGTCCTTTGGTCCCAAGCTGAAGCAGTTCGCCTTTGGCCAGGATGACCGGCCGTTGGAGTTGGGGGATGAGATCAAGAGCATCAGCGGCGAGGAAACCTTCCTCAAGGATACTGATGACCGGAAAGTGCTTCGTGGCTGCCTACGGACCCAGGCAGCGGATATCTCCGCGCGGCTCAAGCACCGCCGACTCGGTGCCCAGACGGTTCAGGTGAAGGTGCGCTATGGTGATTTCACGACGCTCACCCGCCAAATTACGGTCGAAGACCCGTTGACGGAAGCTGGCGACATCTACCGGTTGGGGTGCTTCCTGCTGGGCCGGGAGAAGCTGGTGTCCCGGCCGCTTCGACTGCTTGGCCTAGGCGTCGCCAGCCTGCGCGACCCCACCGCGAGGCAGTTGGTGTTGCTGTAGTCATCGCCCTCAAAGAAACTCGCGAGAGGGTCTCAGCTGTGCGCCGGGACGGTCCGGTCTGGGGTTCCGGGCTAAGGACGCACCATTGAGGCACGTCCCGCACTTGGCCTCGACCCTCTCGCTAAATCGTTGATCGCCTGGTTTCTTCTCGACTCTGCTTTGCTTTGTGCGATCACACGCCGCAGTTGTTTTTAGCGTCAGCTTCCTTTTGCGACCAACGGGTTGGCCGACGGAGGGAATAGCGGCTCATCCGGCTATAGCCTGCCGACGATGGAAGATCCCTGAGTTCGAAAATCTGTCAAAACCTCGTGCGCGGAGCGGCTTCGATACCCCAAAGGCTAATGCCCCCGCGACCGTGCATCCAACCCGGCGCAGATCTTCGGCCAGCTCTATTTCCGTCTGCGCTTATGCCCATGCCCCACGCCTACGATGGCCGAAGTCGGAGCCCCCGCCTTCTCTAGTCCCTCAACAAGCGTGATTTTTCGGCCCGATTAGACGAAAAAGCTCGAAATGCCCGTAATTACTGGTTGAATTGCATGTGTTACAAAGACAGCAACAACCAACAAAAGGCCATTTCGAGTGAATAGAA
>Ga0326728_10003424_pt1 | contig 49356 bp, 49 predicted proteins | sample MB3enrmetagenome_FD_207602 | JGI IMG/M metagenome (GOLD analysis project Ga0326728, IMG submission 207602) | Lab enriched peat soil microbial communities from McLean, Ithaca, NY, United States - MB31MN | ecosystem: Environmental > Terrestrial > Soil > Wetlands > Peat | place: USA: New York... | reverse complement strand
TTGTCGCCCACGGCGGGGAGTCCCATAAGTATGCCTATACCCAGAAAAAATACAACAAGTGACGGCCCGGCTGGCTACCGGTCCTGCGCAGGACAGTTATGACCGGGCTGCAGGATCGTACAAAAGAACCCGCACCGGTCTCCGTGGAAGAACGCATCTCTGAGTTCGAGGAGAGCGGGTTTGGCCGGCTGCTGGGGATGCATATCACCGATGCGCGGGACGGGTATGCCCGGGTGGAGATGGATTGTGACGGGAAATGCAACCCTCACGGTGTAGCCCACGGCGGTGCAATCTTTGCGCTTGCCGATCATGCCTTCGGGATCGCTTCCAACTGCGGGACCTCCCACCACACGGCAGTTTCCGTCCACATCCAGTACCTCGCGCCAGCCCGGGGCCGGCTTGTCGCGGTAGCCGAACGTGTCGCGTCGAACGGCACCTGTGGGACGTACCGCGTCACCGTGTACGAGGGAGCGCGCACGGTGGCCGTCTTTGACGGTGTCGCGTTCCGGGTTTCACCGTAGTTCCTGCACGGTCCCCCCTTTCTTTCCTGTCGGCAACCTGCCGTTTTATCGTGTTTTAGCATCCCATACTCCCGTATGACTGCTGAGAAGGATGCAGTGGCCGTGGTTGCCGGGCTCATGGCACTTGCGGCCCGTACAGCGCCCAAAGGGAAAGGGCAGGACGAGATTCTCATCGCGGTACTTACCTCTGCCCAGAAAAAGAAAGTCGCAAAGGCCATGGAGGAGTACGGCAGGAAAAACGGTGTCGGGTTTTTCCTGCGCGACGCGGGTAATGTCGCGGCAAGCGATGCGTGTATCGTGATTGGCGCCCGGGGAAAGGCCTTTGTCGGCATCAACTGCGGGGCCTGCGGGTATCCTTCCTGTGCGGCCTTTGCAAAGGCAGCAGGCGCGGCAAAGAAGCGGACTACGCCTTTTGCCGGCCCCAACTGCGCGGTAAGAATGGCGGACCTCGGGATCGCGATCGGTTCGGCGGCCAAGACTGCCCAGATCCATAACGTGGACAACCGGATCATGTACTCGGCCGGGTCGATCGCGATGGCACTGGGCTTTCTCGGAAAAGACTGCACTGCGGCCTATGCAATACCGCTCTCTGCCTCAGGAAAGAGTATCTATTTCGACAGGCCGACACCGAAATAAGGATCATACTTTTTCATTTTTAGCGGGGTCCATATCAGCCATATCAGATTTTAAATTTTTACGATGACGTCCGGAAGTGCCCATGAAAGCTCACTTTTGCGTTCGTGATGCAAATACACGATAAGCGGTGAATTTCTGAAAAATCATGCAGGGCATTTGCCGGGCAGCCTTGGCATCACCGTTCTTTTAATCCGGGAACGCAGATCATACCACAAGGATTTCCGATGTTCACCATAGTCCTGCTCCGTCATGGCGAGAGTACCTGGAACCGGGAGAACCGGTTTACCGGCTGGACCGATGTCGACCTGTCAGAAAAGGGAAGGGAGGAAGCCCGGCGTTCCGCCAGCCTCCTCGTGGACACCGGCCTCTCGTTTGATGTGTGCTACACCTCCATGCTCCGCCGGGCGATCCGGACCCTGTGGATTGTCCTTGACGATATGGACCTGATGTACCTCCCGGTCCACCACTCGTGGCGCCTGAATGAACGCCACTACGGTGCCCTGCAGGGGCTGGACAAACGGGAGATGACGGAGAAATACGGCAAGGAACAGGTCCTCTTGTGGCGGCGGGGGTACAGCGTCAGGCCCCCGGCGCTCGCAGACGATGATCCGCGGCACCCCAGATTCGATCCCCGGTACGCCGGCATGGAGCCGGAAGCGTTGCCGGCAACCGAATCGCTGGAAGATACCCTCGCACGGGTGGTGCCGTACTGGAACGGAACGATCGCGCCGGCGGTGCGGAAGAAGAAACGGGTCCTCGTCGCAGCCCACGGCAACAGCATCCGTGCCCTGGTCAAGTACCTCGATCTTGTGCCTGACGACGAGATTACCGGGCTCAACATCCCGACCGGGTTCCCGCTGGTCTACGAACTGGACGATGCCCTGCGCCCGGTCCGCCACTCCTATCTCGGTGACCCCGATGAGATCCGGCGCGCGACCGAATCGGTAGCTGACCAAGCCGGGACCGGAAAATAAGAGGTGGATGAACTTGACCGGCATATTCAAGGCGTACGACATCCGGGGATCGTATCCGGCCGAACTTGACGAAACGGTTGCTGAAAAGATCGGGGCGGCATTTGCGACCCTCATGAACTGCGGCACGGTTGCCGTTGGCAGGGACTGCCGTCCCTCCTCGCCTGCCCTTGCATCCGCATTTATCCGGGGATATATGGGGGCCGGAGGCAGCGTCACCAACTTTGGCATGACAAGCTCCCCGCTCCTGTATTATGCCATTATCAAGGGAAAGTTTGACGGCGGGGCCATGGTCACCGCATCCCATCTACCCCCGTCCACCAACGGCATCAAGCTCTGCCGCGGGGAGGCAATCCCCCTGTCCGGTGACGAAGGTCTTCCGGCGCTCCAGCGTATGGTTGAGAAGAGGCCCGGGATGCCCGGACCTGCACCTTCCACCGGACACTACAGGACCGGGGACCTGACCGGAGCCTATATCGCTATGGTGGCCGGATTTATCCGCGACCCGCGGCCTCTCACAATCGCTGTCGATGCCGGTGACGGGATGGCGGGACCGGAAGTACGACCGCTCTTTTCAAAATTTCCTTCCCTTACCCCGGTAGCCTTTAACCTCGACCCCGACGGCCGGTTCCCGCACCATGGCCCCAACCCGTTCCTGACCTCGGCCACTGACGAACTCCGTACCGTTGTGCAGGACAGCAGCGCGGATTTCGGGGTAGCGTTTGACGGGGATGCAGACCGGTGCATCTTTATCGATGAGCGGGGAGATCGGATCCCCGCTGATCTCGTAACAGCCCTGATCGCAGCTTCCTATCTCGTACACGTGCCGGGCGCGACCTTTCTCTACGACCTGCGTTCGAGCAGGGTGGTGGCCGAAACGATAACACAACACGGGGGCCGTGCAATCCGCTGCCGGGTGGGCCACGCGTTCATCAGGGAGCAGATGCGGCAGGAGAATGCCCTGTTTGCCGGGGAGCTCTCGGGCCATTACTACTTCCGTGATACAGGGTTCTGCGACAACGGCATTTTTGCTATGGTCCAGATGGCAAACCTGCTCTCAATAAAAGGACGGCCGCTCTCGGAGCTTATCGCGCCCCTCGAAAAATATTCCTCAACCGGCGAGATTAACATACGTGCCAGCCACAGGGATAAGATTATGGAAGCCCTCCGGGATACTTTTGCTGATGCGAAGGTCGACACCCTCGACGGCCTCACTCTCGAGTACCCGGCATGGTGGTTCAACCTGAGATCGTCCAATACCGAGCCGCTTATCCGGCTCAACCTTGAGGCCGACACTGAGGCCGGCAGGGACAGACGGCTGGCAGAAGTTCTCATGGTCGTCAGGGACACCGATCCATCGATGGAGATCGAAACCGGATAAGCACGACGTCCGCATAACCGGGAAAGGCAAAAAGATCCCGTGGGCGGAATCTCTCTGATTTTCCGGGGTGTGAGCGGACTAAAAAATCCTTATGTGGGTTTCGGTCCCGTTCTGTCCGCCAGCACCTCAAGGCCGGGCAGGGTCTTCCCGGAGAGGAACCGGAGGAAGGCGCCCCCGCCGGTGGAGACATGGGTCATTTTCGGGGCAAGGCCCAGCTGCGTTACCGCTTCTGCCGTGGACCCGCCACCAATAACCGTTGTTGCATCCAGGCTGGCAAGAGCTGCTGCGATGGCTTTTGTCCCCTCTGAGAACTGCGGGATCTCAAATATCCCCGGAGGGCCGTTCCATGCCACAGTCCGGCATCGCTGAAGTTCACGGGTATATCCTGCAATGGTGAGCGGCCCGATGTCCGCGATCCTGAAACCTGCGGGGATCCTGTCAGACGATACTCTGCGGTATGCCCCGCCGGGCCCCGCTCTTGCCGTAACGACGACATCTTCAGGCAGCAGGATCCGGACACCAAAGGTTTCTGCAATTTTTATGATGGTTTTTACCAGCACGAGAGTGGCAGAGTCCGACGGCAAACTTCCGGCTGAATACCCCCTTGCCTGCAGAAAGGCGGCCGCAACCCCGCCCCCGGTAAGGACGAGATCCACGTGGGGAATAATATTTTCGAGAATCCCGATCTTTTCTTCCACTTTAGCCCCACCCATGATAAGTGCAAATGGCCGGGGTGGATCCTCAAAAAGACTGCTCAGCTGCTCTATCTCTTTTTCCATGAGAAGACCCGCAACACAGGGGAGGTGTGAGGCGATCCCGACGATGGATGCATGCGCACGGTGGCTCGCGCCGAAAGCGTCATTCACAAAGAGATCGGCAAGAGACGAGAGGTCGCGGGCAAAACCGGGATCATTCTCCTCCTCTCCCGGGTAAAACCTCAGGTTTTCGAGCATAACGATATCACCGTCCTGCATGGCGGACACTGCCTGCTCCACCCTCGGGCCGACAGCCCCCCTCAGCGCTTCGACCGGTATGCCGATGAGGTCCGACAGGCACCGGGCCACGGGTTCCAGCCGGAGGCGGATGTCCACTCTGCCATGGGGCCTGCCCAGGTGGGAGCAGAGGATGACCCGGGCACCGTGTCCGGTGAGGTATATAATCGTCGGAAGAGACGCACGGATACGGCTGTCGTCTTCAATCTTCCCGTCCGGGTCAAGGGGCACATTGAAATCCACCCGCACCAGCACCCGTTTTCCACGGACCTCCATGTTCTTCACCGTCTTTTTCTGCATACTCACCCCTTTCCTATAATTTTTCCTGAAAACGCCGCGTATGTACCACCGTTTACCCGTTTCAGGGATATAAAACCGGCAGGAACTCTTCTTTTCGTGAAACACAACAAAAACCTGTGGCCGATGATGCGGAGGGATTTTCGCGGGGACGCCCCCGGTATACTCTGACCCGGGCGCAGTTTTTTCCCGGTGCCCGCAGGATACCCACCTGATCCGGTACACTGGCTGTAACACCAGGTACACGCGGGTTCATAAGAGAGAGAGTTTGGCGGAGTATGCGGACAGGGAGATGCTGTAGCCGGCGATAAACGGGTTCCGGATCCCGTTCCCGGCCCGCTTCACGGTCGGATGTGGAGCGAAACATTTTCGTTCCGGGAGAGATCATAACCACTGACAGACCATGCCAGTGATGATGATACGCGGCGGCGATCTCGATCTTGTGGAATATGAATTCCGGTCATTCCTTCCCGGGGAGGTCACAAAAACGCTCGGCCTTGAGAAGAACACCTACCGGCTGCGCCCAAAAAAGGGCAAAGTAGTGGTAAAGGCGCCGGCCCGGATCCACCTCTCCGTCCTTGACATGAACCGGTTCGCCCCGGATCATGCCGGGGGCGGGGGGATCGGCTTTGCCATCCAGTGCTACTGCACCGCAGAAGTCGAATGCACCCGGCAGGGCCTTGAGGTTGATTACGACCGGTCGGCCATCATTGAGAACTTCGTGGCGGTATTCACCAAGGCAGTCGGTTATACCGGCGGTTTTAAGATCAAGGCAACCGACCATGAGCGCAAGCATGTCGGCCTTGGCTCCACGAGCACCGTGATGATCGCGGTGGCAACCGCCTTGAACGAGGCAGTCGGGACCCCGCTTTCCAATGCAGAACTGCGGACACTCATAGGGCATAACTACGTAGAGGAGACCGCAGACGGCACCATCGCGTTCGGTTTCGAGACCGGGGTCGGGCCGGCGGCAAGTACCCACGGGGGCATGGCAGTGATGGGGGATGAGCTCGTGCTCGTGTACCATCACACCTTTGCGGAAGGAAAAAACGTCTTTATTGTGGTGCCGCCTACGGACATCTCCTCCGCCGGCACAAAAGAGTTCGACCTCCTCATGAACCGGGCGCGGACCCTCGATTACCGGGACCGGGAGCTCAAGGCCTACTTCCTCATGATGGATTTCATCCCGGCACTTGAACGGGGCGACCTCAAAAAGCTCGGCGATGTCGTCTGGGAGATCGAGTTTCGGGGATCGAAACGGGCAGAGGTCGAGCACCACAGCTACCGGATCTACCAGTACATGAGTATGCTCCGGGAGGCCGGTCTCGAATTTGTTGGTATGAGTTCAGTCGGCCCGTCGATTGCGATCGTGACGGATAAGGAACAGAGGGCGATCCAGAAGATCCTCAAACCCATCGGTTTGGAAATTGCCATCGCCACAAAAGTCGATAATGACGGCATGACAGTGACGTGCGGGAAATAAAGGCGGGTTCACCGGACAGGGGTGGCTGACCGGGTGCTCCCTTACGAAAACTGCACCACACGTCCCCGTTTTTTTACAAACAGCCTCCCCACATTACATCGGGTGATATAAAAGCCGAAAAAACGTGATAAAGGTTACTGCCCTTCCTCTTTCTTCTTCTGCCAGACTGAACCGATGAGCCCGACAAGGAGGAGGAGAATCGTCACTGCAGTCACCACGAGGACGAGAAGGAGGAGCAGGTTCATGTTCTCTTTTACGATGGGGAGCCTGCCGAGGTAATAGCCGGAGAGCACCACCGTGAGCGTCCATGCGACAGCGCCAAGAACATTGTAAAAGAGGAACCTGTGGTACTCCATGGTTCCGACACCGGCAAGGAACGGCGCGAACGACCGTACCACCGGTACGAACCGGGAGACAAAGATGGTCGCACCGCCGTATTTCTCGTAAAAGGAGTACGTCCTGTCGAGATACTCTTTTTTTACAAAGTTCGGGAACCGCTCCCTGAAAATATGCAGACCGATATAGCTGCCCAGCCAGTAATTGACTGTGTCGCCACAGACAGCACCAAGGACGAAAACTGCGATGAGGAGGTTGAGATTTAAAATACCGCCTGCAGCAACCGCTCCGGAGACAAAGAGCAGGGAATCCCCGGGGAGAAACGGGGTCACGACAAGACCGGTCTCAAAAAAGATGATGGCAAACAGCAGCAGGTATGTCCAGAAACCATAGCTGTGCACGACTGCGGCAAGGTGCTGGTCGAGATGAAAGAGGAGGCCGGGGAGCGATTCTATCATGGATAGTACAGATATGGGGCAAACGGCCTATATCAACATAAGGCACCGCACGCCCGGTCCGCATCTCCCTGATTTTCGGTATCACCGGCGATCAGACTCACCACAAAAAAGAAAAGAAAGGGATTTTTTTACTGCCGTGACCGGATCACAAAAATGCCGGGCACGTCAAATGTCCCGAAGGCGGCAGACGGAAGGCTGCCGGCCTTGGTTGCGGGGCGTCGAGAAAAAGGAACGTCGCATGGCCATTAATAATCCTTTCCGATCTCACAACATGCGGTGTGATGTCCTAATGTTCGGGGGATTTTTTAAAAGTCGCGCGGATCTCTGCACGGGGAAGTTGCTGCCCACGCACCTTCATCATCCAGCGCCGGGTGATACACTCACTGGGCATTAACGGGCAGAATAGTGCCTGCACTTCATTTTCAGAAAAGTAATGAGTTGCAATCCCGTTTTTTCGCTCGAATGTGCCCGGTTCAATCCCGCGGCCGGTGCCTGCCCGGAAATCCTCAACAGAAAAACCGGAAAAATACAGTGCGCCTCCCGGCCTGAGCACCCGGACCGATTCCCCGGCGCAACGGATACGTCCGTTCAATGGTAGGTGCCCGATCACGTGGAAAGCGAACACAACATCAAACGAGGCGTCCTCAAACGGCAGGCTGCGGATGTCGGCAAGGGCAATATTCGTGAGTGTGTTCCGGGGGACGAGGGATCTGCACAGGATCGCAGCGGAGGGGGAAAAATCGATGCCAACGACATCGCATTTCGTTTCCGCGAGCGCCGAAAATGACTTCCCGTTCCCGCACCCGAGTTCGAGCACACGTTCGCCGGCCCCAAGCTGCGGCAGGTGGTGCACCGCCCCGCCCCATACCCGACCCCGTCGGGAATAATCGTTCTCCCAGCGGTCTGCATCGCGATCCCCACTCATGGACATACACTCAATACGACGTTGCCCGTTCATCTATCCGTGGAAGCCGGGAAGGTTGATCAGGAATGAAAAACAAAACATAACCTCTTTCTTGCTTTATTCAAGGAAGTGATGAGTCAGGTCCATCACATCCCGGTACGGTATAGCCCCGATAAGTCGGTTCTCGTCATCGGTGACCGGCAGGGCCCGGAAGCTGTACCTTTCGAACTCCTGCGAGGCCTCCTTGAGCGTACTCCCCGTGTTTAAGGTGATCACGTTCTCTGACATAATCGCCGAGAGGGGTGCCTTGTCGTCAGCAATAAGCAGCTCCTTGAGATCGACGACACCCAGCAGGTGTTCGCTCCCGTCCACCACGTAGATGTACATGATAACGTCTTTTCCCCGTGCGTGGTTCGGATAGTCGTTCTGCACGTATTCGACGGGTGTCTCCGGGAGGAATTTGAGAATCTTCTGTGTGGTGTAGTGGATCACCTTCTCCTCCTGCTTCTCCATGATCGCGCGCACCTTCTTTGCCGTCTCGGGGATGAGGGCCTCAAGGATATCCTCTGCCTGGGAATGGGGGATCGCCGAGAGGACATCGGCCGCCTGCCCGGGGGTCATGGTGTTGATCAAGGGCACCACTTTTGCGGTGTCGAGCGACGCGATGATATCCCGCTGGACATTGGGCTGGATCTCTTCTAAGGTATCGGACGCATGCTCGTTTTCGAGCGAGGCAAAGACTGCCACCCTCTGGTCGTGATCGAGTTCCTCAATGATATCGGCAAGATCGACCGGGTGGATCTCTGCGAGGTTTTCCTTTAAGACGGTGAGCTTTACGTCGCCTTTGAAACTCCCGATGTTTGTCGGGAGCGGCTGGATGTAGGTCCAGGAGATCATCTGGTCATCCTTGGCATCAGATGAGACGATCTTTGTGAGCCTCCCAAGGCCAAACCGCCTCAGTCGTGCGGACTTTCCCGTATCAACATCGGTGACGTAGAGTTTTTTGTTCCGCAGGACGAGGCGTATATCATACACCACCTCAACTTCGCTCTCCTCAAGGTCGAGAACCTTCTTGTCCATCACGTAGTCCTTGAGGAGAATGGCATCTTCAGGAGGGGTTCCTTCGTAGGCTTCAAGACCCGGGATATCGATATCGATTCGATGTTCCGCGAGCTCCTGGATATTCTCCCATGGGATAATCAGGCTTGGGTACCCGAACGACCGCTTGACATAGAGCGATTTCACCTCAGGGATCAGTGCGGTCTCTATGATGATCAGGTCGCTGAGCGCCCCGATCTTTTTTCCCTTGAGCATGACCGGGAGACTGAGAATCTCGCTTAAGAAGATCTCACGGTCTGCGGTCTTTGACGCCCCTGCTGATGTCTCATTTTTTGTCATTTCAGGCTCCCGTCACTATTGTATAGAACTTGTAGACAAGCAGTATCACGAGAAAGAGCAGGTACAGCCTGAGCAGCAGGAGGGATGCTTTCACCGCAGGGGACATGGTGATCCTGGGATGTGCATACTTCCTGTTGATGGCCACAACCGCAGCCACCCCGTTTGCAAAGACCGTTTTAACCGGTTCTATGATGCCGTTTTGTATGGAAAATACCATGATCTGCCCCCGCCTCCTACCCGAACAGGTTCGGGAACAACGTGCTGATGCCGTACAGCGAGGAGACGACAATGATGCATGTGACTATCGTTATGTTCGCAATATTGTCAAACAGAGTATTTTTGTATTTCCCCATGATATCCCCGTTGTTGAGAAGGATAATTAAAAATACCAGTGCCGCTGGCAGCAGGGTAACTGCAACGACCTGGACAAAGAGCGTGATGAGCACGAGGGGCGCCCCGGGAATAAGAACAACAGAGCCTGCAGTTACCAGCGCGAAGAAGTAAAAGAGGTAAAACCAGACGGCCTCCTTTACCTTGTAATTCAGGGAGTGTGCCCACCCAAAGACCTCCCCGAATGCCCACGAGCTTGTAAGCGCGATGCAGAGCGCTCCCAGGAATCCTGCATCAAAGAGGCCGATGGCAAGCAGGGTTCCCACCCACGGGTGCGTAGTCATCATAATTGCCGCGGCCTGTGCGGCGCTCTCCACATCCATACCATGGAGCAGTGTCCCGGTCACGATAATGATGAAAACCGCAACAAGGACCGTGAAGAACGCCCCGACCACCGTATCAAATTTTCCCCAGGGAATGTCTTTCTCCTTCATCTGCTTATCCACGACAGCACTCTGCTGGAAGAAGATCATCCAGGGTGCGATCGTCGTCCCGATATTGGCCATCAGGAAAAAGAACAGCTCTCCGTTAAAGCCGCCCGGGAAATTGGGGATAAAGCCGTTATGGATGACCTGGTCTACCGAAGGATGCACGAGGAACGCTGCGGGAATGTAGATCAGGTTAACGAGACAGAGCACCATCGTTATCTTTTCCCAGGTCCAGTACCGGCCGGAGACGACAATGGCCATCATGATGGCAACTACGATAATCACGGTGAGCACCGGAGGAATCCCGAATATGGAGAGCCCGGCAGTCATACCGATGAACTCGGTCACAAGCGTCAGCCAGTTCACGAGGCTCAAGTCCAGAAGAGAGAACCAGCCCCAGAATGATCCAAACGCGGAAAATATAGCCTCTGCATGACCGTGCTTGGTCACTGCGCCCAGCCGGACGGTCATCTCTTGGACAAAATACGCGACAGGGCCGAGCAGAACCAGAAACCAGATGAGGTTATACCCAAACTTTGCCCCGGTTGCCGCGTACGTGGTGATACCACCGGCATCATTGTCAGCAATCATGACGATAAGACCGGGACCGGCCAGCAACAGGTATATCTGGATGGTCTTGATAATTCTCCGGTAGTTAAAATAGAACCTCGACAAAAAATCCATAACACACCTACGAACCAACAATTTCATTCAGTGCATTGTGTCAGTCATCCCCCCATTCGATCTGAATGGCAGTTGAAAGGCGCGGGTATACTCCCTGCCCCCTGATGTCTAATTGATGGATGCCGGGTTCATATAATAATATCGCTTCAGACAGGCGTTTTTTTGATTTTTGGGATTATTTCTGCCCGTAATTCTTCGCATTGGCGTAATTTTTCGCTTTTACGCAAACGAAATCCAGATCGGGCTGTTTAAAACAAAAATACCCCCGGGATATGCAGAAGTGCATATTATCACCCCTGAATATCCCACACGTTAATTGAAGCATAATAAAGTAAAAGGTAATACACTAGTATAGGAACGCGAAAAGTGACCAGAGGATCGCCCGGTCCGGAAGGCCGGGGATTGCCGGTAAGGTGCGCCAGATGCTGGATATCAGGTTTGTACGGGTAAACCCGGAGATCGTTAAAGCCGATCTTGTAAAACGAAACGCTCCGGAGAAGATTGCATGGGTAGACGAAATTCTCGCAAAGGATGCACGTTCCCGTGAGTTAAAAGTACAGACCGATGAACTGCGCAGGCGGAGAAATACGATTGCCCGGGACATCAACGTGGCACGAAAAAGCGGCTTAGCCACGGGGGCGCTGATGGCAGAGGCCGCCAGCCTGCCCCAAAAAATTAAGGATAATGACACCGAGCAGGAGGAGATCTCAAACCTTATCCGCACCCGGCTCATGCGCCTCCCCAACATCCTGCACGAAAGTGTGCCGCAGGGAAAAGACGACACCGGAAACGTGGAGATCCGTCGTGTTGGTACACCGCGTACGTTCGATTTCGAGGTCAGGAACCATGGGCAGCTGGCCGCTGACCGGGGCTGGGCCGATTTCGAACGGGCGGCCAAAACCTCCGGCGCAGGATTCTATTTCCTGAAAGGCAGTCTTGTCCTCCTAGACCTTGCACTCCAGCGCTTTGCACTTGACCTGCTCGAAAAGAAAGGATTTACACCGGTCGTCCCGCCATTTATGATCAACCGCAGCTCATACGAGGGGGTCACCGATCTCGACGATTTCGAAAAGGTCATGTACAAGATCGACGGCGATGATGCGTACCTGATCGCGACCAGCGAGCACCCGATTGCCGCTATGTACCAGGACGAGATCTTCGAAGAAAAAGACCTGCCGTTGCGCCTTGCGGGCCTTTCTCCCTGCTTCCGCAGGGAGATCGGGGCGCACGGGCTGGATACAAAAGGACTCTTCCGCGTCCACCAGTTCACGAAAATCGAACAGTTCGTCTTCTGCAGGCCCGGGGACTCATGGCAGATCCACGAGGAACTGCTGGCAAATGCCGAAGAGATCTTCTGCAAACTTGATCTCCCTTACCACGTGGTCAACATCTGCACCGGGGATATCGGCACGGTCGCCGCAAAAAAATACGATATTGAGGCATGGATGCCCCGCGAGAATGCTTACAAGGAGGTTGTCTCCTGCTCGAACTGCACTTCGTACCAGGCAGCAAGCCTCAATATCCGGGTGCGGGACAAGGAAAATTTCGAGTCCAAGCAGCATGTCCATACCCTCAACTCGACTGCCATCGCAACATCAAGGGCGCTAAGGTGCATCCTGGAGAATTACCAGAACCGTGACGGATCGGTAACGATCCCGGAGGTACTCCGGCCCTACATGAATGACCGCGAGTACCTCTGAGTGCCTTTTCTCTTTTTTATTTATCAAAAAAATATCTGATAAATACTTATTTGTCAAAGGTAATTCAAGAGTATAGTAGAGAACGTGGTAATTATGGGTTATCCCGATTTGAAAAGCGATGAGTCCATTGTTCTGACGGCACAGCTTGTCAAGGTAAAATCCGTGCCGTTCGAACTGGTGCTCACCAATCGACGTCTCATCATCATTGACAGCGAGAAGAATGCTGTCCCGACACAGCAGATACCGCTGGTAACGATACGGAACGTAACGGCGGGAGAGAATGCCATACGCGACCCGGTCATTACACTTACCGTCCTGACCGACACGGCGGATACCCGCGAGGTGGCGCTCACCTTTGCGAGGCAGACTGCCGGCGAGCGCAGACGCGAGGCTGATGAATGGGTGAAGACCCTTAAGAGATATGTCGCCGATGCGGTATCGCATCCGGCGGATATGCAGGTTCCAGGTGAGGCCCGGCAGGACCATACCGGTTCTCCGGGGATAAAAAAGAAGATCGAGATTTCCAGTCCCATAAAAAAGATCGCGGTGGATACCAGCCATCTGCCCAAAAAACCTGTTGAGACCACGTCGCTCCCGGAAGGGTCTTTCTGCGGCAGGTGCGGGAACCGCATTCCCCCCGGATCGACATTCTGCAACCGGTGTGGTACCAAGGTTGTCGTCCAAGGAGATGATATGGCAGTTTCTGCTGCACCCGGGCAGATCGCTATGGCCCCGGCAGTCGCTTCCGGGGCGGGTGATCGCAAGGGCCGGCCCATCGAACAGATCATCCACTCTATCGAACCCTTGATCGAGGACTCGGTGCCCCGCACGGAAGCTGCGCCGGCAGTGCCAGAACCGGCAGCGGCGCAACCGGCAGAGCCGCCTGCCCTGGCGACCCCGGCAGATGCCTTTGCAGCCGCGGCTGCCGCTGTCGCAGGAACGGGACAGGATGCACCGCCGGCAGGGCCGCCGGTGCCTCCGCTTCCCCCGGTGCCCGAAGCGCCCCGAAAGAGGGGCAGAAAACTCCTTGCTGCTGCAATTATTATTGTCGTCATCCTCCTCGTTGTGGCAGGGGGATTTGTAGCGATGAACACCCTACACAAGACTGCGGTCGTGACACCGGTCGTTACCCCCGTTCCGACCACAGCAATACCCACGCCGACTGTAACGCCCGCCGCAGTGCCTACCACGGTCGTGACGACAGCTGCCGTGCCGACAACACCGCAGGTGCTCATCCCGCAAACAGGTGTCTGGGTCGAGATCACGTACGACAATACCTATTCCGGCCTTGTAGGCACACCGGGTATGCAGCAGGGAGTGTCGGATACCGGTGACCACTTCTACAGGATTCCTACTACGGACGGGACTGTTGCCGTGTCCATCCAGAAGACGGATGGCTCGGGTGACGCAATGAAAGTAATTGTCTACAATAACGGCATAATGGTGAAAACGGTATCGACTATCACCCCCTACGGAAATATAGACCTGCAGTATTCGCTTGCAACTCCGACACCAACCCCGACTCCTGTTCTTACGCCACTCCCTACCCTGCCCCTTTCATCCAATGCGACTACCTCGGTAAATACCACGAACAGTACGGCATAATGGAGGACCAGCCTGAAATCATTATTTTGTCCCGTTCGTTCAAGGGTGAACGGCAGATAAAAACAATTTTTTTTGGGGATATACAATCATGAGATATCGGGTCCTGTGTGGAGGATTTCTCCTGCTTTTTATGCTTACGGGTGCGGCAGCTGCAAACGGTTCGATACAGACATATCTTGGAGACACGGTTCCACTCTCGGGATACTGTTATACCAGTTCGACTGTCTACCTCTTCCTCACCGGGCCAAACCTCCCGGCAGACGGCGTCGCGCTGGACAATATCTACAGCCGGGCTGACCAGGGGGGGTTTACCGAGGTCAGCGTGGATAGTAACAATCACTGGGAATATGACTGGGATACGGGCTCACTTGGCGGGGGGCTCGATGCTGGTACCTATACGGTCTGGGCGGTCGATGGCCCCAACGACCTCTCGAACCTGAACCTGGCCCAGTACAGCACCATTTCGGTTACTCTGGGCATACCCGGCATTGGCCGTGTGAGCGCGTCCACCTCTCCCGGCAGCACCGTCTCCCCGGTTGTAGTCCCCGGCACGCTCAACATCAGCTCGGTCCCGGCCAATGCCTCGGTGGTCATCAACGGTAATTACCAGGGCCGGGCGCCGCTGAGTGTTCCCGGCCTTGCTCCCGGCACGTACCTGGTGAATTTCTCCCGGTTCAATTACGAATCGCTCTCTGCAACGGCAACGGTTGAGGCAGGCGCGACCACGGAAGTGACCGCTACGCTCAGGCCAAAGACCGGGACCCTTGTCATCAACACAAGCCCGGCGGGGGCGCAGATCGCCATCGACGGGACCTATGTGGGGCTCTCCCCGGTTACCCAATCCGGGATTTCCGCTGGCAACCACACGGTCAATGCGACGCTGGAAGGCTATGTCCCGGTCGAGACCGGGGTTACGGTGATCGCAGGCCAGCCGGTCACGATCACGCTTTCGCTCGCAAAGCCGGCATCGCCGATACCGGGGAATCTCACCTCCCTGCCCGTGCCACTGACGATCAGCGCCTGTGCCGGTGCCATCCTCCTGTTCGTGTTCTTCCGGCCACGTGCCCGGGCATAATATCACGCGTATTGAAAAACTGCAGGTCAGGCTCTGGTTCGTTTATGGTTCTTTTTAGACACGGCTGAAACAGCTTCGACTACTAAAAAAAGTATACTTCACTCTTACCGGTGAATGAAGGCCCGGAACAGGAACAAAAGCCCAAGGAGGATCAGGAAGAGTGCGGCGATCACGGGCCAGAATCTTGGCGGTGCCCAGACAAGACCGATGCCGACAAGTACCAAAAAGGCACCGATGAGGACAAGGCCTCCACGGGGCCGGGGTGAAGGCCCGGCCCTCCCTTCAGTCCCGGCCGGAGCTGATCGCTGCAATGCAAGGACTGTAGACCCGATAAATCCAAGCCCCAGTCCGATCAGCACGCCGGGCCCCGGGGTATCCTGCAAGCAGCCCGATCCCGAGTCCTAACAGGACACCAGCGGGGATCAGCATATGGCCGCCGTGCCGGTGGTGCCTGTGTCGTTCCTGACTATCCGGTTTCTCTTCTGATACCATAGGTACCCGATCGCTGGGCGGAATAATAAAAGATATGCACCTGAACCGTTCATACATCAAAGGATCAAAGGGGATAAGGACACCGGGGAGCGCCAGGATTCTCGGTCCGTCAGGAATCACCGCAAACAAGGGGAACCGTGTGGATACCGTGCTCTTCTTTATCGCCGGCGAATGGATCGCATTCATGGTGTTCATTTTTTCCCTTGGCTTTTTCTATGGCGGAAAGACCGAGCGGATATCGGAATGGTATATCCAGCAGTCGGTCCTGCTTTTTGTCGTTGCTATCATAGTTTTCGTTGTGATCCGGCTCTTCGAGCCCGGCATCCTTCTCCTCCGTATCATTCCCGGCACCGTGCTGACCGGCCTTGCGGGTATTCTCATCACTACAGCCAGCCTCGCATTTGCCACGTGGGCACGGCTTCACCTCGGGAAATACTGGAGCAGCATGGTGATGATCAAAATCGGCCATCATCTCATCAGGACCGGGCCCTACCCGATTGTCAGGAACCCGATGTATGCCGGCATGCTTGCAGCTTTGGTCGGGGCGGCGATTGCCATCGGTGAACTGCTGGCGTTTGTCTTTGTCGGAATCATCGTTATCGGGCTCTGGCTGAAAATAAAAGCGGAAGAAGAGATCCTGCAGGAGAAATTCGGCGAGGAATATACCCGGTTCAAACGGGAAGTAAAAGCCCTGATCCCTGATATCCTGTGACAGAAGGAAAATACGCCCGTAAAACCGTCCGATTACCCTTGCAGAAGTTTAAAGGCTAAATATATCCCAGTTTGCCAAAATACGCTTAAATTAAGCCCCATATAATGCCCTTTAGAGCCACATAGAGGCCTTACAGCGACTTTTTTTTCCGGGATCGATCAAATGCCTGTTTTACTTAGAATCGGGCCATAAAACGCGTTTACGTGAACCTTTTAATTTGTCCGATTGAAAAAATAAGGCTGATTTGGGCTTATTTTGAAACGGAGCCCTATATGGGCTTCTTTTTGATCTAAAAAGGAGTGATCGAGGCTTAATTTGGGCCTGGATTAGATAACGTGAATGTGGACATCCCCCTCCCCCCCTTTTTCATGCACATGGGGGTACCCCTCCCTCCCCATGGTTATGCGGGCAGTGATCCCGTACTAAAGATCCAACTGGCAAATGCACCATGTCTGCATTATAATCAAAAAGCGATGTTTGACGCGGGGATTTTAATCTGATAAGGGAGTGCTGCTATGGGGCATCGGGTAGTGAGGTTAGGCTCCCCATTGTTCCAACCTCTTTTCATAAATGAACCTCCTTGGTTCACCTAGTCATCACCTCTACAAGAGGATAAATATAGCGTGAGCTAGTCTGGCCGTTCAGAAATCTTTTTAATGGGGGAAAAAGGTAAATTAACCTCACGTCTCCGCAGGGGCGCGGGATTTCGGGGTACTGCAAGATTCGCAGAGATTAACTGGGAGAACAATTCGTCCCCGTATCCGGAATACAAGGTCGGAGAAGACACTCTTGGTAATTTCGACGTTTACCCAAGGATTTTCAGGATCATTTGGTTCTGTTGTATCAGATCTGGTGAGTGCGTGCATCAATGCATTAAAGGATGCCCAGCATGTTGCTCGGGAGCAAGTCTTCTTGAATCTGAACATCACGAACGAGCCGCTTTTTACACGTGGTGGGAAAGGGTATGGACTGCTTTGCTCATCATGGATCTGAACTATTTTGAGGCCCGGGTAGAGTTGTTCAAAAAGAGTACTCTTCTTCATTGTTGCCGTGTCATCTAAAACCACTCTTTAATCACCTCCTTTGCGTTTACCCAGTTACCTAAGGTATACATAAAATAGTACCACCCGTTGAGTCTCAATGAGAATAAAAAGAGGTTACTTGAGTTTACATCCATTAGGGCACTGCCACGATCCCCGGTAAAAGTGTCCGCCGGAATCGGGCTTTACTCTCGCAATATGACGCGTGCCACAAACTTTACACTCCATTTCACCTGTGTTAGAATTTACCAGTTTCATGACCTTCTTTGTCGTGTTATCACCTCCTGTCATCCACATTGGGGACTCCGAGGAAATGAGTGAGGGTATATATGAAACAGTATGGAAGTTCGGTTCACCTGTTAGAGAGGGAAGTACCGCAAGAAATATCGAGAGCACATAAGGTTAGAGTTTTGCAACCGCGCGCGGGGCTTATGGATCAAATATTTTCATTCATGAACTCGCGATAATATGACATGTATGTATCGTCATGAGTGGTCGGATATTCAGAGAGATTTAGATTTGCTGGATCTCAAAATCTTATATCTCAAATCAGAACAACAGAAACGCCGGGAAGAACTGGACGCCCTGTGGCGAGAACTTGCAAAACAACGTAAATACTTGGACATAATCGCCAGCAGAGATTTTATAAAACAGATTGATGATCCCGATATCAGAAAGAAGTTGAGGGAAATTGTACGTATTTGGAAAAGCGTAAGGAAAACCTAACCACACCGCGCTTGACGTGAACAACTTGGATGAGGCTCTCATGGGCACACTCACTCGTCCCCCCAGATCCGTTCTCCGTGTAATCGATTGATATCCCCACATTTCCGGGGTACTGGTTTTTGTATATCCTTTCTGACGTGGTGCTACTTCAGAAACAGACCATGTTCAACAAAAACGTGGTTCACCGGTGTTTCTGGAGATAAGGCAAAGGGATGGAAGAATAAAATGAGATTAGACAAGTCCATAGCATCATTTGTAAAAACCCTTAACAAAGTTGATGGAGTATATCCAGCTTCTTCGTGCGGTGGTCACAAAAAACCAAAAGGTTCACAACAGCCATTGGGTAGTTTCTTCGTTATAATGAGGATTAAAAATCAAAATTTTCTCCAACAATTACAAAGTCTTGTATCATTTTACGGGTACCCGCTGGCAGATTTAGAGTACAATGACTTACATGAAACATGGGCGCTGACTGGGTTCGTAAAGATGAAAGACGAGGTCTTCGAGCCGTGGTTAGAAGATTACTTACTCGAAACCAACGAATACAAGCCAAAAAACCAATGGGACATATTTCATAGTTATGGAGTCGATCCAACAAAATCGTGATAATAAAACAGAAATACTGCGAGAAATAGCGAGAACGGGGCTTGTGTAAGACGCGGGGTTAGCATAAGATCCCTCATGAAAATGCAAATGTGATCTCAGCATAGGCTTTATTGATAAGTCCCCGATAGAACGGGATATCGAACGTATTCACACACCACATCGGTTCCACCCGGTACCGACGGGCCTCCTTCACAACGTACTGGATCTTCATGCCGGGTGCAATCCCAATCCCATGATCCCGGTATGCCTGTACCACCGCGCCTTCGATGCACCGGTGGGCATACGTGAGCCGGCTGATCCGGCGGTTGATCACCATCTGCCGAGGATCTGCTGCCGGCAGGTTGTTTATTGTTTCCCGGAAAATTGCTCCGACCTCTTCCCGTGCCGTTTTGAGTTCCGCAATCGTTTTTCTCCGTGCCATGACATCCAGCATCCGGCGTTGCATCTCCCGCACGTACTCCGGTGTGTCGTGCCTGCGTGCGGCAATCCCCCGAACCTTGATGCTGCCATCCGGCTGCCGGCCATAATACCGGTTGTAGGCACCAAAGCCATCCGCAAGCGGCAGGAAAACAATCCAGTCGAAGTGCTCCACTTCGAGGAGCAGGCCGGTCTCACGCTCGACCCGTTCTTTGAGCGCTTCAAACGGCGATCCCTGCACCCAGAGGCAGTCCACGATGCCGTGCAGCACACGAAAATTCATCTCATCGGCGATATCCTTGGTCTGGAGCAAGATGTCCCGGGACCGGCCCGTGATCCCTTCGTGCACTTCGATCCGCCCGAACTTCGCGTTCTTGTAGCCTGTGTACCCGAAGCAGGTCACGAGCATCCACTTGAGGATCGCATCGGAGCCGGCAAACCGGGGATCTGTCTTCTTGAGCTGTTTGGTTTTGATACGGAGTTCGAGGAGCGGCGTGAGCATAGTGGGAAGGAACCCCACACGATCAGGGTGCCCGACCGTTTCCGGTGAGAGATTGGCTTGCACGATAATCGAGGGATACATGGAGGTGAAATCGATCTCTTCGACGTTTTCATAGATCCCCGGCACCGGCTGGAACATCATCCCGCCCCGGTCAGTGGCCTGTAGCACGGAGAGCTTGCGGACCTGCTCCGGGTCGCTCTTGCGGAACGGCACCGCGATCCCCCGTTTTACCGCTTCGTAGACCTCGTAACTGCTAATGAGTGTCCCGGGCGTGAACCGGGACGCGAGGTTGGGGGAGAGCCCCGCAAGCCGCGCGGCCATGAGTACCCCTTCAAGCCCGCCTTCCCGGTACACGAACGACTGTTCCGTGTCGATCAGGATGCGCCCGTCCGGAATCAGGGCAGATTCCTTGTGCTCCATCCGGCCGTAACTCCAGTACGACCGTGAGTCCATCTGCCGGTACTTCCCGTTCCGTGAGAAGGGCATGATGAGCTCATACTGCTGCGCCAAGGTCCGGATCTTTGGCATCCAAATATCGGCATCCGGCATGAGGATCACGTCAGGGTCAAATGACTTGGCGAGCCCGAAAAGGTTTGCAAGCACATCTCGCATCTCGCCGGTGAGCCGTTCTGCGCGCGTTCCCTTTACGTCAATCTCCGTGAACTGTGCGGAAAGTGCCGGGTTGCCAACAATGCGGATCTCCATCACCGAAAGGCCGTGCCTGATCTCCGGGGAGAACCGGTCGTCACCTTCTCCTGCGCAGGGATAGATTCCCCGTTCTGCCATGAACCTCTGATCGCGACGTACATCCACGTTGAAAAGTTCAACATTATATTGCGCCTGCCGTTCTATGGCCTCGGCAATGTCGCGGCCTGCGCGCACTGCGTAGCCGGGGAGAGTCCCGAATATGTTACGGATGGTGCATTCCTCAGCACCGTATTTTTCTTCCAGCGCCTCGATCATCTCATGGTTAGCGTGCGGGTCGTGGAAGTGGATGGAAAAGGGAGGGTTGTAATCGTGGTGGACTTTTTTTACACTGCCATCTTTTGTCCAGAGATCGATACCTCCGTCACGGTACGCAGAGTCAACAATCCACACGATCCTACTCCCGGGCTTCGTGTAGGTCTTGCTGTTTAAGGATCTCGACAAGTACGGAGAATACTACAGCTTCGAGCGGGTCGTCGCAGGCAACAAACGCTTCGCTTGAATGCTGTTTTGCAAGTTCCGCGAGGCGCTCACCGTACTTCTGGTCTTCCCTTTTGAGTGCACGGGCTGAGCGTGCCCACCGGTCTGCCGTACTGTTGACTCCCTGTCGCACGCTGGGGAACGTCCTGCCCATTTATGATACCTCCAGCATTTGCTGCCCATTGGGACGCAGGCCACACTGCCTCATGGTACGGCTGGTGTGAATGGGATGCCGGTTCTCTTCGACCGCGACAATCTCGATGTAGTGATCCGCCTTCCGTGCAAGCGCCGCAAACGTGCGGTCGGCAACCGGGGTATAGAGAATGACAAGCGACTCCCGGGCGAGCTCCCCGAGTGCCCCGGCGACCGGTTCGAGCATGTTCATAGCCCCATCAAAGAGCGTTGGGTCGTGTTCAACGAAAACGACCGTGTGGCCGGCCTCCCGGAGCGTGGTGAAGATCTGGTGGGCGGTGAATCCCCGGCGGACATCGAAGTTCTTGGACTGCCGGTTGATACCTGAGAGGATCCGGGAGTAATTCCCGCTGATGTAGAGGAACAGGAACCGCTGGAGATCCGTGTTGTTGTTTATGGCGGAGACTATCTCTCTTTCGGGTGCGACCACGGCATTAAAAGTGCCCGGGTGGAGTGCCAAACCCTTTCGGATCTCGATCTGCATAGGCCCGGATCCCTGATGCGCTGAGGATTATAAATGACCGGCTGAGTGGCGTGAAAGTGAAATATTACGAGAACGCCTTTGTTTCGATCCGCGCCTGATCTCGTTGCGGAGACCTGATATTGATTACGGGATTGATTGTTGTCCAGAGACACGATGGGGTCTACCAATAGAGAAACAGATCAGTTTGGTTCTGGGCAAATGTTACTATTCCCCGAAGACTGTCGGAATCTCTGAAAAAATGATGCCTAGTTTGAGCGGGGCTCTCAGTGGCGTAATCTTATGTAAATATTACACCAAGTTTTGTAGGTATTTTTGATGGAATACTTTTAAAAATTGAATGTATATCTCTACGGGTTGATACTGAGTTAAAAAATGCAGTAGGCTGGTAGAGATCATGAAAGCAACAGGGTGGCATGGGGGACCTCTCTCCCTTACAAAATCGGCAGGATATGGACTCCGAATCAGCAAATCGGATAGAGACACGTTTTTTAAAAAATCCTGGGTGTATGTTACGATTGATCTCGAAAGTGAATCAATCGTTCAGATCAAGTTGTCACCTTCGTTCTGGTCTAACTGCACTGAACTCAGGAGTACACGGATTGGGGAATGGTTTCTTAAAAATGGTCTGGCTCCATGGGATGAGGGATGCCCACCAGTATTTTCCCTGGTGCCCACCAATGAAGCAGAGTTTCATTTGACGAACTGATCAGGTTTATGGGAGCTAAAATGTCACTTACGGACAATCATCTCAAGATAATCGAGACGTTTCTAACAGAACAGGATTTTCCGGATCTCTATAAGACCTATGAATGGCCTCCGAAGAAAAAGAAGAAAAACAACGACACTTGGGGAAAAGGATTTCCCCAGCTCTACTCCCTAGAAAAGGAAATCTCTGCAGCCGCCCGCCGCCACGCATTAAACCGGGACTTCTTGGTCAAAATTAAAGAATGGGGGGGCGACAATCGCACTAAAAACAAAGTTACGTGGCCTCACCCGGACGCTATTAAATTGTATGAAGGAAATTTACCCGCTGAATGGTTGCTCCGCCATCCTGAACAGGCTATTTCACGGCTTGATTCCCAGATTTACCAATTCGGGCCCACCTATTGCAGTAAACTCCTTCATTTTGCCGTGCCGCAGGTTTGCGGGGCGCTGGATACTCGGCTTGTCCAGACATTTGGCCTTAAAGCGCAGCACTATCCCCTCCTGAAGTTGAAAGTGACCGGTCGTTCGGACTGGGGTAGTCCCTCAATTTCAAAATCTAAATCCGGTTGGCCTGGCGAGTATGGCACATGGGTTTTAATTCTCCAGCAGTTCGCCCAAATGCTCAATAAGAATAAAAACCCCTGCCCTCACCCTGAGCAGTATGTAATATCAGGGCTTCGTCAACGAGGTCAGTGGTTACCTGCGGATGTTGAAACGGCCTTGTTCAGCTACACGTTCCGGGAAATGAACGACGGGAACAAAATAGATTGCCTTCGGGTTCAATGCGATAGCAATCATATAATAAAGGATCGGCAAGAGAGATGGAGTAAATGACATCCCCGCCAGAAACTATTACGATAAAATGTCCGCAATGTGGGAAGGTGTATGAGGATTGGTACCGCCCCTCCGTCAACCTGATGATTGACGATTTTGACGAAGATTATCTCGAAAAATGCTCCAGTGCCATATGCCCGGCGTGCGGTCATAAGGTCAAAATCGGTATTCTCGTCGTTGATAAAGAAGGAACATTTGTTCTGCATGAGCAATGATTCTAAACTCGGATTTGCCCGGGGGAAATTCCAATAAATCTTCTCCAATCAGTTGCCTAGGATTCTATCCCATCTTTCAAGGTAATGTAATTCGTCCTTAGAAATTTTTTCGTCTAATTCTGTAATCTCATTGGATTTATTGTCAAGATTTTTAGTGATATCTTGAGCGACTTTATAATCCGCAGGATTTTGGAATATGTGGATTCTCTTCTTTATATTTGCATGAGCTCGTTTGATTACATCATTGTTATTTATAATCGCTTCTTTCCATGAAAAAACATAATATTTGGGAAATCTCCACGTCTGATCTAATGCAACACAAACAACATAATTAAATCGCGGTTTGCTCTCTTTATCTGATATCCTTTTATTTTGTTGTTTTTCTGTCTCGACCGTCCATCCCCAAATAGAGATTTCTCCTTTGAAAATACGTTTATCATTTTTAAGTGTTGAAGTTTTCACCTCTATTTCGATGTGTGGATTTTCGATAATGATATCACAATGAACCTGCCCACCTTTATGCTCCGCATTTGGATAGGTTGGGCATAATTTCTGTAAAACGTAATATTCACCTAGAAGAAACATCAACTCTTTTGAGGCTCTTTTATCTACTGGATAGACTTTTTCTTTGAAATCCAAGATAGCATCAATAACTATCTGACATTCGTCTGTAGTGACCATAAATCCCCATATGGTCGCCTATTCAAGAAAACCCTTTCTTTTTAGAGGAATACTTGACTACTCTTTGTCATCTGGCAAACCGAATGCGAAACGAATGGTAGAGAATTGGGCGCCGTTCTGGTTGATTCACACTTCATGCAGTACTGGAATTCAGTGCACCTGTTAGAAAGGTCGCTTCATGCCGGAGATATGGATGCAAATACGGTCAATCGAGAACAAGCGAGAACGGGGCAAGCTTAAGGGTTCTTTTGCGTTATCGGATTCTTTTGTCAAATTATCAGCAGCTGCAGAGGTTCGATACTTCTAAGTGGATGTAGCCATCTGTCGACAACTTGACAGAATCCTTTTGTGCTTTGGAACTCGTGAGGTTCTATATCCAAATATTTTGATTATTTTGTGTAACCTTGTCGTAGTTCGAGCAATTGCACTTTTTCCCACGATCGGTATTTTTGAGGATCCTGCCAGAAAACATTCCATGCATTGTTTAATAATTCGTGGATTTTTCCCGTTGCCTTATCATCAGCGAGGCGACATCCAATTGCTTTCACACCTTCCATTGAGTGAACTGCTGAAAGTTCCAGTAAATCTTTTGGACATGCCTTCCGATACAATTCATTTGGTTTAGAGCCGGTTATCTGTAGGAGATCGTCCCAAGTTTTTTTAATTTTATCAGCTTCGGTCTTTTGTCCTAAAAGGTCAAGTGCCATAAGTATGACTTCCATCCTAGCCTGATCTGGGGGATGAGATGATACTTGGTTTATTTTAACCTCGTAAGGATCAGCGTCATTTGAAGCTGTAAGGTACCAATGTGACCATGCATACGCCGGGCCAAGTGTGTAGGTCGCAAATAAATCGCAAAAAAACTCCATACTCCAATATTTCATCCAAGATTGGGCCAAGATATTTACTTGAAACTTATGATAATCTCTAGGTCCTGTCTGTCTGGATATTGCATTTCGTCGATTTAAGAAGAAAGTAAAGATTTTATTATTGAATTTTGTGAATTCCGCTTGGAATAATTCTGATTTGGGATTACCTTTTGCCGAAAGAATCGGATGTCCTAATTCGTGGTAGAGATCAGGAAGATGGAGAAAAGAATCTGACTCTGCTAGCGGTACTTGCAAAAGACCGATTGAAGGATGAACCACGTAATAATTTTGGGAAAGGCAAGTTACTGTTGGTGGATTCAGGGGGTATTTTATTTCTGTATGGATTTGAAACAAGATTTTGTTAAGAAGAACATCGTCGTCATTTGGGCGATTTAATGCAGCTATGCCTGACCATTCTAGCACGGATAGTTCTCTGATAATCCGACGAAGTAGACGGATTCTTATACCATTATTTTCCTTCGCTTTGACGTCAGGATCATTTGAGAGGTATTCAAGCCGCTCTAAGATGTTATCCAACTGACGTTCACATCGGCTATAAAGACCTGTAAATTCAGAGGATTTCAAAGGGCCTACTATCTTTCCGCGAAGCACTTTTGCTTTATCTGACGTTTGTGTAATAAGTGCTTCGATATAGTCTTTCATGTTCGCTTACCTCTGCATTCGAGAACTTACACTGAGGCATTCCTTGTCGATTACAGCAGCAATTTCTTCGAGATTTTTATAATCCTCCCTATTTTCCGTTTTCCTCTCCATTGCGTACGCTAACCTTTGGAATGCCTCTTTTGTTGTTGATGACCAACTGGATAGTTCCTCCTGTAATATCACATTCAAAAGGAGTACTCCCGGTTTTAATGTCTCGTTCGCACCAATTTCGTGTAACAATTCTACGAGATCTTTTCTCGCGTTTTCTGCTTCTTGATTGTTTGAACTTTTGATTTTAATCAATGCATAATCGATTCTGTCAGCGTAGATTCGAAGATACTCGTAAATACTCGCATTTAGGCCGATTTCACTCATTTTCAGTCATCTCTCCATCATCCTCATCATCTTCACCATACTCTAACAAATCTGCGTTATACTCCCCAGCATGTTCTCGTAATCGAATGTCTGCTAATTTGATTGTTAGTGGATATCGTGTACAATCTTCCGGACGGGTCCAGGTAAGACATGTGAGGAAGTACAAATCTTCAAGAATCTGCTCAAAGGATTGATTTCCCTCGATATATTTGACATGAAGAGGATTTACGGTTCCGCGTTTTCGGAATGCTCTGCCCGTAGAACAAAGATATGCATCGTGGCCGGACTGGAACCAATAATCACCGATTTCGGGATTTTCCACAAAATCGTTATCAAAAGATTTGTGGATCACTCCAAAAAATCTAATCGGTGCTGGCGAGGATTTTGCAATCTCCGCAAAATTAACATTCACTTCTCCTGAAAAAGCACACTCACTTTGCAGAATCTTGATCGCAGCCTTAATGCCCCGAATTTCGGTATCAAAGAATCTCCCATCTCGATGAAAAACAATGGAATTAATTATTTTTTGGCCAAACGAAAACTCCTCTCTCAGGATTTCAATAAGAATTGATTTTACCTGTTCTTTGGATAGTTTTTCTTTTTGGTTCGAATGTCTGATCTCGGTTCGAACATTAGATCCCGTTTTGTCGATAAATGAAAAACATGCTGTATGGTGTTTTACATCAATTCCAATCGTCAGGTCAAAATTTAATGGTGTTGCTAATACAAATGGCCATTTTTCGTTTGTAAGAAGGATCTTGGATATGGCAACATTCCTAAGATAGCCATCAAGCTTACCAAGCAATGCTGTATCATTTGTCCTTCTGTAAAGGACTCCTCTAGGTGAGTTGGGTGGAAGTACGTATGATCTTGAAGCGACGGTAGTGTGAATAACTGATATGAATAACGATTTTTTACGCAATTCTTGCATTATCATCGAGGCAAGCTGATCCTCTTGACGATTTTTTCTAGTACTATCATCATGCAGAACCACAATTCCATAACCGGGTGTATATGGTCTGGATTGCACGGCTTCAAGTATAGCCTTCCCCTGATTCGCAAATGTCCTCGCTCCATCGTCGTTATACTCAATCAATTCTGGCTCATATGGAACTTCAGAAGGATAGAGCTGATTTACCTTCGATTTTAGATCCATCAAAAATGCTGATCCATAACTTTGTGCAACAGATTTGGGCCAGATGAGATATTGTTTGTCTAAAGGTTCTGTCGAATACGGACCAATCTCTGAATCGAATAGTGCCTTCAGTCTTGCTTTTCCAAGCTCATTTAGTGAGACATGTCTGGCATCTTTCGAGCCACGAACGGATAATACAAAATTGTGTCCAAATGCAAAATCCGGCGTAATAAATGCGTTTCTCGGAATTTGTAGAGGTTTTTCTTTAATTTTGACTTTAGTATCCCAGAATGTGAGAGAATTCTTAATAATATCAATAAATTTTTGAATCTCCATTCTACGAACATCCGGACGAAGAATTGTGAAATTATGGAACTGACGTATTCTCGCATCGTTAGTTTCGAAGGAAGGGTAACAAAGCGCTGATGGAGCACCTTTAGGTTCATCTTTCCCGGATTTATAAATCACAACACTGCCATCGTCCGCGAGATCCGCAACTTCACGGGTGAGTGGTTTTGGTCCATGTCGCATGATATCTGCTTTCAACAAATTATGCTCAGTCGGGCTGCGATTAATCTGGTATTCGTTGACCTTTAGGTCACTAAGATCCTGGAGCTTTATGTCGTACCACCGTGATCCCCAGTGGTACACACATCTTAACCCCTTGAGGCGACGGAATTCGCTAGAGGTTAAGTGGGTTGGTAAAGGTTTTTGTGAAACGTACTTATGCTTTATATCAAAACAGATGGCGAGCTTGTTACCTGAAAGAACGATAATACGTATTGAAGCTCCGCGGAAGATATCGACACCCCGTTCCTGCTTTACAGGTTTTCTATAGAAGAAGGGTTGACCGGCTGATGGTTGCCAGACATCCTGATGATTGTGGAGACCTCCATTAAGTCCAAATTGCAAAAATCTTTGGCAGATTGTAATTGTTTCATCGGTCGGATTCTCAAAGTCAAGATCCAACATTTTATCGGTGAGATCGAAATATGCAACTGTTCGTACTAAAGTGTACGGTGATTGTGGTTCTAGAGAATCTTGTCTTAAAACGAGATATGGTCCTTCATCTCTCTCGATAATGGTAGCTGGAGAATTCAATTCGTAACTGAGTTTTCTAATAAGGATCTGTTTATTTTGATCATATTCGTCCTGATCTTTTGATAGTCCTCGAATTCGGTAGAGCTTATAATTGCTTTTTAGTTCATTCAGATTTGTTATTTCGAATACATTCGTTTCAAGCATTTCAGTCATACATATCTCACCAACAGAGCTTCTTGAAAGGGCAAAATTCACAAACTTCTGAATAATCTGTTGACGGAAAATCGACAGGTAGTAATTGTTTAGTTGCTTTTTCGCCAGTTGCAAGAGACATTTCATTCGAGGAGATTGCTATCATCTCTTCAAGGTCTTCAATCTCATCCATCGTAACGGCATGAAGTCTTACTGTGTTCGTGAGGAGTTGCATTTCCACTAGGCTTATATCTGAAGGCGTCAGTCCGTCCGGAAGAGGAGGCCAATCCCGATGTGGATTACAACTCGTTAAAGCTAGGGAGTAAAGCCCCAATTGTTTCCAATAATTTCCAATAGGATTAGAGTGAACTTTCCAATCGATGATGAGGGGCGCCTTATTCTGGTAAAAACAAATAACATCAGGAATTGCGGAAACACTTACTCCAAAACTTTTGAATGACAGAGTTTTTTGCGCTTTGAGGATAATTGCGTTATTCAGTGCTTCAAGAATAAACGAATTTGAGAAAAATGTATTCAAAGCAGACTTTATATCCTCCCAAGCTTCGTCGAATGCTTCTGTTTGAGGAATTTCACCATACTCGACTTCTAAAAATCCGTAAAATTTGGTATCGTCGTTTTCAATTTTCTGAAGCCCGAGTAATTGTTGTCTTTGATAAACTGATCCAGCTTTTTGCAAACTGCTCTCAAGATCAGCCGGTTTTCCTTGTCCAATGGATGGAATTACGTAATCACTAATAATGTAATCGACAATTTTCCCCCGCCAAGCTTTTAGATTTACGAGTCGCGCCAATCTCCGAGCTTCATTTCTTATGGGATCCTTCGAATTCGTATTGGCGTATTTGTTTTTGAAAAACCATTGCCGCTGACATGATCGAAATACATTGTGTTGTGAGAAGGACCAGCTCATTTCTTTCCTCGCGATTTTGCAGATCTCGAACGTAAAAAGGAAAGATATTCTGCAAGGGATTCTTCTTCGTCCTCTGTAAGTGTCCCAAACCGGCTAGAAATCTCTTGTTCAACGGGTTTCGTTTTTGTGTTTATGGAAACCGGGTGACCGGCACGCTCCATCAGATCTTCATATAAAACACAAAATTCTTGTGCTAATTTATATAATGTGACCGGTGATGGCTTTTTTACCTTGCCTGACTCCATTTGACTTAAAAAAGAAATGGAAATTCCGGCCTTTTTTTCGACATCACGAAGAGTTAAATTTCGTGCCAATCGAAGTGATTTAAGATAGGAGCCTAAATCTTGGGGTTCAATTTTTCTTACTACCATATAAAACGCATCAAACAATGTTTACTAAGTCAAACAAACATATAAAGATTTGCTTAAAAATGTTTTATGTAGTAAACTGCGTGTACCTGTTTCTCATCTGAAATGGCGATATCCGGAGAACGAGGATGCAAGAGATCGTACAGGGGGGGAAATTCCAAGATCATAATGCTGCTTTGAAGGCATTTGAATATGCACTGAAAATTAATCCCAACGATAACATGGCGTTCTGCGACAAAGGACTGGCCTTAATGCATCTCGACCGTGATGTAAAGGAACAGGAACCGCTGGAGATCCGTGTTACTATTGATAGCGGCGATTGTTTCTTTCTCGGCCGCGATAACCGCGTTAAAAGTTCCTGGATAGATCGCCAATCCCTTTCGGATTTCGATCTGCATAGCACCGGATCCCTGCTGCACTGAGGTGGATAAAGATCCTGTCTAGGGGGTGAAAGTGAAATACCGAGTAAACTATCGACAATAGTTGGTTTGATACTTACAAAAGCGAGAACGGCGCTCTCGTTGGAGTAATCCAAATTGAGACAACTCATTACAAAGTTTTCAAGGGAAATGAAGAACGAACTGAACTTTTCGACAGAACTTCCAAAATCTGGTTTTATAAAGAATTGTTTATTAAGATTGTCGCGTCTAATCATCATTATTCATGGTGTTAAAAATGAAGACGCTTTCCCAGTTATGCACTCCTCGTCAGAGTGTTTTCGATAAAAATATTCGGATTCGCGATACCGTTCTTGAATTGAGCGATTTCTATCAGAAAAGAATCGATCCAAAACCTTTCTTTGCAGAAAACTATCAGACCGATGGAATGAAGGAATTGTTAAAACAGGCATTCCTCCGTTTTTCTGGAAAATCTGATGGAGCTGTTATCAAACTTACGCAGGCCATGGGTGGTGGCAAAACCCATTGTATGATTACCCTTGGTCTTCTTGCACAATATCCCGAATACCGAAAAGAGGTAATGGGAGAATCTGCCCCGAAAGGGTTGGGGCCTGTGAGGGTTGTTGCATTTACCGGGCGTGAAACTGATATTAAATATGGAATATGGGGATCAATTGCTGCACAGTTGGGAAAAGAAGAACAGTTCAAAGAATATTATTCCCCCCTTAAAGCTCCGGGTTTAACAGCTTGGATCAATCTATTGAAAGGTGAACCGCTCGTAATCCTGCTTGATGAAATCCCGTTCTATCTCAATGCTGCAAAACAACAGTCCATCGGTAATAGTTATCTGAGTGATGTTACCGTCACAGCGCTATCAACTCTGTTTACAGCGGTCGGGAAAAGTGAGCTCGATAATGTCTGTATCGTAATCTCGGATCTCCAGTGGAATTATGAAGAAGGATCAGAAAAGATCCAGGAAGCACTCTCACATCTTGAAAAAGAGAGTCAGAGAGGTGCGATCAATCTCGAACCAGTGAAGATCAATTCCGATGAGGTTTACCACATTCTGAAAAAGCGCCTCTTTGAGACATTACCTTCAATAAAAGAAATCAAACCCATTGCAGAAGCTTATGGCAATGCTCTCAAGGAAGCAGGGCAGATGAATCTGACCTCACTCAGTCCCGATAAATTTTCCCAGCAGATAATCGAATCATATCCATTCCATCCTGCTATCAAGGACCTGTATGCACGATTCCGTCAGAACCGTGATTTCCAACAGACCCGCGACCTTATCCGTCTGATGCGAAAGATTGTTTTCTCTCTATATTCTGAAGGTGGGGCTTCGACCACCGCCTCTCTGATCCATCCCCATCATATCAATTTGAATAATGAGGAGATTAATCCCGAATTTACCAGAATCAACCACGATCTCGGGAATGCAATTAGCCACGATATCGCGTCAAACGGCAGTGCTGTTGCTGAACTTATCGATCACGAGCAAGGTGGGCACGATTCTACGGATATTGCAAAACTTGTCTTTGTTTCATCACTCGCAAATGTCCAGAATGCCGTTATCGGCCTCACGGAAACAGAGATCATCGCATATCTTATCAGCCCGGGTCGTTCGCTTTCTAATCTACCATCCGTTATCGACATCATGCTCAACCAGCAATGCTGGTATCTCCATAAGGATAATAGTGGCAGAATCTGTTTTAAAAATACCCAAAACCTTGTAGCAAAACTACGGTCATATGCAGATGGATATTCCCGCGAGGTTGCTCTTAAGGATGTGAAGGATTATCTCAATATCATTTTCAAGCCTGAACGGAAAGACTGTTACCAAGATCTCTTGATCTTTCCCGCAGTTGATGATATTCAAGACTCCCCCGACAAGGTCACTCTCGTGCTCTTTGAACCTCATCAGGGTAGCCTGCATCCTGATCTGAAAGCATTATACGACCGGCTTGATTACAAGAACCGGATTTGTTTTCTTTCCGGACCCCGCGAGACCATGGATTCTCTGGTGCAGACGGGAAAAGAGTACAAAGCGATTATTACAATTATCAAAGAGATGCAGGCCGAGGGATATAAGAAAGATACTCCTCAATGCATCTCTGCGGTTGATCTCCGAGATATAATTATATTACGTCTTCTAAGTGCAGCAAAAGAAACGTTCACTGTTCTCTGGTATCCGATGAGTGGGGATTTGCGCAAGACGGATATCTCCATGAATTTTACCGACAATAAATATAGGGCTGAGGCGCAGATCCGTCAGACCCTTTTGGAAAAACAGAAGTTTACTGAAGATGTTGATAGTGAAATCTTCCGAAAGAAATGTGAGCAACGGCTCTTCACACAGAAAGTCATGAAATGGACGGATATCAAGACCCGGGCTGCCGTTGTTCCGGAATGGCAGTGGTGTCACCAGAGTGCGCTTGAATCTCTTAAAGACAAAATGGTTGATCGTGACCAGTGGAGAATCGACGGCGGGTATGTGGATAAAGGACCGTTTCCGAAACCTAAAACGTCAGTATCTCCACAAGAGCTTGATCGTAATGAAGATACCGGGGCTACAACGCTTCGGATAAATCCTATTCATGGAGATACAGTATTTTATGAGATAGGAAGCGAGGCAACACCTTCATCAGCCCGTGTGCCGGATCTTCATCGGTTTGTGACAAGCGAAATGCGGGTATCATTCCTCTGTGTTGATTCTACTGGAGTCCATGAGCAGGGTGAACCATATCTCTGGACAAATAAAGTGACACTTAAAAAATTTGTTCAAGATGTGGATACAAAGACCAAACGAATCGAACTTCGGTCAGCACCCCCAGGCGCTAAAATCCGGTATACAACTGATGGTTCAAATCCAAAGAACAGCGGGGGTGTCTATGACGACCCGTTTACCGTGAAAAAGCCGGCAAAGATCATTCTTGCAGTGGCTAAAAAAGAGAATATTGAATCAGCTGAAATGAGGATCGACCTGTCATGGAAGGCCGAAGGCCCTTCTATCGATCCAACAAAACCCGGCGTCTGGAAACGTGATTTCACCTATGGCACAACCAAGGAGAGTTATGAGATGATCGAACGGTTAAAAAAGTTCGAGTCATTGGCCGCTGTCCATAAAATATCCGTTGTCGTCAATTTAGAGAAATGGGTTGAATTCAATGCGGATCAGAATATTCGTTTCAAGCCCGAACAGATCGAAAAAGTGGTGGCCACACTCCGGGAGATCTATTCCGAAGGAGAGGTTGCAATTGATTTTGCCGAAATTGCGTTCCCCTCGGGTCAGCACCTCCTTGACTTTGCCGCAGATATCAGACAGAATGTAAAATCGGGTGAGGTTGTTCAACAGTGATCTACGGATTCGGTGTCGATCCCCAAGAATCCCAACACCACTTCATTGTCTCCATTCCGAAATCGGAAGAGGGAGAAGTCTGGATCACTGAGCATATGAGTTTTCCGGAGCATGGTTGGGGCGAGAAGATTCGTGACGTTGAGAGTACTGCCGATGAACGGACACGTGTTGCTCTTCCTCGACGGAAATGGAATGCTATCGCGGACGTTGTTAGTGAAGAGTTCAACCGGCGCTTGCGAAACTCCAAGATTCGGACTGGGAAATGGAAACAAGCGGGATTAAACCCGGTCTGCATAATGTTCGGTAAGGAACTTGTCCTGCTTGCTTGGGCTATCGAGGACGCAGATCCTGGTAAGATTCCCACAGCCATTGCAAACTGGAAAGGGCTGAGCCCCGAAGAACGGTGGTGGCTTTTTACGATGACGAACGCAGCAACCGGGCAGGCACTTCGAGGTAAGGGTATAGGATGGCGCAAAGCGGTCAGGTTCGCATTTACTGAGAATCCGTTATCAGTATCAATTCCTGAACAGCGAGTGGGACTCATTGCTGACCTCGACAAGATCCAGCGTCGATTAGATGCAAAGAAGAAACGAAAACCTCAGGGAGTGACACTTGGAAATTTTGTAGCGGAGGAAGAAGGCGATGAAGTCATTCATTGAGGTGCAATTTCCAGTATCAAAGCTTTCGAAGGAGAGCTATAAAGAACGGAAAGGTGCACAAGGTCAAACCCTCACTCAGCTAGGGAAATGGTGGGGTGGGAAGCCCCTTGTTCTCATCCGTGCTGCAATTTTAGGACTTCTTATCCCTGCTTCCGATGATCCTAAACGTGATCGAGAGATCTTTTTCAAACTCATGGGTATGGATGAGGAAGGACTTCTGCGACGTAAGATCAAATCCATTCCAAAAGATGTTCTCTTTGCTCATCTCACACCATCAGAACAATCGCGATGGTTTGGGGTTTCACCTGAGGGAAAATATGAACTACGAAAGCTTAAACGTGACGAGAAGGATTCCCTCCAGCATACGGTTTTTCTGCGTTTAACATATGATGAAAAGATCGAATATTGCTGCCGCCCGGAGGAATGTGATACACTCACTTCTGAGGATTGGAAAGTAATCAATTCGCATTTTGGAACGAAAGCATTCTCTCTTTCAACACTTGTTCAAGAGCTTGGGAAACGGCAATTCGGTGAGAATCCATGTATCGGTGATGCGTTCTCTGGCAGGGGAAGCGTACCGTTTGAAGCAGCCCGTCTTGGCTGTGATGTTATTGGTACGGATCTCAATCCGGTTGCTTCTCTGCTTACATGGGCTTCACTTAATATCATTGGTGGGGGAGAGGACGTCGTAACGGACTGCTGTAAATTCCTGCGAAATGTCTATGATGAAGTCGATAGGCAAATCGTTGATTGGAAAGTGGAGCATAATTCGAAAGACTGGCGTGGATATGCGTACATGTACTGTAATGAGGTCATCTGCCCGGAATGTGGGTGGAAGATCCCCCTGCTTCCGACACTGATTATCGCTGAACGAATGGACAAGGTGATTGCAGAATTGGTACCGGTTCCAGAAGAAAAACGATTTGATATTTTTATCCGAGACGGCTGTTCCGCATCGGATGCCGAGTACGCAAAAAAGAACGGGACGATGAAAGATTCCCAGATACGCTGTCCGAATCCTAGATGTACTGCCCATTCAGCCCCTCTTTCACTTGCCGCAATAAGACGTGAAGGTTCAGGAGGGCTCCGTCTTTGGGATGCACGAGATATCATTCCCCGTATGGATGATATTTTTCAGGAACGGCTGTATTGCATCCGTTGGGAAGAGGCGACGACTGGACGTTCAGTGTGGCATTTCTGTGCACCAACCGGAGAAGATCTACAGAACGAAGAACGTGTGTTAACACTACTTAACAAACGATTTAATAAATGGCAGGAAAAAGGCATCATTCCCTCAATGAAAATCGAATCAGGATATAATAACGATCAACCAATCCGAGAACGGGGGTGGACACATTGGAATCATCTTTTCACACCAAGACAATTGTTATATCACGGATTGCTTGCTGAAACGGGTTTGCAAAAAGCCCATACAAAAACTGAGAAGGTCATTATGATGCTTGCATTAGGGAGGTGTGCCGATTGGAATAGTAAATTGTGTCATTGGGATCCTGGAACGGATAAATCAAAAGACACCTTCTACAATCAAGCTTTGAACACTTTCTATAATTATGCGGGAAGAGGATTTTCATTTCTTAATCCGACATGGAATCTCAATTTAACTGGGGAGATAATCGATGTTAAATCTTTAATTTCACCTTCTGATGCCCGTTCTATTGTAAATAATTGTCATATCTGGATCACAGATCCTCCATATGCTGATGCAATTAACTACCATGAATTATCAGAATTTTTCCTTGCATGGTACCAGAAACTAATGCCTATAGTCTTTCCTGATTGGGTGCCAGATTCTCATCGTGCATTAACAATTCGTGGGACAGGGGAAGATTTCCGTAAAGGAATGATGGAATCATATCGGAACCTTTCCCATCTTATGCCGGATAATGGCATGCAAATTGTCATGTTCACTCATCAGGAACCTGCGGTTTGGGCAGATCTTACACTCATTCTTTGGGCTGCGGGTTTGAGCGTGTCCTCCGCATGGTGTATCCAAACCGAAACCGAATCTGGAATAAAAAAGGGGAATTATGTACAAGGTACAAACCTGCTCATTCTCCGGAAACAGAGATCCGAACGAGTTGTATTTCTTGACGAGGTGTATCCAGAAATCGAAGATGAGGTCAAACGGCAGCTTGATTCGATGACTGCAATTGATGACAAGGAAGACCCGAATTTTTCAGACACTGATTACCAGCTTGCAGCATATGCTGCATCACTTCGTGTCCTTACAAGCTATAAACAGATTGAGGGGATTGATGTTGCTCGCGAGCTTGCTAGAACCCGAACAAAAGGCGAAGTGAGCGAATTACAAAAAGTCATTGAGGAAGCTGTGAAAATTGCCTGTGATTACCTCGTCCCATACGGGATCAATTCATCTCTCTGGAAACAACTTTTAGCTGAAGAACGGTTCTATCTTAAAGGGCTTGAATTGGAAAGCCATGGTGAGTTTCGAACCGGTGTATATCAAGAGTTAGCGAGAGGGTTTGGAATTCGACAGTATCGCCCTTTCCTTTTCTCTTCCAAAGCAAATGACACCCGTCTCAAGACTGCGACCGAATTTAAATCCGGTGATCTCGGAAGCGAAGGATTTGGCGGAACAGTTCTCAGAAAAATCCTTTTTGCCATCCGACAGACCAGTCAGACAGAATCCACCAATGCCGGGAGAACATACCTTCGTTCTGAACTCGCCGGGCTTTATTGGGACCGGAGAAAAGATATCATCGAACTTCTGAATTATCTTTCATTGCTTGAGAATGCAGCGCCTACAGCCCACTGGAAACAGGATGCTCACAATGCTTTCCTTCTTGCCACCGCCATTGAACAGGACCACATCTGATGCGTTATGATCCAACGTTTTTCTTCTCGGAAAACACGGCTCGGAAAATCATTTCTCGCGGACCGGCTTGACGGCGCCCGAGGATATGATCGAATCGCCGGCTACTTCAGTTCCTCAATTCTTGAGATTGCAGGGGAGCAGATAGAAAATATTGACGGTGTAGTGAGAATAGTCTGCAATTCACATCTTGACGAGAAAGACGTCGTTACAGCATCATCTGCTATGGCAAAACAGCGACAGGAATGGTGTGAATTCGAGCCAGAATCTCTTAAACCGGGCTCTAAAAACCGGTTCGAACGCCTTTCCCGTTTCCTTAAGGAAGGAAAGATCCAGATCCGCATTCTCCCAGATTCTACATTTGGTCTCATCCATGGAAAAGCTGGCGTCATTACAAAAAAAGACGGATCAAAGACGGCATTCATCGGAAGCGCCAATGAGACGGTGAGTGGCTGGCTCCTCAATTATGAAATAATCTGGGAAGATGATTCAATAGAGGCTGCGGCGTGGGTGCAGGAAGAATTTGATTTCCTCTGGAACCACAAGGATGCTTATAATATCGCAGATTTCATCATTAGCGATATCGACCGTCTCGCGAAACGGACGGTCATCTCATCCATTGATGACTGGAAAAAGACTGCGGATCCCGCAGCCACTATTGTCGAAGCTCCTGTTTACCGTAATCAGCTAGGTCTCTGGGAGCACCAGAAATATTTCATCAACCTCGCTTTCGATGCCCACCAGACAAAAGCCGGTGCACGACTAATCCTCGCCGATGAAGTTGGCCTGGGTAAAACCATCCAGCTCGCAACGACTGCTACACTCATAGCACTTACAGGAACCAGACCGATCCTGATCCTAGTCCCTAAGACACTCATGACCCAATGGCAGGATGAGATGCGGGAGCTTCTTAACGTTCCCTCCGCGGTTTGGAATGGCAAACAATGGATCGATGAACAAGGGATTGAATATCCCATAATGGGAGAAGAAGGAATCAAACACTGTCCGCGAAGGATCGGAATAATATCACAGGGATTAATCACTCGCCTTTTTGATGATCACACTTCAAATTTCTGCCAAAATCTGTTAGGCCTTTCCTATGATTGCATCATTGTCGATGAGGCCCATCGTGCCCGAAGGGCTAATTTATCAAAGGCCGACCGGGAGGAAAAACCGGAACCAAACCATCTCTTTGCATTCCTGCTTCAGTTGGCAGGACGAACAAAGAGCCTCCTGCTCGCTACCGCAACACCCGTCCAGATGCATCCCATTGAAGCGTACGATCTTCTCTCAATAATCGGAGGGGGGCAAAACGAGACTGTTCTCGGGATTCAGGATAGCCACTGGCGTCGGGAGCCTTTATTATCTATCGCTATGATTCAAGATCCAGACCATAATCCTATGCCCGAACAGGATCTGGAGAGATGGGCATGGATTCGGAACCCCCTTCCGCCAAAAGATGAAGGCCACGATTTCCAGATTATCCGGTATGAATTGAAACTCAGTGATGACGATGCCTGGACAAAAGGGTATGAAAGCTGGGAGCGACTCACACCTTCGGGTAGAGACAGAGTCAGAAGGCTTTCCAGAACCTTCATGCAGAAGCATAATCCATTCATCCGTTATATTATTCGGAGAACCAGAAAATACCTTGAAGAAACAAAAAATCCGGAGACCGGAGAACCCTACCTGAAACCGGTAAAAGTTGTCCTTTATGGCGAACGGCCTGCTGATGCTCTCTTGTTGAATGCGTATCTCCAGGAGGCGTTCCAAGAGGCAGAAGATTTCTGTACTGCTCTCTCTCAAAGAGCGAAAGCGACAGGGTTTTTAAAAACACTCCTTCTCAGACGGGTTGGAAGCACACTTTACGCCGGGAGAAGAACCGCAGAAAAGATGCTTGGAATATCCCCTGATGAACAGATAAATGAAGAGGAGGAAGAAGACGAAACGACCACATCCACAAGTCCCCTTTTCCGTGAAATGACAGATGAAGAACGCATGCATCTCAATAGATTTTACCAGATCCTTTCTGATCATGAGAATGAAGATCCAAAAATATCAAAGATAAGAGAAATACTGTTAGAGAAACGGTGGCTGGATCGCGGATGTATCATCTTCTCGCAATATTTTGATTCGGTCGAATTTCTTGCAAGAAAATTATCTGCTGACATGTCTGATGAATTAATTGGCATTTATGCCGGGGGAAATCGGTCTGGAACCTATCATCAGGGGATTTATCAGCGAGTACCCCGCGAACTGATAAAATCGATGGTAAAAAAACACCAGATTCGTCTTCTTATTGGAACGGATGCTGCGAGCGAAGGTCTCAATCTTCAGAGCCTCGGTACCCTTATCAACCTCGACTTACCCTGGAATCCGACCAGACTTGAACAGCGAAAGGGTCGGATCCAACGGATCGGGCAAGTATATGATGATATCTGGATCTTTAATCTCAGATACAATGGTTCGGTTGAAGACAGGGTTCATGATTTACTCTCAGACCGGCTCCAGAATATCAATGCTATGTTCGGGCAGATTCCCGATGTTCTCGAAGATGTCTGGGTTCAGGTGGCCCAAAACGATATTGATGATGCGAAAAAGACGATTAATGCCCTTCCGCCGAAACATCCGTTCGAATTAAAATACGAGAAACCTCTTGGAAACATTCCATGGGAGACCTGTAGTACCGTTCTTGATAAAATTGAGATTCAAGAGACGCTAAGGAAGGGATGGTAATGTTTGAAAAGTTGACCATCACTATGAATATGTGAAAAACCCAATTATGGAAAGAATCTACGATGCTAAAAATTGTAAGCATGGTTATTATCTGCACGTTTGATCAACCGTTTCATTTACAATATCTTTCGAAAAATATTGATGGAGCCCGACTACCAAATAAGGGAGGAAGTTGGGTAAAATTAAGGCTAAAGCCTGAAAATTATTACATCGCTTTTTACAAGTCGGGTAAAATTTTAATTACTGGCGTAAAATCATTGAAGAAAATAGCCAATATTTCTCAAAGAATTTTAAAAATACTCGATGAGGTGGGGGTTCACGGTAGTATTACGAAAATTGAGACCGTCAATATCGTTTGTCTCGGAACGTTACAACTTAATACCACACTTGAAAAAATAGTTTTCTATTTAGATAGTCCCGATGCAAGTTACGAGCCGGAACAATTTCCAGGATTAATTTACAAAAATTGGGGAGCCACATTCCTTATTTTTTCAACAGGCAAGGTAATTCTTACTGGAGTGAGAGAGTTTGAAGAAGCAAAAACACTATTCGAAAAACTTGAAAAATTAATAAATGTCCAATATATCAGCAAATTCAAACGTAAGGAGAAACGCTAAATGGTTGAAGATTTGTTAATTGGCTATATTATTGCGTTGCTTTCAATAGTTGTCGGATTTGTTTTAAATGAAATTCATGATTGGTACAAAGTGAGTAAAAAAATAATTCAAAAAGAGAATAAAATTGCCAAAATCCTATCGACTGATATTAATGCAATTCTTGATTCATTAGATTCGTATCAACATGAATGCCATAGGCCTGAATATGATGAAAATCTAGAAATGGTTTGTATCGCTAGGAATGCACAAGGAACATTATTGAAAAATATTTTGGCAGATTTCCAAGCAATATGTAATGATCCAACCGTTTTTGATAATCCAACATTTCAAGATGTTTTCGAATTCAAGTTGTTTTTAAGCGAGTTTACTGATAGATGTAAAGAAGTGATCGAATTTGATGACTTTTGGATGACCGAATTGAGAAGATTGGGAGTTACGGCTATTGATGATGTAAATAATGACGCTTTAAGGGATACATTAACCCAATCATGGAATTACCGCTTTGAAGATTTGCATGAAAGATTCGTTCGCGATTTTAATCTTGTTCGAGATAAAGGTTCTGAGTTAAAAGATGTTTTAGGAACAAAATACAACTTTTAATAAGTTTAATGAATAAATTTAAATGAGTGTCGAGCGCCGTTCTACGTGTTTCTCGATCACATTTTTGAATTTCGACAGCTGTTTTCTGACTCGTTATTGAAATTCATACGGTATAGGAAACGCTGAACACGAGCTCAATACGCCCGTAATTTTACCCACTACACGATCGATCTAAAATTGTTCGGTACTACGGCGGAGAGTAGTACAATGGGGCCATAAAATTTCAATACGGACTCAGAAACACGATCTTTTTGAGACCTTATGAGTTTGTTTATGACCGCACGAAAAACGAGAACAGGGTTCTTCGGCGTACATAGTGAGTAAAGTATAAATATTAGAATTGCGATGGATAGCCATGAGCGAGCGAATTACAGTTCAAGAGAACCGTCGCTACGTACCGAAGTATACGTCGGCGACCTTCCGGCAGGGAAACACGCCAAATGAGACGGTGATAACTGTTACGGGAACAAGGGGACTAACGCAGCGTGAATTTGTTATCGGGTATCTGACAAAGGTTGGACGTTCCGGGGCCTACGTGAACGAGTTATATAATTCGTGGAATCAGATGCGAGCCGCCATTAATAAACCTCGGAGTACATACCCTTCGTTCCGGAAACTCATCTGGAATATGAAGAAAGAAAAGATCATCGTGCCAATTCCAGAGGCAGAAATTCGTGCGCGGGGTCTCATCGGAGAAGCACCGATAGCGCGGTCGTATTACCGCTTGAATCCCGATTACGTCGATGGTCGATAAATCCATTTTATTGCGTTCTTTGGGAAAATCGACAAGATTTTAAACTTTTTCCAACTTTTCTTCCACTCCCAAAACGAAGAGCGACTACGTAACCAAGTAACGTAACCCTTTTTGCGGGTTTAACACGAGTTAAGGTATAATCGCTAAAAATGCCCAGATTTCAAATCCAGTAATTAAAACCAGTCAAAATCCAATTCACCGTCCGGCAATCGCGCCGTTCTCCTTTTTCTAGCCCGTGGAGCGCTATAAATACTTAAAAGAGCCAAAGCATCCCGAAATAGCCAAAAAGGATGGTGATCGAATGAACAAAGCCAAAAAGAAGCAGAAACACGTAATCCAGCGGTATTTAGTCTCGATGAGAGGATGTGAGGCTTGCGGGGATGCCAAGAGAAAACTCAAGGCCAAGATCATGTCAGGCAAGATAAAGATCGTGACCCCTTACGACCACAAAGGCGTGGAAATCCTCCAAGCTCTGAATCTGTGGGAAGTCCCGGTTTTGGCACAGGAACTCGACGATGGCACCTTCAAAAGGGAATGGTGAAGCAGTGGAAATAATCAAGTGAAGGTGAACGGCGTGTTTAATGTAATAGAGTTTCTGAGAAGCATTTCTGAGTATCGCACGTCATTAATGTATTATCCGTCGGCGGGAACGAATGGCGGGCATTTACTGGACTATGATGAGTTTAACATGTTTGTATACTCTGACTATTTTCCTTGGAGGTTCGGTGGAACTCGATCTGAATTCTATCGTCACTTTCTTTCCAGTTGTGGAGGGAAAAAAATCGATTTGATCGCGGCAACCGAAGAATGCAGGGTCTTCTACACTTCCGGCGGAAAATGGGGTGTATTCCTTTTTCTGAGTAACGACAACGCCGTAGACATCATCCGGAAGAGTGAAATACCAATCGAAGGATTTTGCGGGGTAGTGGATGGCTGTGTGGAAGGGGGCAACACGGAGTGCTGCAACGAATTCCCATTTATGTCGAAAATTCTCGGGCTCATGGGGGCACGAATGACGGTCATTTCAGACCATGCTCCGGCACTCCTCAGCTTGAGTCGAGGGGAGGCATGGATGCCGGCTCTGTGGAAGGATCTTAAATTCCCAAGGAATCTTGAGCATCAAGGTAGAGAGTTCCGGATCACCGTTGAATCGAAGACCGCACCGGGATTCAACAACGCACATATTTTCTGCGTTGAGCGAACCGATGGTGTCGAGGGATACATGCGCAGGATGCGGAAGGATCGCAAGACCCCGTTTTCCCTTAGATAACCTTTTTATATCATATCTTTTAATGCATTTTTGCAATACAGACGGTATATTAGTAGAAATTTATTTATAGAAGCGCAAGCAAGGAAAGCAGCGGGTGAAAACTATGGTTGCTAACACCAAAACCCGGAACCGTTCCGCGAATGGCGGAACACATGCATCGCCGATTGATTTTTCGGTTGAGTTTACGATTCCAGACCCAACCGACATAAATTCTATGAAGTCGCGTATCGTTTTCCCAGATGATGATGACATCGAAGATGACGATGAAGAGGTGGACTTCGGTACACGCGTCCTTAATTTTAGGAAACGCGAACTGCTCCGTGAATTGCAGGAGATTAAAAAATTAGAGCAGGAAGCCCAGAGTCAGGATGACGACGAAGATGAAATCGAAGATGACGATGATTTTGATCGCCGTGGTCGTTCTGGCCAGCGGGGGCGCCGCTAAACCATAAAGCATAGTATCTGTGAAGAGCGTTAGTGATCGCGAGTTGCGATCTGCGAAAAGAACCATAGTGGGGGTTTGATTCTCCCACGCTCCTATCTTGTTCTCATCCGTCCTTTTGATTGTATATTCGTGCCTTGGCAATCTTGACGTTTTCTCCATCTATATCAATACCGATGAATTTCCGGGCACGTCTCTTTGCAGCAAGGCCGTATGTTCCGGTTCCCATAAACGGGTCTAATATGGTTTCTCCGGGGAGACTGAAAGCATCGATAAGGGGTCTCAGCTCTTCTGCTGATTGTTGCCAATCGTGTGCATCCTTCTCGCGCCCCGAACCCGTCAGCAGGTCGTTATACATGCAGTATGGCTTATGCTGTGGATTTTTCACACCTATGATAACGGGCTTAAATCCATTTTGAGCTCCTACATGGTGCATTGCGGCGGTTCTCCCAGACATTGCAAGCGCGCAGATGTGGTAGAACTCTAACGCATCGTCGCCAAATTCCACCCCACATTCACGGAACCCTTCAAACACCTCGGGTAACCGTGCATGCCCGATAACCATAACGAGAGCGCCCCCGGGTTTCAGCACCCGATTCACAATACGCATAAAGGGTGCGATACTCTCCGAAAATTCAGCGACATACGGGGGATCTGTAACGACAAGGTCTATAGAGTTGTCCGGAATCTTTTCCTCATACTCGAAAAAGTCAGCACGAATTAACCGTACCGTGTCTGGAAGGGCCTTAATTTCGGCAGCCACTTTGATGTACTCATCCCGGGTTTTCTCACGATTGAGGACGGATACAGCTTCCTTGACGGTCTTTTCCTTTCCGTTCGCAATCTTCTCCGCGACAGCTATCTGAACATCCCTGCCGGCCACTCTCCCTAAACGTATGAGTTCAGTGGCATTATCAGCTACGGGAGTTTTTCGGAGTATATCGCGTACCTCATCAGGCAGGGATCGAACCATCTGCATCCGTTGTTGTACAGTCCGTTCGGAGACCCCCATACCTTGAGCGATTACCTTCGTGGTCACTTTCTCCACGGTAGAGTGAGGTGGTGCAAAGTCTGCACCACCTCCGCCAGTTTTGCCCCCTGCGTAATAGATACACTCCCCGGACGTAACGGTATACTGGTTCTCTCCCGCCCTAGCGCGTTTGCCTAATGCATGAAGTATCTCTTCCCGCCGCTGAAGGTGTTCACCCTGTTCCAGCATCGTCAGTTCTTTCCGGCTTAGGTTTTCCTCAATGCTCACGAGTTCGTTCAAAAGAGGATCGTTTGGTACAACCTTCGCCGGGATAGCAGTCCAACCAAGTTCGCAAACTGCAGCGAGACGGTGGTTCCCTGTCACGAGAACTTGATCTTGTGTCACGACGATCGGATTGAGGAGACCGACCTCTGATATCGATCTCTTGAGCGTGGCCACGGTATCAGGGTCTATCGGACGTTTCGGGTACACCGGCACGACAATCTCGGCAACCGGGATCTCTGCGATTACAGAGATAGTGGAGGTAGTATCAGACATCGATGACCGCTCCTCCTTTCCCAACATGTTCGCCACATTTCATAATGGTTACACGGGGAGATCGACCGCAGTGATGTTCGACGCGTATCAGTCCCGCACCTTCCATCAAAAGGAGGTTTCTCCTCACTGTCCAGCGGGTTACATGAAAGGCATTCATGACCTTGTACGAGACAAGAACGGTAGTGGAGTTGGTGAGGCCGGCAAGATAGTAGAGGACAATCCCGACATGAAGAGACTTATCGGATAACCCTGCAACACAAGTAAGCCAATCTAAAGGGATTGGCCCTCTCACAAACGGTTTGGTTTGCCGTTTGTACCCCCCTCTGCTCTCATATCCTTCTAAAGAAGACTTAGAAGAAAAGAGAGATAAGATGGGACGGGTGGAGCGTGGTACCCCAAAAATGGGTGCATCCTGCACCGTTAATGGTGCAGTGTGCTCTTGGTTATCCATTTTCACACCTCTCTAACAGGGTCATAACGCGGTTCCACATTTCTGCACCACGTCGGTCTGAATACCGTTCGGGGTAGTCCCAACGCTCGGCGTCAGTGCGAAGCTCGAAGCCGTCGAGAACTATCTTGCTAGCTTCACCCATCTCTTTCTGCGTGGTAGTAATCGCGGATGCCAGTTCATCGAGTGGCGCTTCGATAAGAATTGCATCATGAACGGGGGCGCAGACTTTGACTCCGGTATCCAGTACCCTACAACAAGCCAGTCGGAGTATCTCTGCTCCATTCGCTTGCATCAGGAAATTCCTGATAGTTCCGACTTTAGACTTTTCACTGGGATGATAGTACCACCCAAATCGCGTCCAGATTCTGTTATGAATGAACGCATAATCCATTACGCTGTCTGACCAGTTCCAAAACCTTGCGTAGGTTCTCCTGTGCAGATTGAGAAGGTTCTGGGCTACTGTAATGGGCTCCCTAATAGACGTAGCAAGACGACATGCTCCCATCCCATACTGAACCGCGAGAGTGCATTGCTTGAACAGTTCTCGTTCCCGTGGATGCGTTTGCTTTGTGGCGTTCTCCGGCACCGCATGGGCTTGTTTTGCAAATGTGATATACGGATCACCACTGAGGTAGGCATCTTGCATCGCAGCATCTTCTGACAACGCTGCGGCAACTCCAAATTCCTGTTGACTATAGTCTATGTATGCAATGCCCAATCCCGGCTGTGGCTTGATGAGACTTCGTAACCAAACGGCGAGAGCAAATATATATTCCGATGTTGAAGGCGCGTTTCTGCCAGTAAGAGTTTTAAAAGGCCACGGATAACATCGATTCCGTCCATCGTGACCAATAAGGAGTTGACTAAGACGAAGTTTTCCCAAGATGTACCGGAGCTCATGTATCGGAATGATTTCTGGGTAAATCTTTGCCATATCCTCAAAAGTCTCATCGTCCAGCGAAAGACGCCCTGTTTTTGTTCGAGGCCAATTGATATCTCGTTCAGCGAGCCATTTCTCCCACCGATCAAGTTTGAAAGTTAATCCGTCGAACACTCCGAACTGTCTATCGACATCTCTTACCAACGATGATTTGATCGGTTCCCAGTGTTGTATCAGTCGTTTGTGGGTTTCAACATCGAGAGGTATACCATTTCTCTCTATCTGCCCAATTGCTGCCATATACCGTCCCCGCAAGAGCGCGCGGGGCAGGTCAATACCGTTTTTCATTGAATGAAAAAGTCTTTCTCCGGCAACCACATCGGATAGACAGTAATCAAGGATCTCCCGTTGATCTTCCGAAGAATAAGGTTCCCCCTTAAGGATACACCCCCGCATTCTCTCTTTTTCTTCTTTCGTTATTCCGGGAATTCCGAAATAGATCAAAGCACCTAAAAGGTCTTTACCGGATGGAACGGGTAGCCCATTCGTAAGATTAAGGAATTCGACATAGAGATCGAGTATGTTTGTGGGAATATCCCATCCTAATTGAAGATGACAGGACATTTCTGCTGTAGCCGCGTAAGCAACAAAGAGGGAGTCTTCCCCAATCGAATAAGGTGGTTTGTGGGGGGGATTCTCCACAAGCCACATTTTCTTGGTCTCCCCGCTTATCAGTTCCTTGGCTACCATACAGACAACGGGATTGGGGACTTCTCCAGCGCGGGAAACGAATTCAAAGTCGACCGACCATATCTCGCTGAACGAATCCATTCCCTTCACAGAATCTCTCCACGAATGCGTTGAAGGACCGGGTGCTCGAACGAATCGATGTAGCGGTCTTTGAACGCGATATCGAAAATCTGCTGGAATGTCAGGTTGGGCCATTGTGGTTCAGGAAGTTTCCCCAAGGCAACCTGCGTCTCGTAGGCGCCAGCATCCTTGTTGGATACAAACCGTACCCAATGCAGTTTTGCGTCTTCCACTGCGGCAAGGCGGGACTCGTGCCAGGAGTTCGTTTTCCCGTCAGAGCCCGGGAGAGGTGCAGGCAGTAGGAAGACCGTTCCTTGAGTGTTTATTGCCGTGAATACCCTCATAGGCCTGAGTTCCTGCATCAGGGGGTTCCAGAGAGCTGGACCGACTACATACTGGATCGAATCCATCTCATTTCTGACCTCTAAAACATAGATGTCAATTTCCCAGCCGGGATCGGGTCGGACTCTGATGAACTCATGCCTCTTAGGCTTTCTTACCGCGATATCGAGGATGTTTTTCTGCGATGCTACCAAACTCGAAAAGTTCTGCGGTAACTTGAGACTTTCAAGATCGAAGCCTGCTGTCGATTTGCCGTTGCTTACCTCATTAGAAGAGGTTTTACCTGATTTGGTTGAATCAGGTTCTGTTCCTTTCTTGTCCCCTTTTACATCGGTCATACGACAGATTTCCCCCCGTTCTTATAGCGGGACACCCAGCTTTCGGAGACTCGCCAGGTGCAAGGAGCTGTCTTTTTGACTACATGCACCACTTTGTCCTGGGAGAGTTTTATGAAGTCACTGAGAGTGAATTCACTGAGATCCTTTGCCTCTCTCATGAGGAACTCCTGCTCACCGAATTTTTTCACAAGGCCTACGACAAGTGGTGTTTTGTCTGATCCACAGCCTCGTAACGTCATGCTCATTTTATCACCTTTTTATTCCCATCAGTCCCGGATATTCTTCCGGGAATCATGCTCAACAATTTTCCACGTACCCTTCTCGACAAGTTTCTCCACCACCAGTTGGTGCACACGGCTGAGGTGAGAGAACTGGTCTCTTGTTATATTCCGAATCTTGCTTCCCATTTGCCTCCCGTCGTTGAGCCCTTACGACTTCTCATAGTTCCGTGGGCGTACAAATAAGTCTCATTACGGGCTCAAAATCGCAAAATAATGTTTATTTAAGGTTATTTTACAAACTGTTGAACTATTGGTTTGTTGGAAAATCTTTCAATTTTTACATATTTCCAACCCATATTCGCGAAAAATGTTGTGCTTGAATTAGATCCAAACAATTTATTGCTCATAATGTTGGTAATTGGTCTCACTGGATCTTTCGAGCGCCATTATTTGGTGCGGGGGGGGCAAATGCCAGATGCAAAACCAACCGAACGAGAAAAAAAGCGGTACTCTGAATTACGGATAAAAGTAGTGCGTAGCCTTCTTGCATTTCCTGAACTTTCACTGGGCGAAATCGCAGATTTTGCGGGATATAAGAAACAAGGTCCGACAAGGGGGGAGTATGTGCGACGTCCTTTGTCTTCTTTGGTAGAGGATGGTGTGGTCGAAATACTTCCACAAAAGGGTACGCAACGTCGCCGAGGTCCAGTATTCAGATTGTTTCGGGATCTCACGATCCTCGATATATTATACCAGCATAAAGATTTTGCAAAATACCAGAATGAGTTTCAGCAGAGTGGCTGGCTGAAAGAGCTGATCATTCAAACCCGGTTCGGGAATTTCGCAGACCCGTTCAAGGACGATCTTGTTGAGATACTTGGGTGTAGCCCCGCCTTTTTTACGTTTTGTATGTCGGATTCATGCACTATCGAGAAGATGTATGCATTTTCGACCACTTTCGATTCCTGTCCGGTTGTTCCTCGTGATTATTTCGGCAATATTGTCGAAGAAGAGAGGTTTAAAAGTGGTCTTTGGGTACCTAATGTTCTCTTATTGTTTGCCTTTGTCGATCATGTGGATAACAAGAAACCAAACATCGACCACGCCCGGCTGACGCGGTGTATCAACAGGATTCGGACCCGATTATCCGAAGATCGCAGGAGATTACAAGATTTTAAATCCACCGTCGACTATATGAAGGCGGTTCTTGCCTTCGAAGACATCATTCAGAAAAATAAAGGAGAGGTACCTGAATCTCTTCGGCAAAACTTTACGTGGTATTATAATGATCTTGACTTTTATCGTCGGTCGAAACAAAAAAATAAAGATTTAGAAAGAAAGGTGGACTTTCATTATAACCACATTGCAGAAATTCTCAAATTCGATATCAGACGAACGCCTACAGAACTTGATTAGGAGAAAGCTCTCCCCTTTGAAGAGAGTTTCTCCTCGATGAGCCGCATCACCATCTTGAACT